>OWIP01002141.1_pt1 | contig 10871 bp, 7 predicted proteins | sample 1732581 | NCBI WGS metagenome assembly OWIP01 (sample SAMN05065731, study PRJEB22554) | human gut metagenome | biome: ENVO:2100002; feature: ENVO:00000062; material: ENVO:00002003 | host: Homo sapiens | place: USA
CGAGATAGGCTCCGGTCTCGTGGGCTCGGAGATGTGTATAAGAGACAGGGCGCGGATACGGTCGCGCGCCGCTTCGTAACGCTCCGTCGCCTCCTCGGCCAGACGATGTACGCCGCGGTGGATATTGGCGTTCAACTCCCGATGCAGGTAATCGACCGTATCGATCACGCAACGAGGCTTCTGCGCCGTAGCCCCGCTATCGAGGTAGACCAGCGGGCGGCCGTACACCTCGGTCGAGAGCAGCGGAAAATCCGCACGTATCTTTTCAACATCAAACATTCCTACATCCGTTCGAGTTTCGCCACGATCCTCCGATAAAGTTCCTCGCAAAGCGGTTCGACGGCACAATGCGCCGCGATCGCCGCGACGAATCCCTCCATCTGCAACCGCCGTGCCTGTTGTTCGCTCAGGCCGCGCTGCCGCATGTAGAGGATCGCCTCGTCGTCCATCTGCCCCACCGTGGCGCCGTGCGTACACTTCACGTCGTCGGCATAGATCTCCAACTGGGGCTTGGCGACGATGCGCGCGCCGGTCGAGAGTTCGACGTTGCGGCTCGTCTGCTGCGCGTCGGTACGCTGCGCGCCGGGCGCCACGTAGACCAAACCTTGAAAGGCGCCGGTCGCCTCGCCGCCCGCAACGCCTTTGACGAGCGAACGGCTGCTGCAATCGGGTACGTTGTGACTGACCCGCACGCCGACCTCGCAATGCTCCTTGTCCGCAGCCAGAAACAGACCGTCCAGTTCGCTGCGGGCGAACGCACCGTCGAGATCGATGCGGTAACTCACGTTGGCACTCGTCAGCTCGGCCATCGTCACCTCGCAGAGGCTTCCGCCTTGTTGACGGATCGAGCATTCGACGAAAGCCTCGTCAATAAACATCTCGACGATAGAAAGTTTCGCATTCTCACCTACATCGATGCTCAATGTCGCCGACTCAGGTTTCGTGTGGACGATGACCAACCGTGCCCGATCGCCCTCACCCACCGCGACGGCATATTCCGTCGGGTCGAGCAACGTATAGACCGGTCCGTCGACCAGCGCAGCGCGTTGGCCGCGCAACGCCTCGAACCCCTCGCCTTCGATCCAATCCAACCGCTCCATCACGCCTCCCTGTAATCGTTGATAAGCCAGTCGTAGCCCTCCTTTTCGAGTTTGAGCGCCAGCGACTTGTCGCCCGAATGGATGATGCGCCCCTTGTAGAGCACATGCACGTAGTCGGGAACGATATAGTCCAGCAGACGCTGGTAGTGCGTGATGACCACCGTAGCGTTTTCGGACGTGCGGAGCTTCGTCACACCCGTGGCGACGATGCGCAGTGCATCGATGTCCAGCCCCGAATCGGTCTCGTCGAGAATGGCAAGCTTCGGCGCGAGCACCGCCATCTGGAAGATCTCGTTCTTCTTCTTCTCGCCGCCCGAGAAACCTTCGTTCACCGAACGGGAAATCAATTTGGAGTCCAGTTCCACGATGGCGCTCTTCTCCCGCACCAGCTTCAGAAACTCGGCCGGCGCAAGCGGTTTCTCACCCCGGAACTTGCGCTGTTCGTTCACGGCCATCTTCATAAAGTTGGCCATCGACACGCCCGGAATCTCCACCGGGTACTGAAATCCGAGGAACAGCCCCATGCAGGCACGCTCCTCGATGGGCAGCGACAGCAGATCCTGCTCCAGGAAGGTCGCCTCGCCACCCGTGACCGTGAATTTCTCGTTCCCGGCCAGCACCGAAGCCAGCGTGCTCTTTCCCGAGCCGTTCGGTCCCATGATGGCATGCACCTCGCCGGCCTTCACCTCGAGGTCGATGCCCTTCAATATCTCTTTTCCGGCGACTTGCGCCCGTAAATTCTTGACTGAAAGCATATCTATTTTACTTTTTTTACATTCATAAACGCACCGCCGACTCCGTTTCTACCCGGAAACCGGCGGAAATTCTTCCGACAAACTACCCTACCGAACCTTCCAGACTGATGGCCAGCAACTTCTGGGCTTCGACGGCGAACTCCATCGGCAGTTTATTGAGCACCTCCCTGGCGTAACCATTGACGATCAGCCCCACGGCATCCTCGGTCGTAAGCCCCCGCTGGTTGCAATAAAAAAGCTGTTCCTCGGAGATTTTCGAGGTCGTAGCCTCGTGCTCGACCACTGCCGTCGGATTGCCGCTTTCGATCACCGGAAAAGTATGTGCCCCGCACTTGTCGCCGATCAACAGCGAATCGCATTGCGAATAGTTGCGGGCGTTCTCCGCCGCTTTCGCCACGCGCACCAGCCCCCGGTAGGAGTTCTCGCTGCGACCGGCCGAAATACCCTTCGATACGATGCGGCTGCGGGTGTTACGCCCCACGTGGATCATCTTGGTACCAGTATCGGCCTGCTGGAAATGGTTGGTCATCGCCACCGAATAAAACTCTCCGACCGAATTGTCGCCCGCCAGAATACAGCTCGGGTATTTCCAGGTGATAGCCGAACCGGTTTCGACCTGCGTCCACGACAGACGGGCGTTTTCGCGGCAAATTCCGCGTTTGGTCACGAAATTATAGACGCCTCCCTTTCCCTCCTTGTCGCCCGGATACCAGTTCTGGACGGTGGAATACTTCACCTCGGCATCCTTCTCGACGACGATTTCGACCACGGCGGCATGCAACTGGTTCTCGTCCCGGCGGGGCGCCGTGCACCCCTCCAGATAGCTGACATAAGCCCCTTCGTCGGCCACGATCAGCGTCCGCTCGAACTGGCCCGTACCCGCCGCATTGATGCGGAAATAGGTCGAAAGCTCCATCGGGCAACGCACGCCTTTGGGAATGTAACAAAACGAACCGTCGGAAAAGACCGCCGCGTTGAGCGCCGCATAAAAATTATCGGTATAGGGGACCACGCTTCCCAGATATTTCTGAATCAACTCCGGATAGTCCCGGATCGCTTCGGACATCGAACAAAAGATGATTCCCTTTTCGGCCAGCGTCTCCTTGAAGGTCGTCTTGACCGATACGGAGTCCATTACGGCATCGACGGCGACACCCGCCAGCGCCATCTGTTCCTCGAGCGGAATACCCAGCTTGTCGAACGTGCGTTTGAGTTCGGGATCGACCTCGTCCATCGACGCGAGTTTCTTGGAGGGCTTCGGCGCCGCATAATAGATGACGTCCTGAAAGTCGATCGGAGGGATCGTCAGATGCGCCCACGAAGGAGACACCATATTCAGCCAGTGACGATAAGCCTTCAGGCGGCGCTCGGTCATCCACTCCGGCTCGCCCTTCTTGGTCGAGATCAGGCGCACCACCTCCTCATTGAGGCCGCGCGGAATGGTTTCGGTTTCGATATCCGAAGTGAAACCGTACTTGTACTCCTGCTTCTCGATATTTTCTATAAGTTCTTTATCTTTCTCTGCCATTGTATGCGAAATAATTATGCAAAATTACAAAAAAAATGCAAATCCTTCCCGCCCGACCGTTTTTTTAGCCCCGCAGAAAGCCCCCGCGCATCAAAAGCGGTTAAAATATATATATTTGTGCCGACTTAACAAGCAAACTCCATGCAATCCGGCATCAAACTCATCTCGAGAATCTACCTCAAACTCGTTCTGCTGCAAGTAGCCGTCGGCACGCTGCTGCGCATCGTCCTGCTGTTCAACGAACAGACCTCCGACATCTCGTTCACTTTCGGCCAATGGCTGAAAATCTTCCTGTTGGGCGCCGTGAACGACTGGTGCGCCCTTACGATCGGATTCGCCGTACTGTGGCTCTTCGCCTTGAGTATCGCCCCGGGCAAATACGCCCGGCCGCTGGGCTACATCCTCTTCGGCATCCTTTCGGTCGCATGGATTTACGTCACGTTCTTCAATACGATCTTCGACGAATACGGCAGCGTGGTACCCCTGATCGCCTCGATCCTCTTCGGCTTCTGGGCCGTGAGTTTCGGACTCAGACTGTTCCTTCCCCAAATACGTCCGGGATGGAGACGTACCTGGCTCGCCGTTCTGACGGGACTTTACACGGGCGGCATTATCCTGAACGCCGTTTCCGAATGGTTTTTCTGGAGCGAATTCGGCGTACGGTACAACTTCATCGCCGTCGATTACCTGGTCTATACCAACGAAGTGGTCGGCAACATCATGGAGTCCTATCCGGTCGTTCCGCTCTTCGCCGGCGTGCTGCTGCTGACCGTAGGATGCACCTGGCTGCTGTTCAGACGGGAGATCCGCCGTGCCGGAGAGTTCGGCACCTGGCAATGGAAAGCGGCCGTATCGCCCGCCTACCTGCTGCTCACCCTGGGCTGCTGCCTGCTCCTGCAGTTCAACACCCGATTCCAGCAAAGCGCCAACACCTATGCCAACGAGCTGCAAGCCACCGGAGCCTACAAGTTCTACGACGCATTTATGAAGAACGAACTCAGCTATCCGCAGTTCTACCTGACCCTACCGCAGAAAGAGGCCGAAGCCAACGTACACGCGATCTACGGGAGTACCGGCGACAACCTGCGCCACATTCCCGGCAACCCGGATACGCTGCGCCGCAACATCGTGCTGATCACCATCGAGAGCATGAGCGCCTCGTTCATGCAGCATTTCGGCTATCCGGACGCGATCACGCCCCACCTGGACTCTCTCTACAAAATGGGGATCGCTTTCGAACAGTGTTTCGCCACAGGTAACCGCACGGTGCGGGGACTCGAAGCCGTTACCCTCTCGCTGCCGCCCTGCCCCGGACAGAGCATCATCAAACGTCCCCGCAACGACAACATGCACTCCACGGCGGCCGTACTCCGGGAGAAGGGTTACGATGCCTACTACTTCTACGGAGGCAACAGCTACTTCGACAACATGGAAACCTTCTTCGGCGGCAACGGCTACCGAATCATCGACCAAAAAAGCTACAAACCCGAAGAGATCACCTTCGCCAACATCTGGGGCGTTTGCGACGAAGACGCCTACGACAAAGTGATCCGCTCGCTCGGCGAGCGGGCCGATACGACCGCAGCGCCCTTCTTCGCCCACGTCATGACGGTCAGCAACCACCGGCCCTACACCTACCCGGCAGGCCGGATTCCGATTCCGAACGATGCGAAACTGCGTTCGGGAGGCGTCATGTACACCGACTACGCATTGGGACGCTTCTTCGAAGAGGCCAGCCGCCAACCCTGGTTCGATAACACGGTTTTCGTCATTACGGCCGACCATTGCGCCTCGAGTGCCGGCAAAACCGAAATCCCGCTGGAGAAATACCACATTCCCGCCCTGATCTTCGCTCCGGGACTCATCACACCTCAACAAGTAGATAAGGTGATCTCTCAAATAGACCTGATGCCTACGCTCTTCTCGCTGCTGGGGATGGATTACGACTCCCATTTCTTCGGTCAGGACGCATTGTCCGACGATTTCCGGGAACGGGCCTTCGTCGCCACCTATCAGGACCTGGGTTATCTCGAAGGCGACGTATTCACCGTACTTTCACCCGTCAACCGGGCGGAACAGTACCGGATTTCACCCACGGAGGAAGACCGCTACAACCTCGTGCTGGAGGAGGGCATCCCCTCGCAGGAGCTGCTCGACCGGGCGATCAGCCTTTATCAGACTTCGTCGGCGTGGAATACCCGGCCGTAGATAGTCGAAAGCGGGAACCTGCATGATTTTTGGGTTGTTTTATTTTGGAAGTCCGCAAAATTGTCCTATATTTGCACCACTCTTTGAGAAAAAAGAGGGTTTGGAGAGTTGGGTGAGTGGCTGAAACCACCAGTTTGCTAAACTGACGTACGGGATTACTGTACCGGGGGTTCGAATCCCCCACTCTCCGCAAATTAAGATTTTACAAATAAAAAAGGTTACGACAGATGCGTAACCTTTTTATTTTTCCAGAGCGTCTGCAAGCGAGTTCCCGCACTCCGGAAAAGTGAAAAAGTATCCGTGTAAAGAGCGGATTCCGTTTATTCATCGACTTTGCAGGGACTCTTCCATTATGGGAAGGACGAGCGGCACGTGGTAACACGAAGTCAATCCCCTTCTCTCCGCAGAACAAAAGATACCCGGATGGACCGGGAAAACGATAAAACAGGATTGAGTTTACTCCGACCCTATTTTTTTATTCGAACAACGACGTAAAGTTATCTTCTCAACCGGTGCAAAAAGCCCACGCACGCCAACGGAAAAAAAATCAAATCCGATCGTTGTCATTCATCTCCCGGCCATAGCGGATTGCCTGCGCCCGGATCCTCTATTCGAAGATACTTTCGCTACCTTCCGATAAAATCGGGAAATAGGGTTTCCAATACAAACGCAGGCTATTCAACCGAAAAACAGAGGGATAACCTCAACAAACCAGATCGGATAATTACACAGACCGTTCCAAAACCAGGCTTGTCAGGCGAAATAGCGGAGACAGAAGCCAATAGAACAAAAAACCCATTGGATTGCATATTAAGACACAACAAATGCGTTTTTCAGTCGTAAAAGCTTGAAATATAGACTTTTTTCCGGGGGGGGGAAATTGCGCTTTTTTGTTTGGTTATTACGCGAATAAACTCTACTTTTGTAATCGGAAATGACCTGCCAGGCAAGACAGGCTTCTGTTTCCAGAGGTTCGGTGTCGTTTCTGGGTCAGAAACAGAGATCCCGGGTGCCGAAAACAGAATCGCACACGATTCGTTCTGCGGCCAACCTTTAGTTGCTGCGCGGTGGAAATCACACAAAAACCGCGGGGGATTGTGGAGTATGCCCTTTTCACAAATACGGTACATACTTTTAGCACACCGCTCCTCCGAGAAAACAGACACAGGGCAGCGAATCGATACGCCACTGAATCCTCTTCCGACCTCGAAAGATCTGCAAAAGAGTTTTACGGTCGGATTCGGCAAAACCGGCGCACCTGCCTACGGCCGCAGGAGAAAAGGAATCGGACCTGCAAACAAGATCGACAGACGAAGGGCGCCCCCGGAGCGATGCAATTACGATTTCGGGACATTCGGCGGGACCTAACACCGCCTCCAAATTATGTCAGACAAAAACGGCGAAGAGTGCTGGTATGCACTGAAAGTATTTTATAACCGGGTATTCGAACTCGAAAAACAGCTCTCGCAGGAAGGAGTGCGGAGTTATATTCCCCTGCTCCACGAAGACACCGTCGCCGGGGACAAAAAGATACGGAAACGCAAACCGGCCGTTTCGTCCCTGATGTTCATCCGCCAAAGCGAACACTATCTGCTCGAATTGCAGGACCGGATGAAAGCGAGTTGTCCGTTCATGGCCTACTTCGACCGGGAAACGAAAAAACCGGCAGTCATTCCGGACCGGGAAATGGAGCTGTTCATGCAGATCACTTCCGCCGACACTTCCGACCTGGAATATTTCAGCGACGAAGCGATCGACTACCGTTCCGGCGACAAGGTCCGGGTCACGGGCGGCCCGTTCAAGGGAGCCGAGGGGTACATCAAGCGGATCCGGGGCAACCGCCGCCTGGTCGTCGCTCTGGAAGGCATCATCGCCGTAGCGACGACCTACATCCCGGGACGTTTCCTGGAAAAAATGCCCGAAAACTGACCTTCGCGCCTCGAACAATGAAAGTTGCACGGTAATTGTCGGAAAACGGGACAGCGGTCCTGCGGGTCTTAAACCCGACGCCCTGTTCCGTTCCGAATACGGCCCGCTTCGAAAATCGACAGATTACAACATACACGACAAGAGCTGACGAACAATCAGTCCTTTGCAAAATATTTATTCTAACGAACCATGTACCGTCTGATAGAAAAATTGCACTTGGAACGCTATCTGAACTCCAGATTGATCCTTGCCATCGACCTGGTCGTATCGGGGGTAGCTTCGCTATGCGCACTGGTGTTGGTGAGATTGCTGCTTCCTCCCCTCTCCAACATTTCGAAATTCGCCCTGTTATGGATTGGCTGCGCGGTCGTATATTCGTTCATCACCTTTTTCCTGCTCAAGACCTATCGGTCGGTCATCCGCCACTCCACGTTGCGGGAAATCGCAAAATTCGTCGTGGCGGTCATCGGCAAGGAACTCCTGTTGGGACTGACCATTCTGCTCTACCCGCCTACACCGCTGTTCGGTATGCATATGCTGGCTCTGCTGCTGTTCGATCTGCTGCTGACCCTTTGCGGCCTGATCCTGATCCGGGTAGCGATGATTATCGTGTACGACCTGGTCAAAAACAACCTGAAATCCCGCAAACAGCACCAGTTGGTGTTGGTTTACGGATTAAGCGAAAAATCGGTATCGCTGGTCACCCGCTTGCAAAGTTCTCCGCATTACAAGGTCGTAGGGTTCCTGACTTTCGGCCGGAGAATGAAAAACCACACCATCGCGGAGTGTCCGGTCTATTATTTCGAAAATGAATACAGCATTCGATACCTCCGGCAACGATACGACATCGATGCCGTGCTGTTCCCCACCAACGAAGAGGCACAGGCCGAGCAGGAGCGCCTGATCCGCTACTGCGTCGAAAGCAATCTGAAAATCCTGATCGCACCGCCTATCGACGAAGTCATCGACGGCAAGATCATGCGGCAGTCTATCCGCGAAATCAAGATCGAAGACCTGCTGGGCCGCCCCGAAATCAAGATCTCACTGGACGAAATCATCGCCAATTTCCGGGAAAAAACCGTCATGGTCACCGGAGCCGCCGGTTCGATCGGCTCGGAACTGTGCCGCCAACTGGCATCGTTCGGAATCGAGAAATTGATCCTGTTCGACAATGCAGAAACCCCGATGCACAACCTGCGGCTCGAACTCGAAGAGCGCTTCCCGAAGCTGGAATTCGTCCCCGTGATCGGCGACATCCGGCTGCCCAACCGCCTGGATTTCGCCTTCCGCACGTTCCATCCCCAGGTCGTATTCCACGCCGCCGCTTACAAACACGTCCCCCTGATGGAGGAAAATCCCTGCGAAGCGGTGCTGGTCAATGTCATCGGCACACGCAACGTCGCTCTGAAATGCCTGGAATACAACGTCGAAAAGATGGTGATGATCTCGACCGACAAAGCCGTGAATCCCACCAATATCATGGGCTGTACCAAACGCCTGGCCGAAATTTACGTACAGTCGCTCGGGCTGGCCATCGAACAGGGTACGATCGAGGGGGCCACGAAGTTCGTAACCACCCGTTTCGGAAACGTCCTCGGCTCGAACGGCTCGGTAATTCCGCGTTTCCGCGAGCAGATCGCCAAGGGCGGACCGGTAACGGTCACCCATCCGGACATCACCCGTTTCTTCATGACCATTCCCGAGGCCTGCCAGTTGGTCATGGAGGCCGCAACGATCTCCACAGGCAATCAGATCTGCGTTTTCGATATGGGTAAATCGGTGAAAATCGCCGACCTGGCCAAACGCATGATCGAACTGGCCGGATACGAACCCGGCGAAGAGATCAAGATCGAATACACGGGATTGCGTCCGGGTGAAAAACTGTATGAGGAGGTACTCTCGAACACCGAAAATACGATCCCCACGACACACGACCGGATCCGTATCGCCAAAGTGCGCGAATACGACTACGCCGAAGCCTGCGCTGCGACCGAACAGCTCGAACAATTCGCCAGGATGGTAAACGTCCCGGACACGGTTTGCCTGATGAAAAAGATCGTTCCGGAATTCAAATCGAAAAACTCCGAATTCGAACAGTTCGACAAAGTGCAGCCCGCATAAAACAGAAATCACCACTATCCCCGATAACCAACCATGAAAGGAATCGTTCTGGCCGGAGGCTCCGGCACCCGTTTATACCCGATCACCAAAGGAGTCAGCAAACAACTGCTGCCGATCTACGACAAGCCGATGGTTTACTACCCCATCTCCGTCCTGATGCTGGCCGGAATACGCGATATTCTCATCATCTCCACGCCGGCCGACCTTCCGGCTTTCCGGCGTCTGCTGGGCGACGGATCGGATTACGGCGTTCGGTTCGAATACGCCGAACAGCCTTCGCCCGACGGACTGGCCCAGGCGTTCCTGATCGGCGAGAAGTTCATCGGCAGCGATTCCGCCTGCCTGGTGCTGGGCGACAACATCTTCCACGGCTCGGGCTTCTCGACGATGCTCCGGGAAGCGGTCCGAACGGCCGAAGAGGAGAACAAGGCCACCGTATTCGGCTACTGGGTCGATGATCCGGAGCGTTACGGCGTGGCGGAATTCGACGGAAACGGCAACTGCCTTTCGATCGAGGAAAAGCCGGCCAATCCCAAATCCAACTATGCTGTAGTGGGACTCTACTTCTATCCCAACAAAGTGGTCGATGTGGCTAAAAAGATCAAACCTTCGGCCCGAGGCGAACTGGAAATCACGACTGTAAATCAAGTCTTTCTGCAAGACAGCCAACTGAAAGTCCAAACCCTCGGACGCGGCTTCGCATGGCTCGATACGGGCACGCACGACTCGCTGGCCCAGGCCTCGATTTTCGTCGAGGTGATCGAAAAGCGTCAGGGGCTGAAGATCGCTTGTCTGGAAGGCATCGCCTACCGCATGGGCTGGATCTCGGAGGAGAAGATGCGAGCGCTGGCACAGCCGATGATTAAAAACCAATACGGACAATATCTGCTCAAAGTAATCGACGAATTAAAACGCGAACAGAAATAATGAAAGTCATTGCCACCGCAATCAAGGACGTGGTTATCATCGAGCCGCAGGTGTTCGGCGACGACCGCGGCTATTTCTTCGAAAGCTACTCCCAGCAACAGTTCGACCAGGCCGTCCGGCCCGTACACTTCGTGCAGGACAACGAATCCAAATCCCGCCGGGGCGTACTGCGCGGACTCCATTTCCAAAAGGGGGCCGCAGCCCAATCCAAACTGGTGCGGGTCGTTCAGGGTCGGGTTCTGGACGTCGCCGTCGCTGTCTCTTATACACATCTGACGCTGCCGACGAAGCTAGAAGTGTAGA
>OWIP01002158.1_pt1 | contig 10751 bp, 22 predicted proteins | sample 1732581 | NCBI WGS metagenome assembly OWIP01 (sample SAMN05065731, study PRJEB22554) | human gut metagenome | biome: ENVO:2100002; feature: ENVO:00000062; material: ENVO:00002003 | host: Homo sapiens | place: USA
GCTCGGAGATGTGTATAAGAGACAGTCTATGTACCGTCCGAAGGATATTTCTACGGAATTTATAACGGAAAATCGGAAGAAGATTGGGATATTCCAGATATCTGGTCTCCTGCACAGCTTGCTGATTTGTGAGGTGTAAAATGCTACTTTTAACGCAAGGCGGAGAAATCATAAATCTTGACCGTATGGCAATCATTGATGCCGCAAACCTTAATGTTTACGCAAGGCAAGGTATGGGTGAGCGTGGAATTGTTCTTGGTAGCTATAATACTGCGTCAAGATGCTACGAGATTATTGGAAACATTTTTGATTGCCATCGAATGAATGCCAAAGCGTATTCTATGCCGGAGGAATAAATGAATGACTTCCGAAAACTAGCCATCCAAAAGAAAGAACGACTTGAAGTTCAACTTACGGATGGTACAGAAGAACACAATATATTGTACATAATCACATCTCTAGCCACTATTAAAGGTACTGAGATTTTTAAAAATTTTCGTTTGTATTCTGTAGGCTCCGCCGGGGAGCTCAACTTATTAGAGAAGCGAGACGGCGATCCCTACTTTATTGAGTTGAAAGGAACAGAATATGAGTAATTCGATGAATCGAGAAGACCGGCGCAGAGAACAGCGTAAGGCACGAATCCTTGCCCGGCGAATCAAGAAGGCCGGTGGTCCAGACTTTCTGGCTGGAATGCCAGTTGAGGAGTGGGAACCCAGGATTGGTGATGAGGTCACTATTAAGGTAAAGAGGATTCAGGGCAAGAAAGACTTCTTTAAGATGAGTCCTCAGTATCAGGACTTTATCAATAGCCTTGAAGACGGAAAGCCTTACAAGATTACCAGTACCGGAATGAAGGGTCAGGTTTACGGCATTGACGCACATCCTTATTTCCAGATTTGGAAGGGTGATATGGAACCCTACAAGGAGCCCTAATGAGGATGTACTTCAGAACGGACTATTATGCCGATGTTGGTATAGATGAAGTCGTTCGGCTTCAAAGAGGAACTACATACGAAGTAGTTTCAGAAACTGAATTTTTTTATTTTATCGTAACTGATAATGAATCATTCAGAAAAATGCTAAACATTGTCATGATTCCCAAAGAAGACCTTGAAGATGATGTATATGTCGTGACTGATAAGAGCGAAAAATTTGAGGAAGGAGGTGGGGCGATATGATTGGTATTGACCATCGTGAGCAGGGTCGTAAGGAACGAGCCCTTGCAGAATATTATAGAACCTTGGCTCGATATTCCACTGAATGTGGAGATCCGATTACATATCAGTTGTCAGAAGAGCAGCTTAAACAGGTTCTCTGTGGAGAGGTTACTGTTAATGAATTGATTGAAAGAGGTGAGGTAAGTGGTAGTTGACCAGTATGGAAATCCGTTTGGTGTTGGTGATTATGTATTGATTGCAGAGCAAGCTTCTGAATGTAAATATATCGTATTTGTTTCTGTTGTACAAGTTGCGAAAATTGAATGGGACGAATATTGGGGTGATTACCGTGTTTATTTTGAACGATGGTATCCAATTAAAGAACGTGGCGAGCTTCTTTATCGCCACGCAAAAGAATGTGTTGTGACAACTGAACATAATTATCTTGTTGCACTGAAACGCAGAGATGAATGGGATGAAAGAGGTGAAATAAGTGAGAGACAGGATTAAGATGTGGATCGCATTCATTAAGATTTTCAAGGATTATCTTATTGCGGTCGGAATCATGATTGCGTTGTGGTTGCTGTCTTGTCTTATCAAATATGAGATTTCAGTATCCAGTTTTCCAGATTGGTTTAAGTTTGCACTTCTAAAATAAAGGAGGATTAAATGGTAACAGATATTCTTAATAGAGAGATTCATGTTGGCGACACGGTACTTAGAGCTAGAACTCGAAATGGTCGCGGAGTTCTTTGGAGTATTCATAAAGTTGTCTCCATTATGAACGTAATGATTAAGATTCAAGACGGAAAGTACACAACGAATGTTGCACCCAGGAATTGTATCGTAATTGACGAGAGTGACATTCCTGAAAACTGGCAGGATGAATATTAAGGAGAGTTGAATGACTGTTGATTTGATCGCGTACACACAGCGAGTTGTTCCTACAAGTGATAAGAACCCTTTAGATATTGTGGAGGAAGCTGCGAGTATTTGTTATGACTCTTCAATGACTGACGACTATAAAATTGCCAAGGGATGTAAGGCAAGCGGTCACTATTCTGTGCTTGAGCACATCAACTTTACCTTTTACGTCAAAGATGTAAGTCGAGCACTTCTGGCACAGATTAGTCGTCATCGACATATTAGCATGAGCTGCCGCAGCCAGCGTTATTGTAGCGAGGATGGGTTCAAGTATGTGAACCCGTTTACTGGTGAAGATGCCGATGTTTTCGATAATATGATGTCGGACATTGATACCGATTATCAGATCCTCAAAAAGTATCACAACGCCAAAAACGAAGATGCTCGTGCGGTTCTGCCAAATGCTTGCTGTACAGAGTTTTACATTACGATGAACGCTCGTGCTTTGATTGAGATGAGTCATCTGCGGCTTTGCTCCAGGGCTCAAAAAGAAATCCGCGAGATGTTTACAGAAATGAAGAAGGAAGTTGCACAGGTTTGTCCTGAAGTAGCAAACTGGATGGTTCCTTCTTGTGAGGCTAATCCGAAGTATCCGTTCTGCCCAGAGGGTCGTGGTTGCTGTGGTCGTCACCCGAAGCTGGCAGATGTTTATAAGCCTATTGAAAAGAATAAGGAGGTTATTGATGGAAACACTTGACGAATGGATAACAATTGAAGATTTTCCTAAATATGAGATTACAAAAAATGGGAGAGTTAGGAATAAGGAAACACAACATATCAAAACGCCATCTCCTGGCAAGAGAGGTTACCCAGTTGTTTCTCTATGGAAAGATGGAAAACAGTATTTAAGAACGATACACATTCTTCTTGCAAGAACATTTATTCCTAATCCGGAAAACAAACCACAAGTAAACCATATTGATGGGAATACAGAAAATTATGACCTTGGTAATCTTGAATGGGTGTCCGCAAGAGAAAATGTTTTACATGCAAAAAGAACTGGGTTACAAAAATCAGATGGAGATAAAGTTGTAAGACAATATACAAAAACGGGAGATCTTGTGTGTACTTATAAATCTGCATCTGAAGCGGCAAGAGAGAACGGCTATACACGAAGTGCAATTTGTAATGCTGCACGAGGTCTATTTAAGTATTATAAAGGATATATTTGGAGGTACGCCAATGCAGACACTTGAAGAAGTAAAACGGAACACATCGCACCCGTCTTATTACGGCGGTGCAGACAATCCCTATGAGGCAATCAAAGTGCTACGGGAGTGGCAGTTAGACAAAGATGCTTATCTTTGGAATGTTGGTAAGTATCTAAGCCGGGCAGGTCATAAAGATGGCAATTCTCAGCTTCAAGATTTGACGAAGGCACGTTGGTATTTGGACTATAAGATCCGGCTTTTAGAGGGACAACAGAAGATTGTTGAAAGTGTCGTAGATACGCTAAAGAAGATTCCTGATGAGGCTAATGATAAGCTGACTACGATGCCGAATAGCTCGCATGATTATCCTACTAGCCATGAGTGGAGTGGGATTACTTGTCATCCAATTAACCAATCCGACAAATTGGTAAAGGTAGAGCCAATATGCAACATCGAGACTGCCGTGGTTCCTGATTGTGCTGATGAGGTCAAGTTTTAAGAGGTTTACATAAATGAGATACAACTGGAAGTTACCTATTATCGTTATTTGTGTCGTGTTGATTTCCATTCTTGGCATGACCTTTATGGTGCAGGGGCCTAAGAACACGGCCATCTCTTATGAAGAGCAGATTCAGGAAGCTAAGTCTGGCATTGAGATTCAGGAGAAGCGCAGAGCTGATCTGATTCCAAATCTGGTTGAAACCGTCAAGGCTTATGACCAACATGAGTATCAGACTTTGATGGATGTTGTGAATGCTCGTGGCGCTTCCGGCCAGACTGCTCAAGAGATTACGACTCAGATTGCAGCTATTGCGGAAGCATATCCTGAACTGAAGTCTAGCGACAACTACAAGGAGCTTATGAATGAGCTATCCGTCACTGAAAATTTGATTGCAAACTATCGTGGCGATTACAATCGTGTCGTGAAGGAATATAAGCAGAACGTTCGTAAGTTTCCGAGCTCCTTTCTGCTGGGTCTGACTGGATATGAGGTTCAGAATTATGAGTATCTGTCCTATGAGGGGAATGAGGCGGCACCGGCAGTCGGTGACCTTTTTGGAAATCGGTAATGCCGAAATTACTTATCGTGAATTGATCGTCAGTGTTGGTATTGTGTTCATTATGCTGATACTTGGTAGCGTTATCGCTGGAAATATCACCAGAGATTCGCTTGAGCAGAAGAAAGAATATAATACAGCAATTTCGATTGAGTCCGAAAATATGTTCGATTATGGAATAAGAACTAACGTAGGCAATGCCTTTTGCCAAGGCGCACTAGAAGCAGTAGATACCGTAAGTGATTCACGTATCGACGGACAGTGGATGTACATCTATTGCGAAGAAAAGCATTATACGATGCATACACGAACTGTAACTACTACGGATAGCAAAGGCCATACAAAAACAAGAGTCGAAACGTACTGGACTTGGGATTATTACAGTTCAGAAGAACACAATTCTAAGAATATTACGTTTCTTGGCAAAGAATTCAAGTATGGTGACATCAAAATGCCATCAAGCAAGTACCTGACAACTGTACAAGTCAGTCCTCATGTGAAATTCGAGTTTTATGTCAAAGAAGTTCATTATGATGGTACGTTGTTTGCAAATTTGAGCGACGAAAGTATATATAATGCACAATTCATTAAGGATAAAAACATCGAAGAAGCACGAGATTATATGATTTCTGCAGCTGGTACACGAGTGATTTGGTTTTGGGTATTCTGGGTCGTATTGATGGTAGTTGCGGTTGGAGCTTTCTATGTGGCAGAAAATCGTTGGTTAGAAGATTAAGAGGTGATTGCATGGAATATGTGATTAAACGCGATGGAACGAAAGTTCCTTTTGATAAGAGTAAGATTGTAAATGCGATTGAGAAGGCGATGACCTGTACGCCGGGTGGTATCGACGCTCGTGTGTCGAATGCGATTGCTGACTATATCGCAGACATGCCGGACATTCTTTCTGTTGAGCAGATTCAGGATATCGTAGTGGACAGTCTAGCAAATAGTCCGTTCATTGATGTTGCAGATGCATATAGTCAGTGGCGGCAGTATCGTCAGGAAATTCGAGATAAAGAGAAAACCAACGCAAGTATTCTTGAAATTCTTGATGCCCAGAATGACGCAATCAATCAGGAAAATAGTAATAAGAACGCAACCATCAATAGCACGCAACGTGATTACATGGCCGGAGAGGTATCTAAGGAACTAACTGACAGACTTCTACTTCCAAAGGATATCCGAGATGCACACAAAAATGGTTTAATTCATGTGCATGATAAAGATTATTTTGTGATGCACTGCCATAATTGCGATCTGGTCAATCTGGATGATATGCTGCAGAACGGCACCGTCATCTCTGGCACCTATATCGAGAAGCCCCACAGCTTCTCCACGGCCTGCAACATCGCCACCCAGATCATCGCCCAGGTGGCTTCGATGCAATTTGGAGGTCAGAGTATTACACTTTCGCATCTGGCTCCATTCGTAGATGTTTCCCGCAAGAAGATTACAAGTGAAGTACACCAAGAATTTTACGAGATGGTTCAGAATAATGAAATCGATAAGATGCCGGAGTCTGAAACTATCAATCGAATTGTAGAAGAGCGTTTACATAAAGAAATTGCTCGTGGCGTGCAGACCATCCAATATCAGGTCGTCACTTTGATGACCACCAACGGTCAGGCTCCTTTTATCACCGTGTTTATGTACCTCGATGAGGTTCCAGAAGGTCAGACTCGTGATGATTTAGCTCTAATTGTTGAAGAAGTGTTAAAACAGCGCATTCAGGGTGTAAAGAATGAAGTTGGTGTATGGGTTACTCCGGCCTTCCCAAAGCTCATTTATGCTCTTGATGAGGATAACATTCATCCTGATTCTAAGTATTATTACCTGACTGAGCTGGCGGCTAAGTGTACTGCCAAGCGAATGGTTCCTGATTATATTTCCGCAAAGGTTATGAAGGAGCTTAAAGGCGGTGTGTGGCCTAGCATGGGCTGTAGATCCTTCCTTACTCCTGACCGCACCACTGAGAACGTAGCTAATGCTAAGAATTGGGCTAAGGGGCATAAGTATTATGGCCGCTTTAACCAGGGTGTGGTCACTATCAATCTGGTAGATGTAGCTTGCAGTTCAGAAGGGGACAAGGATAAATTCTGGAAAATCTTCGATGAACGACTCGAATTGTGTCATCGAGCTCTACAGATTCGTCACAAGCGTCTACTTGGCACTCCTTCTGATATGGCCCCTATCCTGTGGCAGTACGGTGCATTAGCTCGTCTAAAGAAGGGCGAGAAGATCGACAAGTTGCTCTTCGGCGGCTACTCCACCATCAGCCTGGGTTATGCCGGTCTGTATGAGTGTGTGAAGTATATGACGGGCAAGAGCCACACCGATCCTGATGCTAAACCTTTCGCTCTCGAAATTATGCAGCACATGAATGATAAGTGTAACGAGTGGAAGGCCGCTGAAAACATCGATTACTCCCTGTATGGTACTCCTTTGGAGTCCACTACATATGAATTTGCACGTTGCTTGCAGAAGCGGTTCGGTATGATTCCAGATGTTACTGACCATGACTACGTAACAAATTCTTATCATGTCGTTGTCCGTGAACATATCGATGCTTTCACTAAGCTAAAGTTTGAGAGCGAGTTTCAGAAGCTTTCTCCCGGAGGGGCGATTAGCTATATCGAGGTGCCAAATCTGCAGCAGAACATTCCTGCGGTGCTTAGTGTTATGCAGTTCATTTACGACAACATCATGTATGCGGAGCTGAACACCAAGTCCGACTACTGCCAGTGCTGTGGTTACGACGGCGAAATTAAAATTGTAGAAGATGAGAAAAATCACAAGCTTGTATGGGAGTGCCCGAATTGTGGTAATCGTGACCAGAACAAAATGAATGTCGTAAGACGTACCTGCGGTTACCTGGGAACCAATTTTTGGAATCAAGGGCGCACTCAGGAAATTCGAGATCGAGTAGTTCATTTGAGCGACAACTAAATAATGTATAAGTGGTGGGTTGGTGGGAGTACATATGAAAGAAATTATTGTTTTCTTTGTGATTGTATGGGTTATCGCCTATTACATTTTAAAAGATAACTACAAAGATTGAGGAGATACTTATGAAGAAATTTATGGCAATTTTTGTTGCATTCCTCGTTGCAGTTGGCGCGGTGATTTGTACCGAGCGAGTGCATACTGGTTATGTTGGCGTTGTTTATTCCGCAAAGGGTGTCGAGCAGCAAACTATTTCTCAGGGCTGGCATTTTATGAGCCCTCTGAAGCATGTGTCTGAGTTCCCGATTACTCAGCAGCGAGTAGTCTTTTCTAATGCTCCGTCCGACTATGGTGCAAAGGAACACGCAGATTGGCACATTGACGCTCCTGCTAATGGCGGTACGATTGCAATCAACCTGACTGTCAATTATAACTTCCTGCCGGAGCATGTTGTTGAATTGTACACCAAGTTTGGTGGTATGGACGGTGAGAGCCTGATGGAGAGCAAGATCCAGAATGATATTATTGCTTACGTCAAGGAAGTTACTCCTCAGTTCAGTGTCATGCAGATTTATTCCGATGACCGTGCAGGTGTTAATACCGCAATCACCAACTATCTGAATGAGAAGCTGACCGCAGAATATGGTATCAATGTTTCTTCCGCACTGATTGTTGATGCACAGCCTGATGATACCCTGATGCAGAAGATTCGTGCCAAGGAGCAGGCAAAGCAGGATGCAGAGATTGCAGAGCTGAATAAGCAGACCGCTCTGGCTCAGGCAGAGACTGATAAGGTTAAGGCACAGACGGAAGCTGACGTTAAGATGATCGAAGCACAGGCCGAGGCTGATGCAAACAAGGTACTCTCGGAGTCTATTACTCCTGAACTGATTCAGATGAAGGAAGCAGAAGCTCGTCTGAAGCATGGTTGGGTCACCGTTCAGGGTGCAGATACAGTCGTCACCAAGGGTGAGTAAATGAGGCTTTAAAAATGAAAATTTTCGCAAATATCTTAGGATTTATTTTATCCTGGTTTATCACAGTCCTTATTCTCTACGGTGTTTGGAAAATGCTTGGGCCAAATTTTAGACTGTGGGTTGCAAGTGGAGTCTGGTTAGTTTTACTTGTGTTTGGAGGTTTTAAAACTAACAAGAGTCAATAAATAAACAAGCAGGGTGGGTGTGGTGGCATGAAAACATGGATGTGGAACGTATACGTCAGTTGATTCTCGAAATCATTCGAGTCATACAACAAGCGAACAATATTAGTCAAAATGAAATGGAAGATATTATTTCTGATGTTGAGTTTGATTTTTATAACGGTCGATAAAGAAAGGAGTCTTATGGATTATTGGTCTGTTGAAGTAATGTACTACGATGATGGACATCAGGAACTCAATACATATATGGTCAAAGCGCAGGATCAAAATGATGCCATGAACAAAGCACATCATCGCTTTGAAAAATCTCATCCCGGTATGAGTTGTATGGTCCAGAACACAGAAAAGGTAGGTGGTTAAGATGGAAGACGAAAATATCGTTTATGAAAACATCAATCCTGAAGATGACAACGAAAGATATTTTCTGACTCCTTGAGGTTGCCTTTGCTGTGCATTTGGAGATTTTGGGTTAAAGCCTCCAGAAATCTCTGGAAAGATGGCTGATGCTCTCATGGATGATTTCTTTGAGATTATGGAAGCAGCGGGTATTTTAGAGAAAAAATAAATCTTGATAAAAATGCCGTTTTGTGAGGTAAATATATGAAGAAATGGACAAAAGAGCAGCTTGAGGCTGAAGGATACGAAATTTGGAATGCAGAAATCAAGAATGTGTCTCTTAGTATGGAAGATCATGCTTGCCTTGTTTCTTATCTGAGTCTTGATGGTCATGGTCCTTGTTGTTGCTATGGTGGCTACGTCCTTGGTAAAGGATATGTTGGAGCAAAAAACTTTGAAGGTTATGCTTCCGGTATTGAGGCTATCATGCGGATTATGGACACGGTTGGCTGTAGTACGTATAAGAGCATGAAGGGGAAATATGTCCGTGTTGCAACTAAAGGCTGGGGCAGTACAGTAAAAATTATTGGCAATATTCTTGAGGATAAGTGGTTTGATTATGGATCTTTCTTCGATGACAAAGAGAAAGAGGAGGCTGGCTAATATGGATGCGGATGAGCTCATTATTAACGTAATTGCAAAGAAAAACAACGGAACAATTGAACTTTCTGTTCCTGATGATGTATTCAATCAGGCTGAACGTATTCTTTTGAAAAACGAACAAGGCGTATTCTGCAAGACTTTCCCAGCGGAAGCCTTTGGCAGTGATTCGTGGATTAACGAAAAAGAAGAACTTCCAAAATTCAAACCAACAGATACATGTATCGGTCCATTCTGGATTAGTAGGAAACTCTATAACGGTTTAAGAGTAGACCACGAAGCTTATCTTTGTAGAGAAGGAACTTATACGGATGATTGCTGGTGGGGAGATGGCTTCGAAGACGTGTATCATGGAGTTACACATTGGAAGTATCTGCCGGATACACCGCATGAGTGATTGTAATGAAGAAAGTGATTCTTGAACTTCTGGTTGATGAAAACGGAGACGAAGATATCAACCCTATTAAAAGTGAGATTGAGAGAGCTCTTCAGCGCTGTTACCATGATATGAAGTTGGTTTCATATGAAGAAGAAAAGCTCGATGTACGATGGTTTTGTGCAAAAGACGTAACTCCTCCTGTCCCAGAATATGGTATGTGTTCTGAAGATGTCATCGTAAAATACAAGGATGGCACAGAAAGCGTTGCGTGCATCACATTTAATGGAGTGTGGTACGATACTAATTATAATGAAGTTGCAGATGTAATAGTGTATTGGCGATACATGACGGATGACGAGAGACCAGATTAACAAATAGAATTCCGCTTTTAATAGAAAGGAAAGGTATGTTTAAGATTTTCAAAAATACTGCCGTATGCGTACTTCTAGCAGCGATTATACTAACTGGATGCAGTACAAGTGTGAAAGACTCAGTATGGAATGCAGCTGTAGAGAATGGCTGGTTCTATCGTATCAGCGATACCCCTATGGTATACGACAAGGATACACACATTATGTATTACTTATTCTATGAAGGTGCAGTCAATCGAGGCTATGGCTATATGTCTCCTTATTATAATGAGCACGGTCAGATGTGCTACTACGTTGATGGTCAGATTATTCCTGTTGGGGAGGTGTTAATCGATGTTGATTGATATTGCTTGGCTTATGACCAAGGCTTATATCATTTTAGTTCTTACGGCTGCGGTAATTCGCTCTGAGCAGATTCTGTATGACACCTCTACATATATTTTCCGAGGCGACAAGAAGAACGGAATGTATAGCTGCGTCGCGCTGAATGTTTTTATAATCATATGTGCAAGTATGTGGACGGTGGTGTTTTAAATGAACTACATGAAACTGGTTAATGCCTGTCTCTTATACACATCTCCGAGCCCACGAGACCGGAGCCTATCTC
>OWIP01002187.1_pt1 | contig 10631 bp, 9 predicted proteins | sample 1732581 | NCBI WGS metagenome assembly OWIP01 (sample SAMN05065731, study PRJEB22554) | human gut metagenome | biome: ENVO:2100002; feature: ENVO:00000062; material: ENVO:00002003 | host: Homo sapiens | place: USA
ACCAGATGGACATTCCGCTGTTCCGGGAGATGGCAAAGGAGTGGAAGCGCCTGTTTGCAGGCAAGCCCATCAACAAGGTGCTCACCATCGAGGCCAGCGGCATTGGCATTGCAGCCATCGTGGCCAGCGAGTTCAACGTGCCGGTGGTATTTGCCAAAAAGTCCATGAGCATCAATCTGGACTACAACAACTACGAAACCAAGATCCAGTCCTTCACCCACAAAAAGATCTACAATGTGATCGTCTCCAAAAAGTTCCTCACCCCGGAAGACCATGTGCTGATCATTGACGATTTCCTTGCCAACGGCTGTGCCCTGATGGGCCTGCTGGATCTGGCCCAGGAGGCCGGTGCCACAGTGGAGGGCATCGGCATTGCTGTGGAAAAGGGCTTCCAGCAGGGCGGCGAGCTGATCCGCAGCAAGGGCATCCAGCTGGAGAGCCTTGCCATTGTGGAGTCCATGAACAGCGAGACCGGCGAGATCGTCTTCCGCGAGCAGCCGCAGCAGAATTAAACAAAAAAACATTGCAGCCCCGGGAAAGTCGGAAGACCTTTCCGGGGCCGTTTTTTGCTTACGCACCGTCAAAGCTGTCACCGTCGGCGGGCAGGTCGGCAGCGGTCTGGGCGGGATCGGTATCGGTTTCCGGTTCCACGGCGCGGGGCACGCCCTTGTACACCAGCGTCTGTTCCAGAACCTCGGCGCACACCGGGGCTGAAAGGCTGCCGCCGGCAGTCGTCCAGCTGTGGGGTTCGTCCAAGCACACCAGACACAAAAACTGCGGGTCGTCGATGGGAGCCACGGCCACAAAGCTGGCAATACGGGCTTTTTCGTCGGCGCTGTCCAGCTTCTGGCTGGTGCCGCTCTTGCCGCCCACCCGGTAGCCTTGGATGCGGGCATTGCGCCCGCCGCCGTAGAGCACCACGGCTTCCATCATCTCACGCATGGTTTCAGAAGTTTCCGGTTTGATCACCTGCCGCCTGCACACCGGCTCTGTGTGCTGCAGAATGCTGCCGTCCGGGTTCAGGATATCGCTGACAAGATAAGGCTGCATCAGCCTGCCGCCGTTCACCACAGCGCACACGGCTGCGGCCATTTCCATATAGGAGATCTTGCTGCTCTGGCCGAAGGCGCAGGAGGCCAGCTCCACCGGCCCCATGCGGTCGGCGGTGTAGTACAGACTCTTTTTGGGTTCGGCGGGCAGATCGACCCCGGTTGGCTCCCGCAGGCCGAAAGCGGCAAAGTAATCGCAGAAGGCTTCCTTGCCCAGCCGCGCGCCGATCTGGATAAAGCTCTGGTTGCAGGAATTTTCCAGCGCCTGGGTCACGGTCTGGCTGCCGTGGCGCTTGTGGTTGGCGCAGTGGAACCGTGTGCCCGCCACCGAGATGGACTCGCCGCAGTAAAAGGTGGAGTTTTTGCTCACAGCCCCGGCATCCAGCGCGGCGGCGCAGGTGATGAGCTTGAACACGCTGCCCGGCTCGTACAGGTCGCTGACGGCCTTGTTGCGCCACTGGGTCTGCTGGGCCAGCTGCAGGGCGGCAGCGCGCTCGCTGCCGGTAAGGGCATCCACGGCCTTGCGGGCGGCTGCATCGTAGATCACGCGCGGCTGGTTCGGGTCGTAGGCAGGCGTGGTGGACATGGCCAGCACGGCCCCGGTGTTCACGTCCATCACGATGCCCACGGCGCGCGCCGCCACATGATGCTCCTTGACCGCATAATCCAGCGCGTTTTCAAGGTAATGCTGGATGTTGGCATCGACAGTCAGCCGCAGGCCGCTGCCTTCCAAGGGCACTTTTTCGGTCTCGTAGCTCTGCTCCAGTGTGTAGCCCCAAGCGTTGACGGCGGTGAGCACCACACCATTCTGCCCGGTGAGCACATCGTTATATTTCAGCTCCAGCCCGCTCACACCGGCGTTGTCTACATTGGTAAAGCCCAGCACGCTGGCCAGAAATTCCCCCTCCGGGTACCAGCGCTTGGAGTCCTGATTGATGCGGATGCCGGTGATGCCGTTCTCTTCACAAAAATCCCGCACGCGGTCGGCGGTGTCGCGCTCCACGCGGTAGCGCAAAAGGCAGTCGTTGGAGGTGCGGTCACTGAATTTTTCCAGCAGCTTCGCTTCGTCCAGCTCCAATATTTCCGCAAGGCCTTGCGCGGCAAGGCTGAGCTTTTCCTCCGGCATCTCGCGCGGGGAGGCCCGCAATGTCCAGCAGCTGCTGTTGGCGGCAAGCAGTACACCGTCGGCGCTGTAGATACGGCCCCGGTCGGCAGGCACCACAGTATCGCGCAATTGCTGGCCGAGGGCACGGCTCGCATACCAGTCGCCTGAAAACAGCTGCAGATACGCCAGCCGCGCGGCAAGCCCCGCAAAGCAGACGCAGCACATCAACGCGGCCACCAGCCGTGCCCGGGCATGGAATGCCCGTTCCGGCAGGGTGCGCAAGGGGCGCGGCTCCGGTTTTGGCATGGCAGGCACCTCCTTCTCTGGGCAAGTGTATGCGCCGGTGCGCCGGGTCTATGACTAACCGGCACCGCCGCCGCGTACAATAAAGGAACGGAGGTGATACGGATGCACAAAGCTGCTGCCCATGCAAAGCGCGGCCTGCCGCTGCGGCATCTGCCGGCCATGGACCTGCCGTTTCTGGTGCTGGTGCTCACGCTGGTGGGCTTTGGCCTTGTAATGCTGGGCAGTGCCAGCAGTGCAGTGGCGCTGTACCGGCGGGGCGATGCTTTTGCCTACCTGCGGCCGCAGCTGCTGTATGCTGCGCTGGGCATCGGGGCCATGTGGGTGGCAAGCCGGGTGGACTACCATATTTACCACAAGCTGGCATGGCCGCTGCTGGCGCTTTCAATGGTACTGCTGACGGCGGTGCTGTTCATGCCGGAGTACAACGGCTGCAAGCGCTGGCTGGTGCTGCCGGGCCTGGGCACACTGCAGCCCAGCGAGATCGCCAAATTTGCGGTGGTGCTGGTGTTTGCGCATATCATTGCGCTCAACCACGACCGCATGGGCAGCTTTGCGGTGGGGGTGCTGCCCTTTGCACTGGTGCTGGGAGCGGTGGCGGTGCTCATGCTGCTGGAACCGCACCTCTCCGGCACCGTGCTTATTTTGGGCATCGGCGCGGTGCTCATGTTCGTGGGCGGCACCGGCCTCAAGTGGTTCGTGCTGGCCGGGGCGGGCGGTGCAGCGGCCATTGGAGCTGCCATCATCATTATGCCGGACCTTGTGCCCTACGCGGCCAGCCGTCTCAGCTCATGGCTGGACCCCTTTGCCGACCCGCTGGGCGACGGCCACCAGACCATCCAGAGCCTGTATGCCATCGGCTCCGGCGGGGCTGCCGGGCTGGGTCTGGGCAACAGCCGCCAGAAGCATCTGTTCGTGCCAGAGCCCCAGAACGATTTTATTTTTTCCATCGTTTGCGAGGAGCTGGGCTTTGTGGGGGCCTGCGCCGTGGTGGGGCTGTTCGTGCTGCTGCTCTGGCGGGGAATCACGCTGGCGGCCCATGCGCCCGATCGTTTCGGGGCACTGCTGGTGGTCGGCTTCACGGTGCAGGTGGCCCTGCAGGCCGTGCTGAACATGGCCGTTGTGACCAACACCATCCCCAACACAGGCATCAGCCTGCCGTTTTTTTCCTCTGGCGGCACCAGCCTCATGATGCTGCTGGGCGAGATGGGGGTGGTGCTTTCCGTCTCAAGAGGGGAAACGTGAAAATTCCTCTATTTGGCTCCCCTGATAGGATAGACTCCCTCCGGCCGGAGGGAGATGTCGCGTCAGCGACAGAGGGAGGACGGCTGACCGTGCCAAAGCGCGGTTTGAGAGGTTTATTCTCAAAATAAGTATAACATAAAAAAGAATACAAAAAAAGCCCGACAAATGTTCCTGCGCATCTGTCGGGCCACGGTAATGGCTTATGTATTTGATTGTGGATCACTCGGTGACCAGCATTGCCCAGTTGGTACCGTAATCGCTGTTGGTGTCATAGTAGCAAGAAACGCACATCTTGCGGGCTTCCGGATCGAGGAGGATGGCACGGTGGCCATCGGAATTCATCCAGGAATTAACGACCTCTTCCGGGCTGCGGCTGCCCCAGGCAGCAACTTCGCCAACGGCCTGATCTTTCACGTTAAAGGTGTTCAGCACGGTGAAGCAACTGGTACCATCGGGACGGGTGTGGGAGTTGACCTCTGCCAGCTCACGAGCGCGGAGCTCGGTAGCGGCGTTCAGGTTTGCACCGCCCAGAACCAGGGCATTCAGGCCGCGGCTGGTGCGCTCTTTGTTGACCAATGTCATAACCTGCTGAGAGAACTCGTCAGCGTTCACGGGGTAGGTGCAGATGACCACCCAGTAATCGCCGTACTCACCGCCATGATAGTGGCCGACGCCAATGTTCTTGACATTGCCATCCAGCAGGCAGGCGCGGAAGTAATCATTGCTCATCCAGGCTGCAACGGTCTCTTCCGGAGTCTCGGTGCCTGCCCAGTAAGCCTCGCCCACGGAAGCATCGGTCACGCCATACTCGCTGAGGATGGTGAACTCACGCTGGCCATTGGGACGGACATAAGAATAGCGGGAGGTGAGCTCCTGTGCACGAGCCTGAGCGGCGTCGTTCAGGTTCTGGCTGCCGATGGTCACGGCAGAAACGCCAGCGTTTGCACGCTCCATGTTGATCAGCTGCAGGAACTGCTCGCTCTCGCTGCTGGAAGCAGCGGAAGCAGATGCTGCAAAAGCGGATACGACGCACAGCATAACAATGCAGAGCATCACTTTCAGAACATTGTTCTTACGCATATTCAAGACTCCTCGTTGACGATGTTGCAAAAAAAGAGCATTGTAAACGCACCAAGAGCGGATACAATACTCTTTCAAGGTGCAACTGGCTGCCATTTTACAGGCCCTATAGCTTTGCGTCACAGCCTTTCGACTGCTTTGCCGAGGATATTCAGTTTTGCGTGCCTTTCTTCTTTTGGGAAGAAATTTGAGAACGAAAAAAGGTGTTGTTCTGCAATACACTCAGCAAAACAACACCTAGAAAATCTAAGCAGGTCGCCCAAAGAAAGATTTCTTTGAGAAGCAGCTGGCTGCCATTTTACAGGCCCTGTAGCTTTGCGTCACAGCCTTTCGACTGTTTTGCCGAGAATATTCAATTCACCTCGAGGAGCCATTTCCATTTCCTCGACATTATCCTACCACATCGGGCAGAACCTGTCAACTGTTTTGGAGCAGCTTTCTCAAAAAATCTGCTTTTTTGAAGAGTTCTTCCGTTATGCCTGCGCCTCTGCTGCCTTTTTGCGCAGCTGGTCGAGGTCTGCGGCATCCGGGTGAGCCAGCGCCTTGTCAAAATTCTCGATCAGCATCTCGAGATTGGGCGCATGGTTGGGCTGCTGCAGCATCTTTTCGTACTGCTGGCGCACAGTCATGGGCATCTTGCCCTGGCACATATAGGTTCCAATGACCGTGTTGCTCTCATCCAGCGACTTCTGCACTGCTGTCAGGATCTGCTCGAAATATTCCGCACTGCCGCCAAAGCCTGCGGTGCCGAACAAAAAGATCCGCTTCCCCTTCAGAGTCTGCAAAAAGGCGGTGAGGGTGTCATCGGCATGGCCCTTGTCCGTCCAGAAGCCGATGTAAAGGGTCTCAGCCTCCAGTGCCTCCGGGGCCGGTGCTCCGAAGTAGGTGCACTCATTCTGGGGCAAGCTTGCGCGAAGGGTGTCGGCCAGCAGGCGGGTGTTGCCGGTCTTGCTGCTGAAAACGATGGCGTAGCTCATGGTCATTCTCCTTTATTATGTTTGATATCAGATGCTGCCCTGTTCTTTTGCGTTCAGGGCATCATAGACACAGCGGGTGCCCTGATGGGCAATCAGGCCGCCCAGGCACTTTTTGTTGCAGCGGACACAGCGGTGGATCTTTGCCGCATTGCCGCTCTGTAGTTTGTTGACCCAGTTGGGGTCGGCCAGCAGCTGGCGGCACATTGCCGCGCACTGGATGCGGCCGCTGGCAAGCTGCTGCTCCACAAAATCGGGGTCGTTCAGGCCGCCCACACCGCAGAGCGGCACACTGGTATACCGGCGCACCTCATCGCAGAACTTGAGGAAGCAGCCGGTCTCCTTGAACTCGGGGTGGCTGGCCGACGGGATGGTGTTTTCCAGCGCAGAGTGGTTGGCAAGTGTCACATGGAAGCTGGTCACGCCTGCCTGCACCAGCAGGGGCACGAACACGGCCAGTTCCTCCTCCACCACACCGGCGTTGCCGTAATGGGGGTTCTCCTGCCGGACAGCCAGCTTGTAGTCAATGGCCATGCCGGGCACAGCGGCGTGCACTGCCTTGACAGCTTCCACGGCAAAGCGGGCGCGGCGCTCGGCACTGCCGCCGTATTCATCGGTGCGGTGGTTGAAGATGGCGGAAGAGAAGCTGCCGCACATCCGGTCGCCGTGCACCTGCACCATGTCAAAGCCCGCCTGCTTTGCCAGCACAGCAGCCTTGCCAAAGCCCGCGATGATCTGATGGATCTTTTTCTGGGACATCTTGGTGATGTAGGGGCCCACGGCATCGTTCATCCGCTCCCGCAGCTGGTCGGGGGTGATCTTTTTCATCAGCATCCCCGGGATGCACTTGATGATGGACATCATGTCGGTATCGGTCTGGTGGAGCTGGGCGCAGACCTTGCAGCCATATTTGTGGGCGATCTCGCAGATCTGCTGATAGAAGGCAAAGCCCTTTTTGTCAAACAGGGACTTCTCGAACCGGCTCTTGGCCACCGGCACGTCGCCGATGATGATCATGGCGCAGCCGCCCTTGGCCAGCCGCTCCATCTCTGCCAGATATTCCTCGTCCGAAAGGCCGAAGGTGGTGGGGGCAAAGATGATGCGGTTCTTCAGCTGCAATCCACCGTAATCAATGGGGCTCAGGATGGTGTCGTACATGTTACACACTCTCTTTCCTCGTCCGTGCTGCCTTTTGCAGCAGGCTCAGGAGCTGGTGCTGTTCCTCTTCGGTCAGCCCGCTCAAATTTTGTGCATCCCAATCGAAAAATACCTGGTGGCAGGTCCGGAATGCTCTCTCACCCGCCGGGGTCAGCCCCAAATGATAACTGCGGCCCTGCTTTTCCCGGGTCATAAAGCCATCTTCCACCAGCTTGATCACGCTGCGCTGGCAGTGGCCCCAGTCCAGGTGCAGGTTTTTGGTCATCTCAGCCGGGGTGCAGCCGGGATGTTTGCCCACGTAGATCACAAAATACATCATGCCAAAGCTCAGGCCAAACTCCTGCAGCTGCTGGGTGGTGTAGGCTGTGAACTGCTTGTAAAACTCCATCGCGTAGAAGGATATGGTTGATTGGATCACTCTTTGCATCTCCTTTACTTGACAAGGTCTAGTATAATCACATTACTTGATAAAGTCAAGTACTTTTTTCAAAAAAATTTCTCCCTGCTCCGTATTTCTGTTTCGGGAGCAGGGAGAGAACGATTCTTTTGCCTCAGACCAGCGGCATGATATTTTCCGGGGCGGCAGCCAGGCAGGCGGGTGCTTTTGGCGGCGGGGCCGCCAATGTCTCCTTGGACACCTTCCACCACAGGCGGGTCTCACCGCCAGGCAGGGTGAAGATCATGTTCCAGTCAAAGGGATTCTCACTGGTGGAGACAGCCTGCACCGGCAGGCTGTTGGGGGTGCCGGGAGCGCAGGGTGCAAGATCATGGGCGCGGATGCCCACGGCGCGGCAGCCCTCGGGCACCGGCAGAGCCACGGTCAGCGGCTGTTCCCAGCCCGCCAGATGAACGGTATGCTCCCCCACCCGGGTGCAGGGCAGAATGTTCTTGCAGCCGGTCAGGCGGGCGGCGGCACGGGTGCGGGGGTCGGCAAAGACCTCCTTGGTCGTGCCTGCCCGGAGCACCTCGCCGCTGTCCATCACGATCATATCCCTGCACAGGCGGTAGGCCTCGTCCCGGTTGTGGGTCACCAGCAGGGCTGTGCCCGCAAATCCGGCCAGCAGGCTGCCCACCTCTCCCTCTACCTCCTCGCGCAGGTAGCTGTCCAGCGCACTGAATGGCTCGTCCAGCATCAGGATGCGGGGTTTGGCCGCCAGGATGCGGGCCAGGGCGGCACGCTGCTGCTGCCCGCCTGAAAGCGCGCCGGGCAGGCGCTTGGCCAGTTCCTCCAGCCGCATGGCCCGCAGTGCCTCGGCACAGGCGGCCCTGCGGGCGGCAGGGTCCTTTTCCTTTTTCAGGGCACAGAGGATATTCTGTTCCACGGTCATGTTGGGGAACAGGGCGTAGTTCTGGAACAGCAGACCCACATTGCGCTGCTGGGGCGGCAGGTCGATGCCCTGGGCGCTGTCGAACAGCACCCGGCCATCCAGCACGATGCGCCCCTCGTCCGGCCGGACGATGCCTGCAATGCAGCGCAGGGTCATGCTTTTGCCGCAGCCGGACGCACCCAGAAGGGCGGTGGCAGTGTCCCCCGCCGTGAACGCAGCGTGGAGGGTAAAACCATCAAACCGCTTGGTCACATTTACTTCCAGGCTCATGTGCGCTTTCCTCCCTGCTTCTGCCTGCGTTCCAGCAGGTTCACTGCCAGCAGCACCACCGCCGAGATAACGATATCCACCAGCACCCACTGCATGGCACCGGCTTCATCGTTGGTGCGCCAGAGCTGGTAGACCGTGGTTGCAAGGGTGGCCGTCTTGCCCGGCGTGTAGCCTGCGATCATGCTGGTGGCACCATATTCGCCCAGCGCACGGGCAAAGGCCAGCACCGCACCGGCCAGAATGCCCTGACGGCAGCAGGGCATCCGCACCCGCCAGAAGATCCAGGTGTTGGAAAGCCCCAGCGTCTGTGCCGACCAGGCCAGCGTTTCGTCAAAACTCTCAAAGGCACCGCGGGCCGTGCGGTACATCAGCGGAAAGGCTACCACGATGGAAGCAAAGATGGCGCTGTACCAGTTCATCACCAGCTTCACGCCGAAATGTTCCATGAAGAAGATGCCCAGCGGCCTTTTTGCGCCGAACAGCAGCAGCAGGAAATATCCCACGACTGTGGGCGGCAGCACCATGGGCAGGGTGAGCACCACATCCAGCACGCCTTTGAGCACGCGCGGGAGCTTTGCAATGTAGTAGGCCGCAAAGATGCCTAAAAAGAACACCGCCGCGCAGCTGATCAGCGCAATGCGCAGGCTGTTCCATAAGGGATACCAGTCCATACCATCCCCCCAGCGGATGCTTACAGTGCGGTGAAGCCGACGCTCTCGAACACGGTCGCAGCCTTGTCGGTGCGCAGGTAGGCCAGGAACTCCTTGGCAGCCTCGGCATGGAGGGCGTTCTTCATCACAGCGGCGGGGTAGATGACCTGGCCGCACATTTCCTTGGTGGCCTCGTCCACGGAGGTCAGACCGGCGCTGTACGCATCGGTGCAGTAAACGACACCGGCATCCACGCTGGCCTCGCTGACCTGGGTGGTGACTTCCTTGACGTTGGAGCCGTAGGTGATGACACCGGCAGCAGCCAGAGCTGCCTCATCCAGATCATAATAAGCCAGGATCTTCTGGGTGTACTGACCCACGGGCACATCACTGTTGCCCATGCAGAACAGGATATCCTCTGCCTTCAGGTGCTCGGCCAGGCTGTCGAAGCTGTCAATGCCCTTGTTGCTGCCCTCAGGCACACAGAGCACGACCTTGTTCTCCAGCAGATCCACACGGCTTTCGGCATCCACAAAGTCCAGGCCCTCGGTGTTCACCTCAGCGGAAGCGGTGCTGTCCAGCTGGTTCATCTGCTTCTGACCGGCAGAGATGAACAGGTCGCAGTCCGCACCCTCCTGGATCTGGGTCTTGAGGGTTCCGGAAGAGTCAAAGTTGAAGCTGAAGGTCACGCCGGGGTTCTCTGCGGAGTAGGTCTCGGCAATGGCGTTCAGGGTCTCGGTCAGGGAGGCGGCAGCAAAAACGATCAGCTCCACACTCTCGCCGGAGGCAGCCTCAGAGGAGGCGGCAGCGGAGGATGCGGTGGAAGATGCAGTGCTGCTGGAGGAGCCGCCGCAGGCGGTCAGAACAGCAGATGCGGATGCGATGCCGGCAGCGCACAGGAAGCCGCGGCGGGAGATCATAGGTTTCATAGTCTTGCTCCTTACAGTGGGTATGCTTTTGTTGTACTTTTATTTTTACGCCCGGCACCAAAAGCAGCGTCGCGGCGGTGAAACAGGCTTATTTACGGGCGCACTCGCCGTCCAGCCCGGCGGCAATGCGTACCCCGTGCTCCAGGCTGGGCAGGATGTACTCCAGATTCTCCTTCACGGCCTTGGGGCTGCCGGGCAGGTTGACGATGAGGGTCTTGCCCCGCAGCACACTGGCGGCACGGCTGAGCATCCCGCGCGGGGTGATGCTCAGGCTGTGGTAACGCATGGCCTCAGCAATGCCGGGGGCGTTGCGGTCCGCCACGGCATAGGTTGCCTCCGGGGTGATATCCCGGGGGGCAAAGCCGGTGCCGCCGGTGGTCAGGATCAGGTTGACCTGACGGCCATCGGCCAGCCGGATGAGCTGTGCCTTCAGGGCCTTTGCCTCATCGGGCAGGATCATGGTCTCCTCCACCTGATAGCCTGCAGCGGTGAGCATCTCCACGATGAGGGGGCCGCTCTTGTCCTCCCGCTCGCCCCGGC
>OWIP01002215.1_pt1 | contig 10540 bp, 14 predicted proteins | sample 1732581 | NCBI WGS metagenome assembly OWIP01 (sample SAMN05065731, study PRJEB22554) | human gut metagenome | biome: ENVO:2100002; feature: ENVO:00000062; material: ENVO:00002003 | host: Homo sapiens | place: USA
GGGGATGAGCTGCGGCAGCGCATCCGCAAGCCCCTGCACCAGCGACACGATCATCTGGGTTGCAGCGGCAATGAGCAGCGGCAGATTGTCGATGATCGCCTGCGTGATGGTCATCACCGCCTGCACCGCAGCCGGGATCAGCTGGGGCAGCAGCTCCAGAATGGTGGTCAGAAGCTGTGAAAAAAGCTGCGTCACGGTATCCAGCAGCGTGGGAAGCAATTCTGCAATGGCTTCCAATAACGCTTTTGTCGCCGTGGGCAGCGCCTTTACGATATTCTCAATGACGGGAGTGATGTTGGAGATCACGTTTTTCAGCGCCTCCGCCATATTCCCGCACAGCTGCTCCATATCCGCATCCGCATTTCCGAAGCCGACGAGCAGGTTCTTTCCCGCCGCCTGCAAAGCGTTGATGGAGCCGGAAATGGTGTGTTCCGCTTCCTTTGCGGTCGTGCCGGTGATGTCCATGCTCGTCTGAATGACATGGATGGCATCTACCACATCGGCATAGGATTCGAGGTTATAGTGGATGCCGGAGATCGCCTCGGCATCAGCCAGCAGCCGCTCCATTTCGGATTTCGTACCGCCGTAGCCGAGCTTCAGATTGTCCAGCATCGTGTAGTTCTGCTTGGCAAAGCCCTGATACGCCGACTGGATCATGGACATATCCGTACCCATCTTGTTGGCGTTGTCGGACATATCCGTAATAGCCATGTCGGCATACTTGACCGCCTTTTCGGTGTCGCCGCCAAGAGACTGGATCAGACTTGCGGAGAACGAGGTGACCGTCTCCATGTATTCGTTTGCAGACAAACCCGCTGTTTTATAGGCGTTGGCAGCGTAGCTTTGCAGCTCCTTGGAATTGTCCTTGAACAGCGTGTCCACGCCGCCCACCAGCTGCTCATAGTCTGCATAGGCAGAGACGACTTCCTTGCCCAGCTTGACGGCGGCGGCTCCGGCAGCGGCAGCGACCGCGCCCATTGCTGTGCCAATGCCCTTGAGGACGCTGCCCAGCTTTTCAAACTTGCCGCCGGATTTCTCCGCTTTCTCTCCGGCATCGTCCATTTCATCCGCCATCTTGGACACGGATTTTTCTGCGTCCGTATAACCGTCGCTGGCTTCGGAGAGCGCGTCGTTGTTGGCTTTCAGTTCGCGCTCCATGTCGTTGAGGGCGGCTTCCGCATTGTTCAGCTGGATCTGCCAGCTTTGGGTGCGGCGGTCGTTTTCCTCAAAGGACTCCGATGCGTTTTTCAGCGCCTGCCGCAGCACCTCGATTTTCTGCTTCTGCGCGTCGATCTGCTTGTTCAGAACCTCCGACCGGGCGGCGACGGCCTGCATGGAGGTGTCGTTTTTGCCGAACTCAGAGGACACCAGTTTCATCTCCGAGCCGAGGACCTTGAAGGACTGGTTGATGTCCGCAATGGCCTTTTTGAACTCCTTTTCGCCCTCAAGACCGATTTTTAAACCGAAATTATCTGCCATACTGCCGCCTCCTTTCCGCGCGGGTTATATGATGGGGTTTACAGTGATATACACCGTGCAGGGGGTGCCTGTGATTTTAAGGTAAGCGCCCGAGGCGGAGCTGCTGATGACCTCGCCGGGCATCGCGGCATAAGAAAGATTTTTCCGCAGACAGGAAAGATGGATCATTCCTCCAACCACAGAGGTCATTTCCACATCAGACTCTCCCGGAACGGAAACAGAGCCGTCCGGCCCGTATGCGGTAAAAGCCGTGGTCGTATGGTTGGAAACCGTAATGTCGGCGGGTTCGCTTTCTCCGCCTGCGGGCACACGCGCCAATAGATCGACCATGCTTGGCAAAAGAGCATCCTTGGGAACGCTCACGCCCTTGGCGGTAAGCCAGCTTTTGAAGGCAGCTTTTGCGTCAACAAGCCGTGTGATTTCTTGCTCAATGCTCATATTCACCTCAGATCGCCGCGAGGGCTTCTTCAATATCCGCAGTCAGCGACACCGTACCGCCGGATGTGTAGCCTGCCGGAATGGTCACGCTGGTCGTGGTCAGACCATCCATCGTAGCGGTGGCGCTGCCGTTGTCCGGCATGGAGCCGGTGACCTTTAAGCCGTTCACAAAGGCCGTCTTGCCGTCGAGGATATTCGCCGCCAGCGCATCCGCACCTGAGGTGTCTGCAAACGCATCTGGAATTGCCGCCACGCTGACCTTGGTGAGAACTTTGCCCGTGGACGGCACGATGTCCTGCACTGCTTTGGTCGGCGTGACCGTTTTCGTTTCCACAGAGACGGACACCTTGCCTGCGCCGCTGTGATAGCCCTTGGGGATGGTATACGATGGCGTACCCGCGTCCAGCGCCTTGGACACCGCGCCGTTATTCGGCATGGTTCCGGTCGTGACCTTGCCGTCCGCCGTGACGAGCACCTTGCCGGTCAGCGTATCCGCCGCGCCCGCCGTAACGGAGGACACATCCTGATACGCATCGGGGATCTGCGAAACGGTGATGTCGGACAGGCCGTAATAGCCGCTGTCCGGGGTGATCGCCTGCTGTGCTTTCGTGGGCGCGACCGTCTTGCTTTGCAGCTTGTAGTTGCCGCCGCCCGCCACACCGGAAACCGTACCGCTGCCGTTGTGGTAGCCTGCGGGAATGGTGTAGGTATCGCCCTCCTGCACGGTCGCGGAGACCGCGCCCTGATTGGAAATGCCATCCACCGCTGTGGCGCAGTCGTCCAGCTTGGCCGCCGCGGTCACAAGTCCCAGTGCCACCAGCTTTGTACGGATCTTGTTTCTCGCCGTCTGGAGCTTGGCGAGTTCTGTTGCAATGCTCATAAAACCTCCTATATCGTGCCGAGCAGCACTTCGATGTTGCCCAGTTCCGCATAGACCGCCGCTGCGGTGATGGGGAGCGTATTGTCCGCTTCGGCTTCGTCTGCCACCTGCACGGCAAGCCGCCCCTGCTTGTCCCACATGAGCGCGTGACCCAGTGAGAGGCCGCCGCCGACCTGAATGGTCGCATGAAAGTCGGCATGAAGCCGTTCATTTTCGGTGTGCAGCTTTGCATTAATACGCATCGGCGATCAACTCCTCTCGATGCAGTAGTTCTTTTGTCGGGACCGGAATACTGTCCGTTGCAAATACCGCGCCGCCGAGCATGACCCGTAGCTGTACCTTTGCGATCTGATTGTCCGGCAGCATCAGCGTTTCGGTCTGCGTCAGGCGCAGGCTGACCTCCGTGCCGTCTGCGGACAGAGAAAGCTCCGAAAGTGGACGCAAGATCCGGACCGTTCTGCAGGCAAGGCAGAACTCCGCAGCCGTGCAGCCGGTGATGCTTTTGTCAAGAGACAACGTCAGGGTCGGCGTTGTGCCGGGGATGATGCTCATATGCTTCGTCTCCTTACAGTCCGGGCGGGATAATATCGTCGATGGAAAGCTCCCGCTTCGGCTTTGCCATGCCGAGGAACTGCCTGTGACATTCCCACAGGTCGAGAAGAAAACCGAACGGCGTCAGCCAGACCTCCTCGGATGGAAGATGCAGCTGCGCCGTTCCGTAATAGAAAAGCCGGGTGAACAGTTCCTCGTCTGTTACCCGACCTGCGCGTTTTTTGAATTGTTCTCGCTTTCCACATTCCGCTTCGTTCCCTTGAACATGGCCTCCATGATGGCGGATTTGTACTCTGCCAGTTCCAGAGGGCTGGTGAGCAGTTCGACCGTCTCCTGCGTGAGAATCTCCTGCTTGTCTTCCGGGGTGCGGAGATTATGGATGAGCACGGACTGGTTTGCCAGCAGCGTAATGAGCCACACCAGCTCGTCCAGCGCCATCTCAAAGTTTTCAGACCGCATCAGCTTCTGACCCAGATTTTCCAGACCACCGTAGCGGCCTGCGATCTCCTTGGTGGCGCGAGTCGTGAGAATGAGTTCAAACTCCCGACCGCCGATGTTGATTTTTGCACTTCTGTCGTCCATAAAAGCTCCTCCTTACACCTGCGCGAATGTCGGCTCATACACCTCGGTGTACCAGCCGCTGATAACCGATGCGGAGACTCCGGTGGAATCCTCGGACACCTCTGCCTTCCACGGGTGCTTGCCCTGACCGTCCAGCTTGTTGCGTCGCAGAACAGTGCCCTCGATGGTGGGCGTGGAGAACTCGATGCTCTCGCCCTTGGTGGTGAGGTTCGTCGCGGGGATGCCGAACTTGACCTTGTACAGCCAGAAGTAGCGGTATTTGCCGTTGGACTTCTTCGCCCGGAAGCCGATGGCCACGGGTTCACCGCCGTCCTCAGATGCGGAAATCAGCACCTTGTTGTCGTCGATTTTCGCACCCGTGAGGTCGGATGCCGCCGCAGAACCGATATCGTCAATGCCGAGGGAGAGTGTGCCGGATTTGAATTCCTTCACGATCTCCGAAGCACCGTCGTCGGCATAGAGCGTCGCTTCTGCCAGTTCCACCGAAAGGTCAGCGGAGATGGCTTTCGCAAGCTGCTCCGGTGTACCGTAGGTTTCCTCACCGGCATCGTTCTCGGTGATTTTTGCATAATACAGTCTGTCAAGACCGATGGTAGCCATAACTTATTCCTCCAAATCGTAGATTTGCGCCACGTCAATGGCGTAGTGATGGTAGCCGGTTTCGGTTTCATATCCGATGTACCGGCGGTCGGTAATATAAAAGTCCGCACCCAGCAAGGCACGGAAAAGGTCATTTTTCAGTTTGGTGTAACTGCCCTTTGTGAAGATGGACAGCCGTGCCTCCTGTGTCTCACAGCCGGGAGCGTTGTCGGCGTGGAGCTCAAAGCTGTCCGACAGCGGCGTAATCACCAGATAGGTGTCCGGTGCTTTGCCGTAGAACACACCCGTTTCCACTGGAACACCGCAATGCTCGGCGATGGTTTGTAAATCGGATAGCAGACTCACAGCTTTTCAACCTCCTCGTCCAGTGCCTTGGTCATGGCATCGATGCATTCCTGCCGGGACGCCGTTTTCGCAGGCTTCAGAAACGGCTTTGCAGGCTGACCGTGCTTGCCGTATTCGAGAATGTTGGCAAGTTTGGCATTGCTGCCGCCGTCCGAGCGAGGCTCAGCGAAACCGACCTTGATGTCGTGGTTTCCGTCCCGGTTCAGCTTGGAGGGAGAAAGGCCGAGTGCGCCTTCCAGTTCGCCCGTGGTGCGGGATTTGAACTTTGTCCCTCTGCCAATAACGGAGGAGAGATTGCTCTTGACTTTTTTCAGCACCACCTCGCCACCGGCCTGCAGGACGGTATCCGCCACACTGTCAAAGTTGCTGCCGAGCTTGGATATCTTCAGAAGAAAATCCTCCGGCATTTTCATATCGCACTTAGCCAACGGTCGGCACCTCCTTTTTCGCCAGCACCTCAATGTACATCCCACGCCCTTTGACATCCTCCACGGACACAATGTCGTAGCGACAGTCGTCACAGATGAGAAAATGGTCGGTAGTGACCGTCAGCCCCGGAATACACCGAAAGCGGAACAGGTCGGTCGCTTCACTGAATGCAGCGAGGTTCGCCCAACGCTGACTGCCATGCCGACCTTCACGGTATACACGGACGGAAGCGAGGACTTCTTTCTCGGAATGGGTGAAGCCCTCGCTGTCCTTGACCTGCCTGGTTTTCACAATGTCGGCAAAGCCGTTCATTTTTCCAAAACTCATACCTGCCACCGCCTATCCAAGCGGAGCAACAGATTGACGGTGTTCCACACCTGCTGTGCTGCTCCGGTGTTATCCGCAAAGAAGCCGCCCGTGCTGCCGTCCCGACTTTCATAGAAGTGGGACGACAGCATGATTACGGCTTGCTCCGTGGTGGGCGGCATGGAGTTCTCCTTGTAGTAGCCCTCCGGGATGTGCTGGTAGCTTTCGGCGTAAGAAACAGCGGCGGTGATGTAGCTTTTCAGCAAGGCATCATCCGCCGTGTGTTCCAGGATAAGGTTGGCTTTCACTTTGGAGAGAAGCTCGTCCATCACCGCCGCCTCCTTTCATCAAGACGCCTTCATCTTCAGAAGCTGGATACCCTCCGGCAGGATGATCTTGCCGTCCACACGCTCGGTGGCAACAAAGCCGACCTGACCGTTGGTGGAATACAGCTCGTTCAGACGCTGGACGGTTCTGCCGGTGCGGTCAGCAATCCAGTAGCTCTGGAAATCGCCGAAGGCAATGGAGAGCGCACCTGCCGCCAGCGTGGGAGCATACGGGCTGGTGTAAATCTCGTAACCGAGCAGTCTGTCCGGCTGACCCGCCTGCAGGGAGGGCTGCCACAGATACTGACCGTTGGAATCCTTCAGCTTACGAAGTGCGGAAACAGTAGCATCGTTCATCAGGAACTTGGCGTTCTTGCGGTACGGTGATTTCAGCGCATAGATAAGGGAAATCACCTCATCGGTGGTAACCGCGGTCGCACTGGCTGCGGTAACGCCGACCGTGCCGCCGTTGGCGGTGAACAGGCCGGTGGGCTGACCCGTACCGGTGCCGACGCAGAATGCCTGCTCCTCGGCAGCACCGAAGGCATAGGCAAACTCGCGGGCGATGTACTCCTCCAGGTCGAAGGCGCTGTCATCCAGAAGCTCGATGCTCACCTTCACAAGGTCGGTCAGCTTATAAGCGTCGATGGTCTTCTGTGCGAAGGTGGGATTGCTCTCGGTGTAGGCCGCGTTCTCGGCCGTCCAAGCGGCGGTGGAATGGGTTGCCGCAACGGGGATCTTGCGCTCGTTATCGGTGGTGATGATCTTGCACAGACGGCGCATCACATTTTCCTCCTTGAGCGTGTCCACGATGAACTTCTCAAACTCGGTGGGGACGAGATAGCCGCCGTTGGCGTCCACGCCCTCGGAGAGCACATTGTGGAGCATCCGCTTGCCGCGCAGGTGCAGACCGAAGTCCTCGCGGTAGGCACCCGACGCTCTGCCGGTTTTGGCTTCACCGGTCGCTTTCTGCGGCTGCTCAGTGATGGGGGAGGATACGGGCTTTGCAAGCTCTGCGGCAATGGCGTCGCGGCGCTCCATGCGTCGGACCTCATTGGTGAGGTCGTTCAGTTCCTTCTCCATATTGGCGTAAACGGCGTCATCCTCGGCGGAGAGAACGCCTTTGTCATTGCGGTGGGTGTCAAGGAAACCCTCCATCGTCGCCCACAGCTTGGCGCGCTTTTCGCGCAGTTCAACGATCGTCATATTGAAATACCTCCATATTAAATGTAGTTTTTGATGGTGTTCAGCTTGGCTCTGAGTTCGTCCACAGAGCGTCCCGTGCGCTCTGGCACGGCGGGTTTGGGGTCGATAGCGCATTTTGCGGCAATTTTCTCCATGAGAGAGTTCAGCACGTTCGCCTTGGAATAGAGCATGGAAACGGTGGGTGCAGCCATGTCCTCAGCCTCATCGGCGCGGCTCATGATTCCGTCTGCAAAGCCGAGTTCCACAGCCTTGTTTGCGTCCATCCATGTTTCGGCATCCATGAGGTGCGAGAGCTTGGCACGGGAAAACCCCGTCTTGATCTCATAGGCGTTGATGATGGAATCCTTCACGCTGCCCAGCATCTCGATGGCTCTCTGCATTTCCTCCGAATTACCGAACGCTGCTGTCATGGGGTTATGGATCATAATCATGGACACGGGAGATACCAGCACCTTCGTGCCTGCCATAGCGATGACGGACGCTGCGGATGCGGCAATTCCGTCGATCTTGACCGTCACATTGCCTTTGTAGTCCATGAGCATATTGTAGATTTGTGCCGCCGCCACGCAGTCGCCGCCGGGAGAGTTGATCCACACGGTGATGTTGCCGCTGCCGGACATGAGCTCGTCCTTGAAAAGCTGCGGGGTGACATCATCGTCAAACCAGCTTTCCTCGGCGATGGTCCCGTTCAGGAACAGGGTTCTTCCCTGTGTCCGTTCCTGCGTCTCCGAGTTCGTCACCGTTCGGCTCTTCCAATTCCAAAATTTCTTCATCGGTTTTTTCCTCCTTTCCGTCATCGGTAGGTGTATCTGCAAAAGCACCCGCATTCTTCAGTGGGAGCATATTGCCGTTAATGAGGTACAAGTCGCCGCCGTCCTCTGCCGGGATGCGGTCGAGGTTTTCCAGCTCCCGGATGTCGTTTGCGGACATCCAGCCGTTCTGGCGGCCGATGGCGTACCCGTTCATGCGGCTTTGGTAATCGCCGCGAAGCAAGCCTTCCAGATTGAACTTCACGAAATACACGGCTTTTTCGTCCCGCGAAAGGAGTGACCGCTGAATGGACTGCTCCCAGCGGATGACCCAGGGGTCAAGGGTGTACTTCACGAACTCCAAGGACTGCTGCTCAATATTAGAAAAGCTCGACTTTTCCAGGTCGCCGACCATGTGGGGCGGGACTCGGAAAATTCGAGCGATTTCATTGATTTGGAATTTGCGTGTTTCAAGAAACTGCGCCTGCTCCGGCGAGATACCGATGGGCGTGTACTTCATGCCTTCTTCCAATACGGCAATTTTGTTTGCATTGCCGCTGCCGCCGAAGGTGGACTGCCAGCTCTCCCGCACACGCTGCGGATCTTTGATCGTGCCGGGGTGTTCCAGCACACCGCCCGGAGCGGCGCCGTTGGCGAAGAACTTTGCACCGTATTCCTCGCAGGCAATCGCCATGCCGATGGCATTCTTCGCCATAGCGATGGGGCTGTAGCCGACCAGACCATCAAAGCCGAGTCCCGGTATGTGGAGCACTTCCGAGGGCTGCAGCGTTACGGCGAATTCTTTATCCTTGATGGTCTCATCCGAACCACGATAATAGGTGTAGTAAAGCCGGCCGTTCTCGTCTCTGTCCACCGACATCTTGTTTGGCATCAGTGGGTACAATGCAACAATCTCGTTTTTGCCGTTGCGGATGATTTGCGCGTAAGCATTGCCCCAGAGGAGCAGGTGCGTCATGAGCGTTTCCCGGAATACGAAAGAACTCATCTCCGGGTTCGGCTCATCGTGAAGCAGGTGGTAGAGCGGATGGTCGAGCGCCATTGCCTTGCCGCCGCTGTCTGTGTGTTTGTATAGGTGAAGTGGCAGTCCCGCCACCGCCTCCGACAGGATGCGGACGCAGGAATACACGGCGGTCATCTGCATGGCAGACCGTTCCGTTACTGCTTTGCCGGAGGTCGTGCCGCCCATGAAAAAGGCGTAGTTGCTGCCTGCCGTTCTGTTTTGGGGCTTGTGTCTGGATTTGAAAAGGCCTGTGAGGATATTCATATCATCATCCCATTTCCTGAAATATTCTTCTGCATGTGGTATATTGAACATGCAAACAGGTGCAATGCCGCACACTTGCACGTTGGGTGCAGTATCACAGTAAGCAAGAATCGTCGAAAGGCGATCCTTACCTTTTATGTAGCTTTGAAACACCCATCGTTCCCGTTCTGCGGTCTGGTATACTATTGCTTTTACCTTTGAAGGTGTTATAATAAAGAAAATGTCAAATTATGCGATTGAGGAGCATATATGAATAATAGAGTAGATAAGCCAATGCGTTCCCCAGCAGAGCTGATAGCCATGCTAAGAGATGAAAAAGGGATTACATTCAATTACATGACGCCAACTGAAGCGGAGACGTATTTGAATGATAGAAATAATTATCTCCGCACGGCTTCCTATCGCAAAAACTATGAAAATCACACAACCGGCGAGAACGTTGGGAAATACATCCAACTCGATTTTGCATATCTTGTTGAGTTATCAAAGCTGGATATGTATCTCCGGCAGCGCCTGCTCCAAATGTGCATCGACATCGAACATGCGCTGAAAGTTGCCATTATCTCCGATATTGAGCAGAACGACATGGAAGACGGCTATGCAATCGTGGATTTCTTTTTTACGCAGAATCCAGATGTTCTCGGAACGGTTTCCAAAAAAGTTGACTCTGTGTTTACTGGCGACTTAATCAGCAAATACTTTGACTTGTGCTATGTGGTCGAATGCAACAGCGGAAAAATACGCACAGAGATATTACAGGCAGATTGCCCAGTGTGGGTGCTGGTTGAGATTCTCGCATTCAAGGACTTCTTGCGTTTTGTCAAGTTTTACATAGACCGTTATCCGAGACGGATGGATGTCAACGAAAAGCTGTTGAATACCGTGCGCAATCTCAGAAATGCGTGTGCGCATAATAACTGTATTCTGGCCTCCTTGCGGCCTTGTGCAACACAGCCAACTGCCGTTGTGTCTCGTCGCGTTGCCAAAATCACCACCATAGCCAAAGAAGAGAGAAAGAACAAACTGTCCTGCAGGCCATTGTATGAAATTGTATGTCTCCTAATGGAATATGAACATTGGGTGAGCGAACCTCTCAGATTGCGGCGGCTTGATGATTTGAGACAGTTTGCGCATGGCCGAATGGTGAGTCACATAGGCTTCTTCGCCGGAAATCAGGTAATAAATACCTCTCTCGCTTTTCTACAAAAAACGATTGACAATTTTGCTTGAGGTGCGTATACTAAGGGTGTAATCAAAAAACGATAATTCGTTTTTGTGAGGGGGGCGTTAATGACGTTGCCCTCATTTTTGTATACCGAAAACCCCGCCATAGTGGCGGGGTTGAAAATAGCTTAAGCGATGA
>OWIP01002246.1_pt1 | contig 10419 bp, 8 predicted proteins | sample 1732581 | NCBI WGS metagenome assembly OWIP01 (sample SAMN05065731, study PRJEB22554) | human gut metagenome | biome: ENVO:2100002; feature: ENVO:00000062; material: ENVO:00002003 | host: Homo sapiens | place: USA
TCTACACTTCTAGCTTCGTCGGCAGCGTCAGATGTGTATAAGAGACAGCTTCTCCTCGTTCATGTAGGCCATGTTGATCGTGTCGACGAAGATTTCGGACAGCGTGCGGTAGAACCGCCGCCGGATGACGGCCAGTTCGCGTTCGCTCTTCTCGGGGAACGAGTTCCGCAGGTTGGTCTTGACGACCTTCATGCGGTAGCGCAGGCAGTAGTAGAGCAGGACGAAAAGCAGGTTTTCGACGACGTAGTACTTGAACCAGTAAGGCATCACGGCGAACACGCGTGCGCCCAGCCAAAGGGTCTCCAGCCAGAAGCGCTGCAAAATGGTCAGATCGGTTCGTTTCATGCCTGCCGCCCGGATTAGGGTTCCACGAAAAGTTTGACGTTCTCGACCTTGGTGCGGATTCTCAACCAGCGGATCAGCGTTTCACGGTCGACCGGAAGCGCGGAATCCCGGGGCGTCACCACGCACACGAGCGTCGTATCGCCGGGCGTGCCCTCGACGTCGAAGGTGATGCCCTTGGTCAGCGAAATGGCCCCGATGTTGTCCATCATGGCCCCCACTTCGCGCGAGATGTCGTTCACCTCGACGTTGGTCACCCGGTAGCGTTTCAGCTGCGAGGACATCTCGCCGATCCGGCGGTTCTTCTCCTCCAGCAGCTCCTGATAGCTCTTCTGGAGCGAAACCACGTCGACCTTGTCCTCCGTATTGGCCTGCCGGACGACCAGTTCGGCCTCCTCCAGCCCGAAATTGCGCATCTGCGTACGGGCATTCTCGATCACCTCCTCGCCCAGCGGCTCGCCCACGAGCAGCAGCTCGATCTGCGAGGGGTTCTTGCCCTGCGCGTAGTGTTTGTTGCACTCGATCACGCGGGTATGCGGAAAGTTGAAGACCTGCGACACGTATTTGTCGGCCACGGCCTCGAACAACGAGACGCGGACCATGTGGAACCCGATGACGACGCTCGGAATGAAGGTCACCAGCGTGATGACCATCATCAGCCGCTTGACCGTGCGCTCGCGGACCTTGTCGATGAAGACCTTCTTCTCGTATTGCAGAAAACGCACCATGGCATAGGTCGCCAGCGCGATGAACACCGAATTGATGAAGAAGAGGTAGAAGGCGCCGATGAAAAAGCGGAACTGCCCCGTGGCCAGTCCGAAGCCCGCCGTACAGAGGGGCGGGATGAGGGCCGTGGCGATGGCCACGCCGGGAATGACGGTCGACGTGCGGTCCTGCCGCGTCTGCGCCACGATGCCCGCCAGGCCGCCGAACAGGGCGATCAGCACGTCGTAGGTCGTAGGCACGGTACGCGCCAGCAGCTCGCTGCTGTTCGACGAGAGCGGCGAGATGAAGAAATAGACCGTCGAGGTGATGATGGCGACGATGAACATCAGCGCCAGGTTGCGCAGCGACTTCTTGAGCAGTTCGAAATCGTTGATGCCCAGCGCGAGGCCGACACCCATGATCGGGCCCATGATCGGCGAAATGAGCATCGCGCCGATGATCACCGCGGCCGAATTGACGTTCAGGCCCAGTGAGGCGATCATCGTGGCGAAGATCAGCACCCAGAGGTTGACGCCGCGGAACTCCACGCCCTTCGAGACGGAGGCCACGACCTCGTCGCGCTGCGCCTTGTCCTCGTCGAGGCTGAAACGGCCCTTCATAAATTCGCGCAGCTCCCCGAGCCACGCCGAAAACGAACGTTTTACCTTTTGTGTATCGTCTGTACGGTTCTCTTCCATCAATTGCGTTTCGATTTGAGTTACTCCTCCCCGTCCTCCCGGACGCGGCGGACTTTGGGTTTTCCGGCCACGACGATCACGAACTCGCCCTTGGGTTCGGTCGTGCGGAAATGCCCGAGCACCTCGGCGACGGTTCCGCGCACGGTCTGCTCGAACTTCTTGGTGATCTCGCGCGACACCGAAACCCGGCGGTCTTCACCGAAAACCTCGGCGAACTGCTCGAGACACCGGACCACGCGGTAGGGTGATTCGTAGAAAATCATCGTGCGCTCCTCGCCGGCAAGCGCCTGCAACTGCTTCATCCGCCCCTTCTTCTGGGGCAGGAAGCCCTCGAAGCAGAAACGGTCGCACGGAAACCCGCTCTGCACCAGCGCCGGAATCAGCGCCGTGGCGCCGGGCAGCGTCTCGACCTCGATCCCCGCCTCGACGCACGTGCGCACCAACAGGAACCCGGGGTCCGAAATGCCGGGCGTCCCGGCGTCCGACACCAGGGCGGCATTGCGTCCTGCGGCGATCGCCCCGGCAACCATTTCGACCGTGGCGTGCTCGTTGAACTTGTGGTGCGAACGGAGTTTCTGCTCGATGCCGAGGTGCTTCAGCAGGAACGACGTCGTGCGCGTGTCCTCGGCGAGGATGAAATCCACCTCGCGCAGGACGTTCACCGCGCGCAGCGTGATGTCGTCCAGATTCCCGATCGGCGTAGGTACGATATAGAGTTTGGCCATCGTGTCAGGCGAATTTGCGTTCGAGCAGTTCCATCATAAACTTCGCGCCGTCCGAATTGGGATTCCAGGCGTAGTTCTCGGCAATGTGGATCATGCACTCGTCGAAATCGTCGAAGGCGTTGAGCGTCGCGATCGCCTCTTCATAGGCTTCGCCGTCGCCGCCGAACAGATCGCGGATCAGCAGGAACTTGTCGTTGATGCCGATGGCGTTGCGAAGGTCGGCGACCGGTTCGCCGCGGCGCAGTTCCGAAGCCATGTCGCGCCGCGGAGCGATCGTATCGGCCAGCGTCTGCACGTCGTGGTTGATCACCTCGCCCAGCACGGCCCCGACAGGGACCGCAACCTCCCTCGCTCCGGATTCGGCCTCCTCCGGCTCGGCGGCGGCAGGCGCTTCCGAAACGGTGACGGGTTCCGCCGCGGACTGCGGCACGGACATTCCGGACTGCGGCCCGGGACCTGCGGACGCAGGCGCAGCCGCCGGTTTGGGAGTCGCGGCAAACCCGGGACGGACAGTCGGTCCGGGCGTCGCAGCGGGTTCGGGACGGGCAGCGGGTTCGAGCGTCACAGCAGGTTCGGGACGGGCAGCAGGTTCGGGACGCTCCGCCGGTCTTTCCGCCGTTTCGGGCCTTGCGGGCTTTTCGGCGGGCTTTTCGGCGGGCGCGGGCGTATCGTAGAGCGACATGATGACGCGCTGTTTGTGACGGTGGCGGACGGTCTCCTCCTCCAGCCCGAACAGCGTGGGCGCGATGTATTGGGGTTTCTCCGCAGGAGCGGGTTCCGGAGCTGGCGCAGGAGCGGGTTCCGGAACGACGACCGGTTCAGCCGCAGCGGCAGGTCCGGGCGCAGCGACCGGCTTCGCAGACGGTTCAGCCGCAGCCTCGGATTCAGGCGCAGCGACCGGCTTCGCAGACGGTTCGGGCATGGCCTCGGATTCGGATGCTGCGACCGGTCCGGATTCGGCGGCCGGTTCGGATTCTCCGGCGACGAATGCGGCTTCGGACGCCGCTTCGGGATCAGGCTCAAATCCGGATTCCCCCTCAAGTTCCGGCTCGGAATCCGACACCGCAGGCTCCGCCATTCCGGGCGTCTCCGTATCGGGATTCCCCCCGGCAAACGCCCCGGCAGAATCGGCCGCGACCGTCGTATCGGGTTCGGAAAACGGCTCTGCGGGTTCCGCCTCCGCATCGAACGCAGGTCCGGAAACGGCATCGGGACCGGGTTCGAACACGGCTTCGTCCGTCGGGTCGAGCGAAAGCACCGCCCCGAGGTCGATGGGCACCGGAGCCGCCGCAGGCTCCGTCTCCGCAACCGGGGATTCCGGAAGGGATTCCACCTCCGTAAAGCGCACCGCATCGTAGAGCGTCCGCAGTTTTTCCAGCGCCAGGTCGCGTTCGAGGGCCGGAATCTCCCCGGAAGGCTCCCAGCCGTCGACAATCGCGGTCAGCTTGCGCAGTTCGGCACGTATCGTCTTCAAATCCATCATTGCGTACTGTTTTGACCTCCAAAGGTAGAAAAAATTTGCGAAAGCCCAGCCATTCCCCGGAACCTTTTGTCCGAAACATCTCCGAACGGGTTTTTCCGGGACATCCGGACCGTCCCGCCGGGCACGGAAAAGGGAGCGGCGGCCGAAGCCGCTGCTCCCTTGCAGCTGTCCCGCACCCGCGGCGTCGGCCGCCGTGCCGGAGAGACGAATCATTCGGTGATCCGGAAACTGCCGCCGAGCGTGCAGTCGGAGTCGTGCCCTACCCAGACATGGTAGTCGCCCGGCTCCTGGCCCCACTTTTTGTCGAGACGCCAGAACGAAAGGTCGTCGGGCGTCAGTGTGAAGGTCACCTCGCGGCTCTCCCCGGCGCGAAGCATGACCTTCCGGAAACCTTTCAGTTCACGAACCGGACGCGTCACACCGGACAGCAGATCGCGCACGTAGAGCTGCACGACCTCCTCGCCGTCGCGGCCGCCCGTGTTGGTCACGCGGACCGACACGCGAACCTCGCCGCCGACGGCGGTTTCGGGCGTCAGCACCCGCAGGTCCGAATAACCGAACGTCGTGTAGCTCAACCCGTAGCCGAAACAATACTGCGGCGAATTGGGTACGTCGAGATAGCGCGAAGTGTATTTGTTGGGCTTGCCCGACTCGTCGGCCGGACGTCCCGTGCTCTTCATGTCGTAATGGATCGGAATCTGCCCCACCGTGCGGGGAAAGGTCATCGGCAAACGCCCCGAAGGGTTGTAATCGCCCGACACGACATCGGCCAGCGCCTCGCCCGCCATCGTGCCCGGATACCAGGTCAGCAGCAGGGCGTCGGCAAGTTCCGCTTCACGGGCCAGCTCCATAGGACGGCCCGTAACCAGCAGGACGACAATCGGTTTCCCGGTTTGCTTCAAGCTCTCCAGCAGGTCACGCTGCGCGTCGGGCAGCGCAAGCGACGCAAGGCTTGCCGCCTCGCCGCTCTCCCCCGCCTTCAATCCGAGCGCAACCAGCACCACGTCCGACTTCGCGGCTGCGGCCACCGCCTCCGAAATACCGCCTTCGAGGGCCTTGTGCGGGTCGCATCCGCGGGCATAGGTCACACGGTCGGCTCCGAAACGCGCCCGCAGTCCGTCGAGAAAGGTCGAGGTCCGACCGGCCTCGGCGAAATGAACCCACGAGCCGATCAGGTTCCACCGGGAATCGGCGAAAGGTCCCACCAGCGCGATCCGGCTCCCCTTTTTCAGGGGCAGCACGCCGCCGCGGTTCTCCAGCAGCACCATCGAACTGCGGGCCACGCGGCGCGCGGCATCGAGATGTTCCAGGGCGTAATAGCACTTCTCGCGCTCCTTCGCCTGGTAGCGGAAAGGATCGTCGAACAGCCCCAGGCGGAACTTCACGGCCAGCACCTCACGGCAAAGGCTGTCGATCAGCGACTCCGGGATACGCCCCTCCCGCACCAGTTCGGCGGCATGGAACAGGTAGGCGGCGCTCATCATGTCCATGTTGACCCCGGCGCGCAGGGCCAGTTCGGCAGCCTGCGCATCGTCGCCCGCCACGCCGTGAGCTTTCAGTTCGCCGATCGTGCCGTAATCGGTCACCACGAATCCGCCGAAGCCCAGTTCGTCGCGCAGCAGGTCGCGCATCAGCCAGCGGTTAGCCGTGGCCGGAACGCCGTCGAGGTCGTTGAACGAGGTCATCACCGTCGCGGCCCCGGCATCGAGCGCCGCCCGGTAAGGCGGCAGGTAGCTGTCGCGGAAAACCCGCTCGGACATATCGACCGCATGGTATTCGCGCCCGGCCTGCGGAGCGCCGTAGGCGGCGAAATGCTTCACGCAGGCAAGAACCGACGAAGGGTCGGACAAGTCGCCCTGATAGCCCCGCACCATCGCTTCGGCGACACGCGCGCCCAGATAGGGATCTTCGCCCGCGCCCTCGGAGACACGACCCCACCGGGGGTCGCGCGAAACGTCGCACATCGGCGAAAAGGTCCAATGGATGCCCATGGCCGAGGCTTCGCGGGCCGAAACGCGGGCCAGCGACTCCGCGGCGGCAGGGTCCCACGAGGCGGCGACGGCGAGGTTGATCGGGAAGATCGTCCGGAAACCGTGGATCACATCGGCGCCGATCAACAGCGGGATGCCCAGCCGGCTCTCCTCGACGGCGATCCGCTGCAACCGCTCGGTCTCCTCGAAGGACTTGATGTTGAATACGCTGCCGCAGCGCCCTTCGCGGACCAGCCGTTCGACGGAAAGTTCCGTCTTGTCGGGTCCCGTGACGGCGCCGCCTCCGCGCTGCTGGACCAGCTGGCCGATCTTTTCGTCGAGCGTCATGCGTTCGACCAGTTCCGCGGCGCGCCGCCGGTCCTGCGGGGTGACGGGCTGCGCCCCGGCGGGATACAGCACGAGGGCCGCCAATACGGTAAAGATGCTATTTTTCATCGGTAAAAGTTTGAAAAGACATGCGAAGGTAATGAAAATACCGCAAAAAAAGGGCTTCGGAACGGAATAAACTCACTCCCGCCCGAAGCCCCCGCGATCGCTGCGGCGTCACTCCTTCACGCAGCGCATGCCGTAGGCTGTGGTCATCTTCCGTTCGTAATAGGTCCCCTCGCCCGTGGCGTCGCCCGCCTTCCAGTCGTACATCGGGAGCGGCTTGCCGCCGGCGAGCGTCGACGAACAATAGGCTGCCGAACGCCCCGGATAGTGGATGCGGCCGTTATCGCCCTTGCGGAACATCGTCGACGGGCCGATGAGGGTTCCGCCCGAATTGAGCACATACCAGCGGCTGTACGTGTCGCCCGAGTCCTGGTTCTTGGCGGCGTTGCCGTCCACGTAGGCAAGCAGCGACTGCCATTCGGCCGCCGTCGGCACCCGGTATCCCACCGGGCAGGGATCGTTCAGCCCCTTGCCGCCCTCGGTCCAGCCTTCGGACATCGCTGCGGACGACCGGGTATAGAACGTCGTCGGATTGCCGTTTGCCGTTGCGGCGGTCATCTCCTCGCCGCTGACCTGCCAGCCGGCGGTGCGGGAAGCGTTGAAAACCACCTCGCGCGTCATCGCGCCGAAAGCATCGGGATACTCCGCATGCCCCTCGTAATATTTGTTCTTCGAGAGGATCTTCGCGCCGATGAACGGCTCCTTGCGGCCCCACTGATAGAACAGTCCGTAGGAGCGGAAATCCTGCACACAGGCCTTCGGATCGGTCGAATGGTATTCGGCCCCGACATTGCGGTCCTGCCAGGCGATACCGCCGACGGTCACGTCCGAAGGCATCTTGTCCACGACCCAGACCAGCCACGACCAGACAACCGCGCCTTCGGCGTCGAACAGCGCGACCAGCCCGCTGCCCTGCTTCGACTTGGCCGCAGTGCAGGTGATTTCATTCCGGGAAGCGTCGTAGTCAAGCCCCGAAAGCAACTCTGCGTCGGTGGTCCAGACCCAGTCCGCCGCAACGCCCTTCACATACGCGCCGTCGGTGCGCCGCGCCGGAAACGCACGGGTTTCACCCGCCCGGACCACGACCGTATTCGCTCCGGTCGACCGCTGCACGACGGTCACCTGCTGCGGTTCGACGCCCTCCATCTCGGAGGAGACGGTCAGCGTCGCGCTGCGCGGACGCACGCCCTCGCCGTCGTCGGTCAGCAACAGTTTCACGACCGAACTTTTCGTCCCTTCGGACTGCGACACGGCGCACCAGTCGGTTGCGCCCTCGATTTTCCATGCCACGGATGCACGCAGGTTCAGGGCCGGTTCGCTCCCGGCGCCGTAGACGGTTATATCGGCGCCGTTCTCCGCCAGCACGAGGATCGGCTCGAACTTCTCCTGCGTCACGGTCACGGTGTGCTTCTCTTCGCCCGCGGCGTAAAAACGCACCGCGGTCGTGCGCTCCTCGGGCAGGAAACTCTGGTCGACCGTCAGAACGATCTTCTTCGTGTGCGAACCTTCGGCGACGTTGGTGCGGCACCAATCGTCGTCGCAGGAGACCGTCCACGGCGAATCGGCCGTGATTTCAAGGACGCTGCGCCCTCCGAACATATCGAACGTCACGTTATCCTCGAGCAGTGAAAGGTTGGATTCGGCGACCTCGGGATCGTCGCTGCACGCCGCACAGCAAACGGCTGCCGCGACGGTCAGAAAAAGAAAAAGTCTCTTCATCGTTGAAGTTGTATTTAAGGTTTTGTTCGAATGTCGTATTTACCAGGACGCGGACGATTCGTAGGTATGCCCGAAACTGTCGGTGACCCGCACCATGCCGCCCCGTTCGCTGCCCGGATCGACCCGGAACATATGCCACGTATTGGTCGGCGTCCCTCCGCGCACACCCGTCGCCAGCACCTCCTCGTAATAGGGATCGGTGCGCTGCGTCCGCTCCATCGCCTCCGCCTGCCCGCCCGAAGCGGGAATCCACTCCACGGCGCTCCAGGCCGTGTCATAACCCCAGACATTGGCATAGACACAGGCCGAATTGGTGCGTCCGGGTGCATAGAGGCGCATCTGCATATCGCGCTTCCCGCCCGCCGGCTTGTAATACCACGAGAGCCGTTCGCCATCGACCTCGACCACGGCATAGCCGCGCGGCGTGCCGTCGCAGTTGACGTCGCCGTTGATGAACAGGTCGCCCGGCGTGCGGGCGATGCAGTGCATGACCTTGCGTCCGTCGTCGTAACGGTAAATGTCATGGTAGTGCTTGTGCCCCCCGAAGGCATGGACCTTATAGGGGCTTATCGCATCGAGGAAACGCTGGAAATTGCGGTGGTTGCGCGCTGCGGTGTTCTTCGTGTGATAGAGAATCGGGCAATGGGACGAGACGACGAGCGTGCTGCCCGCCGGAACGTAGCGCAAATCGGCTTCGATCCAACGGCAAATTTCGTCCGTAAGACCGATCGTATACTCCTCTTCGGCGGTCGGCGCATGGTCGAAAAGGATGTTGTCGAGGAACAGATAATGGATTTTCCCGATGTTCACCGAGTAGTTCGCCGGACCGAAATAACGTTCGTAGCTCTGCAAGGCGAGCGAATCGGTCAACTCGGCCGGATCGTGATCGTGGTTGCCCGGCAGGCTGAAGGTCGTGAAGCCAAGCGTCTCCAGCCCCTGACGGTACTTCGGGAAAAGCGACATATCGTTCCAGACCAGATCGCCCAGGCTGACTCCGTAAACCTCCGTCGGAAGCCCCTGCACGGTTTTCAGCACATCGGGAACGACATGACCGAGATAGGAATCCACCGACGTGTTATCGGCAGCCAGCTGAATGTCGGCCATAACGATCAGCGAATGGCGGTCGGACGGAGTCTTGCGTCGTGTCAGCGTAAAATCGGCCCGGTTGACGGCCTGTTTGCGGTCGATTTTGCGGTAGAACCGCGGACAGCCCTGCGTGGCGGGAATCTCGCAGTCGGCAGGCACGGAGACAAAGACGAAATTGCGCCGCGCGAGGTCGGAGGCCAGATAGTAAATCCCCCGTTCGTCGGTCGCCGTCACCTCCAGGCCGTCGCTCACCACCACCCCGGCAATGCCATTGCCGGCGCTGTCCTTCACGATTCCCTTCACCGTCATTCCGGCCTTATCGGGGATCTGTCCGGCGGTCGGGCCGTCGTCACCGCCGCCCTCCGAGGAGGAGCAGGCCGCCAGGACAAGGGCGGCGAGGCACACCGACAGAAGCCGCATGTAGAATTTTGACATATTTTTTTGCATTGAGGATGCGGAGGAGGCCGGACCTCCTCCGCATCACGGTTATTTCATCACGACCCGGATGATTACGCTGTTCTTTTCGGGACGCACCTTGCCCTGATCATCGGCCCTGACGGAAAGCGGCAGCACATAGGAGGAATCAATGCCGTCGGCAAGCATCGAAGCGGCATCGAAGCGGATTTCGGCGCGGTCCATGACCCTGTCCCCCGACAAGCGCACTTCGGGGTCGAAGGCGAAATACCTGTCGGGCATCACCTTCAGTTCGAGTCCGTTTTCCACGTTATAGACATCGAGCACGGAGGGGTCGACCACCAGTTTCACGGTGATTCCGTCGTCATTGTAACCGCCCTTGTAAAGATAGAGATCGTAAACGCACGCCTGGCCCGAAGCGGCATCGTATTCGAGGACCTGGAAATCGTTCTTCGGGATGCAGACCATAGTGTCCACCGTCTCGTAGACGACGTAATCGTCGCCGCACCCTACGGCTCCCAGCAGAAGCAGGAGGCATATCGCAAGATTCTTCATCGCAATCGGATTATTAAGGTTAGTAACCGGGATTCTGCACGAGGTTGTAGTTGATATTGATTTCGCTCAACGGAATGGCCATCCAGTAGGTCTTGGGGGATTCGAACGTGCGTACGCCGCTCTCCTTCATCGTGGAGACCCGGTAGAAATCGGCCGCCGTCCTGCCGTCGAGGTTCCACGCCTTGGGACGCCGGGACATCGCTTCGCCCGCCTCTTTCCAACCTGTCTCTTATACACATCTCCGAGCCCACGAGACCGGAGCCTATCTC
>OWIP01002266.1_pt1 | contig 10346 bp, 8 predicted proteins | sample 1732581 | NCBI WGS metagenome assembly OWIP01 (sample SAMN05065731, study PRJEB22554) | human gut metagenome | biome: ENVO:2100002; feature: ENVO:00000062; material: ENVO:00002003 | host: Homo sapiens | place: USA
TCGTTACACTCGCATCCGCCTCCCCTTTCAGGGCAGGCTTAGTGTTTGAGTTTGTACCGCACCAAAAGTGCGCCACCGCTTGCGGGGGAGCTGCTGAGCGTAAGCGAAGCTGAGGGGGGGAACAACTCGAAGCTTTTGGTTTCTTTGAGCCGTTCCCCTTTCGGCACTTCGTGCCACTTTCCCCGCCAGCGGGGACAGCTTTTTGTTAGCAATAAAAAGGCTCCCCTTTACAGGGAGCCGGCAAACCGAAGGTTTGACTGAGGGAGTTAAAATTTACTCCTTATACGTTTTCTTCACTATCTCAAGCAGCAGCTCGCACATTTTTTCAAGGCTTTGTATGCTTATGAACTCCTTGTTGCCGTGGAAGTTATAGCCGCCTGTGCAAAGATTGGGGCAGGGCAGGCCCATGTAGGAAAGGCGCGCGCCGTCCGTGCCGCCGCGTATGGGCACTATTTCGGGAACTATGCCAAGCGTCTCCATCGCCGCCTTCGCCGTGTCTATCAGGTGCATGTGCGGCAGTATCTTTTCCTTCATGTTATAGTAGCTGTCCTTCAGCGTAAGCTCCAGCGTCCCTTCACCGTAGCGTGCGTTTATGAAGTCCGCCGCGCGGCGCATGAGTGCCTTGCGCTCTTCAAACCTTGCCATGTCGTGGTCGCGTATTATATAGCTTGCCTTCGTCTGCTCCACGCTGCCCTCTATGCTGCCAAGGTGGAAGAAGCCTTCGTAGCCTTCCGTGTGCTCAGGCCGCTCAAACGCGGGCAGAAGCGCGTTGAACTCCTCGAAAACGTGTATGGAATTGACCATTTTGTCCTTCGCCCCGCCGGGGTGTATGTTTTGGCCGTGCACGAGCACCTTTGCGCTTGCGGCGTTGAAGTTTTCGTATTCTATTTCGCCTATCGGGCCGCCGTCAACGGTGTATGCAAAGTCCGCATCGAAGCCCTTCACGTCGAAAAGCGTGGCCCCGTTGCCAACTTCCTCGTCCGGCGTGAAGCCTATGGCTATCCTGCCGTGGCGTACGGACTTATCCTTTATGAGCGTTTCGGCCATTGTCATTATCTCCGCAACGCCCGCCTTGTCGTCCGCGCCAAGCACCGTTGTGCCGTCCGTAACTATCAAATCCTGCCCGGCAAGCGCCTTCATGTACGGAAAAACTTCCGTGTCTATGCTGACGGAATCGTTCAGTCTTATGCTTTCGCCGTCGTAGCTTTCAACTATGCGGGGGTTCACGCTCTGCTCCCCTGCCCATTCAACCGTGTCCATATGCGCAATGAAGCCGAGCGTGGGCAGGCTTGCATCCGTTGCGGGTATGAAGCCGTATACGTAGCAATGCCCGTCCAGCCTAACGTCCTCAAGGCCAATCTCCTTCATCTCCGCCTCTATCATGCGGGCAAGGTTGAATTGCTTTTGCGTGCTGGGGATGCTCTCCACGCCGTCCGCCGAGCGCGTATCCACCTTGACATAGCGCAGGAAGCGTTCGGTTACATTTGATAGTTTCTTATCCATGGTTATACCTCCAAGCTAAAAATTAGTTAGACTAAAACAATTATTTATGCCTGTTGCACATTTTAACATAATCAGTTATAATGTGAAAGTACTAATTGGGGCTAAAAAATAAAGAGATTAGCCTAAAAATTTTGTTGAATGAGTAAGTTATCCAAACTTTTTGCGATATGCACCGAAGGGGGACGCTATGGACCACATTGCCGGAGTACGATGCACCATTTGCGGGCGTGTTATGCCGTATCGGGAGCAGATGACCTGCCCCCATTGCGGCGAAAAGGGCATACTGGACATTTTGTTCGACTATGACTATATAAAAAAGGGCTTTACCAAAAAGAGCCTTGCTGATAATCACGATAATTCAATGTTCCGCTATGCGCCGCTTATGCCGGTGCAGCCGCGGGACTTTTCTCGTTTTCTGCGCGTTGGCTGGACCCCGCTCTATCCTTCCAATAAGCTGGGTGCGGAGCTTGGCATAAAGGCGCTCTATATCAAGGACGATGGGCTTAACCCAACCGCCTCTCTCAAGGACAGGGCAAGCGCGGTGGCCGTGGCTAAAGCGCTGGAGCTTGGATACGATACCATAGCCTGCTCCTCCACCGGCAACGCCGCAAGCTCCCTTGCGGGCAACGCGGCGCGCATGGGCGTTAAGGCCGTCATATTCGTGCCGGAGCGCGCGCCGGAGGGCAAGGTGGCTCAGCTTATGATATTCGGCGCGAAGGTCATAAGCGTGCAGGGCAATTACCGCGAAACGTTTGAGCTTTCCCGCGCGGCGATAGATAAATACGGCTATTATAATAGGAACGCCGGCATAAACCCCACCCTTACCGAAGGCAAAAAGACCGTTGCGCTTGAAATTGCGGAGCAGCTTGGCTGGTTCGTTACCGATTGGGTGGCCGTTTCCGTGGGCGACGGCTGCACCATAGGTGGCGTATATAACGGCTTCCATGATTTGTATGAATTGGGCTTCATAGAGCGCATCCCCAAAATACTTGGCGTGCAGTCCACGGGCTGCTGCCCGTTCGTGGATGCGGCGCGGGAGAACCGCGACCTTATCCCGGCGGAGGAAAACACGCTTGCCGACTCGATAGCCGTGGGCGTGCCGAGGAACCCGAAAAAGGCGCTGCGCGCGGTAAGCGCGTCTAACGGCGCATGGATTGCCGTGAGCGATGAGGATATTCTTGCCACGATGGGCATACTGGGCCGCAGCGAAGGCGTTTTCGGCGAGCCTGCGGGCGTTACGGCAAGCGCGGGCGTTATGAAGGCGGTGCAGCAGGGCATAATAAAGCCCAACGAGACCGTGACCACCATAAGCACCGGCAGCGGACTGAAGGACGTGAAGAACGCGCTGCGTGCGGCGGGCCGGCCGCATAAGTGTGCACCGAGCATAGAAGCGCTGGAGGCTTCCGGCATAATATAAGCTTTGCCCCGCCCGCCGGACAGGGCAAAAGTCAGGCGCGGCGGTAAGCATAAAATTATCCCCAAATAAACACAACAGGAGGAGAAACAAACATGAAAAAGCTGATTGCGGTCGCTCTCGTACTGGTGCTTGCCCTGAGCCTGGTAGCGTGCAGCAGCGAGACCAACAACACCCAAGGCAACAAGGACGTGAAAATAGGCGTTATCCTCGTACACGACGAGAATACCGGCTATGACGAAGCCCACATCAACGGCATCAAGAAGGCCCTTGAAAACTGCGGCATCCCCAACGACACCGACCATGTTGTATGGAAATACAACGTACCCGAAAACGAGAAGTGCCATGATGCGGCTATCGAGCTTGTTGAAGCCGGCTGCACCTATATCTTCTCCGACAGCTACGGCCATCAGGACCATATGCGCCAGGCCGCTACCGAAAATCCGGACGTAGTGTTCGCCTCCATGACCGGCGACACCGCGGCCCTGAGCGGACTGAAGAACTTCAAGAACGCTTTCTGCAACACCTATGAATCCCGCTACGTTTCCGGCGTTGTTGCCGGCATGAAGCTGCAGGAGCTTGTGAACGACGGTAAGGTTGCCGCCGATAACATGGACGAAAACGGCAACATAAAGCTGGGTTACGTCGGCGCGTTCCCCTATGCCGAGGTTGTTTCCGGCTACACCGCTTTCTTCCTTGGCGTGCAGAGCATAGTTCCCAACGTTGTTATGGACGTTCTCTATACCAGCTCCTGGTTTGATCCGGTAGCCGAAGGCGAAGCCGCCAATACCCTTATGTCCCGCGGCTGCATCATAATCAGCCAGCATGCGGACTCCACCGGCGCTCCCTCTGCCTGCCAGGCCGCTCAGGAAGCCGGCACCACCGTGTACTGCGTGGGCTACAATATAGACATGCTGCCCTCTGCCCCCACCGCCGCGCTGACCAGCGCCCAGAACGACTGGAGCGTATATTACACCTATGCGTTCAACTGCGCGCTTAAGGGCGAGGATATAGCGACCGACTGGGCCAAGGGCTATGCCGAAGGCGCCAACATGATCTCCAAGCTGGGCGAAAGCTGCGCCGCCGGCACCGCCGAGAAGGTTGCCGAGGTTGAAAAGGGCATAAAGGAAGGCACCCTGAACGTGTTCGATTGCTCCAAGTTCACCGTTGGCGGCGAAACCGTGACCAGCTTCCTGGCCATCGATACCAACGGCGATTTCCAGGGCGACGAAGGCGAAGCCATTACTGACGGCGTGTTCCATGAATCCACGCTGCGCAGCGCGCCCTACTTCAGCCTGAAGATAGACGGTATAAACGAGCTGAACAACAACTGATTCAAAAAAATCCTTTAGGGAAGGCGGCTTTCGCCGCTTTCCCTACTTTTCTTTTGGCGGAATATATTTTATAATAATTATTGGATTCTATTGGGCTTTATCTCCCCCATAAACTTATACGCACGAGGTACACTGAATTGGAAGCTAACTTAGCAGTACGCATGGTAAACATTACAAAAACGTTTTCGCATGTGGTAGCCAACAACAACATTACGCTGGAAATACACCGGGGCGAGATACTTTCCCTCCTTGGCGAAAACGGCAGCGGAAAAACAACCCTTATGAATATGCTCTCCGGCATATATTTCCCCGACAGCGGGCAGATATATGTTAACGGGGAGGAGGTAAGCATCGCCTCCCCAAAGGATGCGTTGGATCTGCATATAGGCATGATACATCAGCATTTTAAGCTGGTGGATGTGTTTACCGCGGCGGAAAACATTATCCTTGGCCTTAACGAAAAAGCCGTGCTCGATTTGAACGGCGTGCGCAGGGCGGTCAAGGAAATATGCGATCGCTACGGTTTTGTTATAGATCCGGATAAAAAAGTATATGATATGTCCGTTTCCGAAAAGCAGACGCTTGAAATAGTTAAGGTGCTTTACCGCGGGGCAGACATTTTGATATTGGATGAACCCACCGCCGTGCTTACCCCGCAGGAAACGGAGAAGCTTTTCGCCGTTATGCGCAACATGAAGGCGGACGGGAAGAGCATTGTTATAATAACCCATAAGCTGCACGAGGTTATGGAAATAAGCGACCGCGTGGCGGTGCTTAGAAAGGGCGAATACATAGGCGAGGTACCCACAAGCCAAACCAACCCGCAGCAGCTTACGGACATGATGGTGGGCAAGGCCACCACGCTGAATATAGACAGGCCCGAGCCCAAGGGCCTTACCGAGCGCCTTATAGTGAAAAACCTTACCGTAAAGGACGCGGACGGCGTGAAGAAGCTTTCAAACGTGAGCTTCACGGCCTACGGCGGGGAAATACTGGGCATAGCGGGCATATCCGGCAGCGGGCAGAGGGAACTGCTTGAGGCTATAGCCGGCCTGCAGGATCCGGAGGAAGGCTCGAGCATAATGTTCATTCCGCCGGATAAGGAAGCATCCGAATTGGTCGGGCGCGATCCGGAGGATATATACAAAAGCGGCGTAGGCCTTGCATTTGTGCCGGAGGACAGGTTCGGCATGGGCCTTGTCGGCAGCATGGATTTGGTGGATAACATAATGCTGAGAAGCTATAAATCCGGCAAGTCTCCCATTGCGGACAGGAAGCACCCGCGCGAGCGCGCCAATAAAATAGTTGAAGAGCTGGAGGTCGTAACGCCTAACCTCGGCACTCCGCTAAGGCGGCTGAGCGGCGGCAACGTGCAGAAAATATTGGTGGGCCGCGAAATAGCGGCGGAGCCTTCGCTGCTTATGACGGCATACGCCGTGCGCGGATTGGACATAAACACTTCGTATACCATATATCACCTGCTCAACGAGCAGAAGGCGAAGGGCGCAGCGGTAATATACGTTGGCGAGGATTTGGACGTTCTGCTTGAGCTTTGCGACAGGATAGTGGTGCTGTGCGCCGGCCGGGTCAGCGGAATAGTGAACGGCCGCAGCGCAAGGAAGGAAGAGGTTGGATTGCTGATGACAAGGCTTAGCGGAAAGGAGAACGCAAATGAGTAAAGCAAAAAAGCACGAGCCGCTCGTTCATATAACCAAGCGCGGCACGCTGCCCCTTTGGCATAATCTTGCCATCCGCGCGATAGGCCTTGCGGCGGCGTTGGTGGTATGCGCAATCGTACTTTATGCGCTTACCGGCCTTAACCCCCTCAAAATTTACGGCGCAATGTTCAAGGGCGCTTTCGGCTCCGCCAGGCGCGTATGGACGACCATACGCGAAATCATGATGCTGCTGTGCATAGGCGTGGGCCTTGCGCCCGCGTTCAAAATGCGCTTTTGGAACATAGGCGGCGAAGGCCAGGTTTTGGTCGGCGGCGTTGCGGCCGCGGCCTGCATGATTTATCTTGCGCCCAAAATGCCGCTTGCGCCTGTGCTTTTGATAATGTTTGTGCTAAGCGCGCTTGCGGGCGCAATATGGGGGCTTATACCCGCCGTGTTCAAGGCACGCTGGAACACCAATGAAACGCTGTTCACGCTTATGATGAACTATATCGCGCTTCAGATAACGTCCTTCTGCGTTTCAAAGTGGGAGAATCCCTACGGCTCCAACACCGTTGGCATAATCAACCCAACTACAAACGCCGGCTGGTTCCCCAGCATTTTCGGCCAGCAGTATATGCTAAACGTCATAATAGTCGTGCTCATTGCCGTTGCAATGTATCTTTATCTTAAATACAGCAAGCAGGGCTTTGAAATCGCCGTTGTTGGCGAAAGCACAAACACCGCGCGCTACGCCGCAATAAACGTTAAGCGCGTAATAATCCGCACGGTCATGATATCCGGCGCAATCTGCGGCATAGCGGGCTTCATCGCCGTTGCCGGCGCAGGACACACCATTTCAACAAGCACAGCCGGCGGGCGCGGCTTCACGGCCATAATAGTCGCTTGGCTTTCCAAGTTTAATTCGTTCATAATGCTTGGCGTATCGTCGCTGCTGGTATTCCTTCAGCGCGGCGCAAGCGAAATTGCTTCCCAGTTCGACCTTAACGATTTCGTATCCGAAATGATAAAGGGCATGATACTCTTCTTTATACTGGGCAGTGAATTCTTCATCAATTTCAAGGTGCATTTCCGCACCGCGCGAAAGGAGACGGAAAATAAATGAGCCAGATCGTTTCCCTTTTTCAGGCGGCCGTATACTTCGGCACGGTAATACTTTTCGGCGCAGTGGGCGAAATATTGGCCGAAAAGAGCGGCAATCTTAACCTTGGCGTGCCGGGCATAATGTACATGGGCGGCATTGCGGGGCTTATAGCTGCGTTTTTGTATGAAAACGGCACGGCGAATCCCGTTCCGGCCGTTGCAATATTGGTAACGCTTGCGGCGGCATTTGTAATGTCCATGATAGGCGGGCTTATATATTCCGTTTTAACAATAACCCTGCGCGCCAACCAGAACGTTACCGGCCTTACGCTGACCATATTCGGCAGCGGCTTCGCCAACCTTTTCGGCGGCAATCTTAACAAAATGGCCGGCGGCGCGGGCCAGATCTCCGTTGCCTTCACCAGCGGCGTTTACCGCACCAAGATTCCCTTTTTGTCCGACAGCACGGGTGTTTTCGGCGAAATGTTCTTCTTCTATGGCTTCCTTGCCTACGTTGCCATAATAGTTGCCCTTGCGGTGAAGTGGTTCCTTAACCGCACGAGCGTGGGCCTCAACTTGAGGGCCGTTGGCGAAAACCCCGCAACGGCGGACGCTGCGGGCATAAACGTTACCAAATATAAATACGTCGCCACCTGCGTCGGCGCGGGCATATCCGGCCTTGGCGGGCTTTATTACACAATGGATTATATAAAGGGCACCTGGGCGACGGACGGCAGCATAGAAAAGCTTGGCTGGCTTGCGGTGGCGCTTGTTATATTCGCCACGTGGAAGCCCAACCGCGCAATTTGGGGCGCGTATCTTTTCGGGCTTTTGAGCTGGGTATATTATTACCTGCCCGGGCTTACCCGTTCCAGCCAGGAAATATTCAAAATGCTGCCCTATGTGGTCACGCTGCTGGTGCTTATAGTTGTGTCTCTCAGGCGCAGCAAGGAAAGCCAGCCGCCCGCATCGCTGGGCTTGGCATATTTCAGGGAGGACAGATAGCGTAGCATGGCGCAGTTATCGACCTTTACGGGCTTTACGGCGGACGGATACCGCTTTTTGATGGAGCTGGAGTTCAATAACGAAAAGGCGTTTGTGGACGCGAACAGGCAGCGCTATTACGACGGCGTGCGTGACCCTATGCGCGCGCTTGCCATGGAGCTGAGCCAAACGGCGCTTGATATAGACCCGCTGTTCAATACAAATCTTATGGGCGTTGTGTCCCGATTGAACAGGGACACGCGCTTCAGCGCGAATAAGCTGCCCTATCGCAACCATGCGTGGCTTTGCTTTAAGCACAGGGGCGAATCGGTAGGCGAATGCTTCGGCCTTTATTTTGAAATTCAGCCCGCGGGCTACGGCTACGGCGTGGGCATATATTCCCCGAATACGGAGCTTATGGCGGCGTTTCGCGCGCGCGTACAGGCCAAGCCCACGGCGTTCCTGAAGTATGCAAAGGCCGTTGAGAATGCGGGCATGCACCTTGAAGGCGATATGTTCAAGCGGGACAGATTTAAGGACGCGGACGAAAGGCTGAAGCCCTATCTCAACCGCAAAAGCCTTGGCTGGAGCTTCTTCTGCCCCAATGTTAAGCGCACGCTTGAACCGGAGCTGAAGGACGACCTTATTGCGGCGTTCAGTACAATAAAGCCGCTGTACAGGCTGCTGTGCGGCCTTGAATAAACAATAATATCACGGGCGGGGCATCTCCCGCCTTTTTTATGGGAGGATGAATATGCAGCTTGCAAAATTGCAGAACGGCAGCGACATTCGCGGCGTTGCGATACAAACCGAGGGCGGCAGGAGCGTTGACCTTACACCCGATGCGGCGTATGCAATAGGCCGTGCCTTCGCGCGCGTGCTGAAGGCAAAGCTTAATAAAGCCGATATCCGCGTGTGCATGGGGCGGGATTCCCGCCTTTCGGGCGAAATGCTCTGCGCGGCGCTGGGCGCGGGACTGAACGCGGAAGGGGCAGGCGTTTATGACGCGGGCCTTGCCACAACGCCCGCCATGTTCATGGCAACGGTTACCGAAGGCTTTATGTTCGACGGCTCCGTTATGGCCACGGCAAGCCATTTGCCCTATGAGCGCAACGGCTTCAAGTTTTTTACGGCCGGGGGCGGCTTTGAAAAGGCGGACATAAAGGAAATTTTGACCATTGCCGAAACGCTTTATGCCGATGGCGCGGATACGGCCTTCACTGCGGAAAAGATAGACTTCATGGGCGTATACGCGGCGCAGCTTGTGGGCGCGATACGCCGCGGCACAAACAAGGAGCGGCCGCTTGAAGGCATGCGCATAATAATAGACGCGGGCAACGGCGCGGGCGGCTTCTTTGAAAAGGATGTGCTCATACCCCTCGGCGCGAACACGGCGGGCAGCCTTTTTACCGAGCCGGACGGGCATTTCCCCAACCATGCGCCAAATCCGGAGGACGAGCGTGCAATGGCATACATCATAAATGGTGTCAAGCAAACCCATGCCGATTTGGGCATTATATTCGATACGGATGTTGACCGCGCGGGCGCGGTGCTCGGCGACGGGCGGGAGCTGAACCGCAACAGGCTTATTGCCGTGATAGCGGCGATAGAGCTTAGGGAGCACCCCGGCACCACGATAGTGACCGACTCCATCACCTCCACCGGCCTTGCCGAATTCATTGCGGCGCACGGCGGCATACACCGCCGCTTTATGCGGGGCTACCGCAACGTTATAAACGAGGCCATACGCCTGAACAACGCGGGTCAGGACGCGCAGGTTGCAATGGAGACGAGCGGCCACGGCGCGCTGAAGGAAAATTATTTCCTGGATGACGGGGCGTACCTTATGGTAAAGCTGCTCATAGAGCTTTCCCGCGCGAAGGACAGGGGCGAAAGCCTGAGCGCCATGATAGCCGACCTGCGCGAGCCTAAGGAAGCGCGCGAATACCGCATGGCGCTGAACACAGAGGATTTCAGGCCGTATGGAGAAAGCGTTATCGCCGCGCTTACTCAATGGGCCAAGGCGCAGGAGGGCGTGAGCCTTGCGGACGACAATTTTGAGGGCGTGCGCGTGAACTTCTCCCCCGAGCGCGGCAACGGCTGGTGCCTGCTTAGAATGTCCCTGCACGAGCCGCTGATGCCGCTGAACATAGAAAGCGACGAAATAGGCGGCGCGGACAAAATAGCAAACGAACTCTACCCCGTGCTGAAGGGGTTCGATAAACTGGATACGGAGAAGCTGAGGGGGTAGGGTATACCAAAAGCTGTCCCCGCGTGCGGGGAAAGTGGACACGAACGGAGTGAGTGGCCGAAAGGGGAATGACTCAAAGCTGTCAAGCTATTTTACTGTTC
>OWIP01002271.1_pt1 | contig 10321 bp, 4 predicted proteins | sample 1732581 | NCBI WGS metagenome assembly OWIP01 (sample SAMN05065731, study PRJEB22554) | human gut metagenome | biome: ENVO:2100002; feature: ENVO:00000062; material: ENVO:00002003 | host: Homo sapiens | place: USA
AGATAGGCTCCGGTCTCGTGGGCTCGGAGATGTGTATAAGAGACAGATATGTAAGAGGGAGAAGGAAAAACATGGAAATAATGTTTTTTGATTCTTCTTTGAGCTTTATTATGTAAGGCGAAATGTATTTAATTACCACAATCAGAAGTGGAATAGTGATTACAATTGTTACAACATCTGAAATTATAGGGATTTCAGGAAATATATATTTTGCCAGGGTTCCAAACCATTTTCTGGGTGTACACATCAGATAAGCGGACATAACGGCAATAAATGATATGTATATATTCTGGTGACATATATATCTGATAATAAGAATTAAAGGAATATGTATCAGTACAGGATAACATTTAAAAAGGACATTTTCGCCTAAAAGTACGTAGAATAATGCCTGAAACAGAATAAATAATACAGTAGTAAGTATAAAAAGGCGCTTATTGTCCTCCCATTGTATTCCGGCAAAATAGAAAGATACAATAATTCCGAATATTAAAACAAAACCATAATTAATAAGGTTTAGTACTGAGACTATGTCTGTCATTAAATTCTCCTCCAAATGTATATTATAGATTATTCTTCCATCTGGAAATCCAGATATTGTTTCTTTATGTCCGAAACGCGTCTTTGTGCAACCGGGATAGTTTTGCTGTTTGTTAATTCAATCCTGACTGCATCTATTGTCTTGATGTAATTCATATTAACAATGAAAGAACGGTGTGGCAGTGCAAATTCTTTATGTGTCATAAGTGTATCACATAAAGATGAGAATACGTCTGTCGAAATTACCTGCTTGTTGTCTGAAAGGTATAATATTACTTTCCGGTTAAGAGCTTCAGCGTACATAATATCTGATAAGTATATTTTATGTATACCTGAATTATTCTTTATAATATATGTATCATTGCGTTCTTTATGAAATGTATCAAGGATATCATCCAGCGTATCATATAAAGCTTCTTTAATTATGGGTTTAAGAAGATAATTAAATGCTTTGACTGTGTAGCTTTCTACAGCAAATTCAGGTGATGATGTCAGAAAGATTACAGGTGAAAATCTGTCAAAGGCACGGATTTCCCTTGCCAGATTAATGCCGTCCATTACTGGCATAATTATATCGAGAAAATATATGTCATATTTCTCAAATTCAGCAGTTGATGCCAGTTCAACACTGCTTGTGAAACATTTTATAAAAAACTTCTGACCTTTATCATAGGCGTATATTTCTAACAGTTCTCTAATTCTGTTTAATTCAGCTTCATTATCGTCACATATAGCAATTTTCATAGTATTTTCCTCATTATAGCTTAGTATGTAAATTATCTCTTGATTAATTATATATTGCATGAGACTAAATTTCTATATATAAATCTAATCGTTCATGTCAAAAAAATTGTAATTCACGCATTTAGCATCACAAATGTCTTTTAATCAGGTATTATAACTACAATATATAGCAGACGGAAAACTAAATATCAGATATGTGGTTGTAACATAAAGGAGGCGTTTGGATGAAGAGGTTTTTGAGTATACTTTTATGTTCTGCAATTCTTGCTGCAGCAATACCGGGCATGTATTATGCAGAAGGGAATCAGTCTTCATATGATGAGCTGTCCCAGTTAAAGGAGATTGATTATCAGCTTAATGGTGGTCATTATGTCAGTGGCTATAATGCACCAGACAAATATCCGGCAGAGCAATTACCGGATAAGAATGATATTGTCAATCAGGGGTATGAGTTTGGAGGATGGTATGATAATAAAGAACTGACAGGTAGTCCTGTAACGGAGATTTCAGAAGAGAATTATACAGGAGTTGTAGTTCTTTATGCAAAATGGATTGAACGTTATTATTACATTGACATACCTGAAAGCGTAGATGCTGATAAGACGAATCTTACAGTATCGGGACATGCAGGCGGACTGTATGAGAAAGATAAAGTAAGTGTATCTGTTTATTCTAAGAATGAATGGAATCTTCTGAATGGAGATGTAAAGCTGGGATATGAATTATATAATGAAGAGAATAAACTGTCTCTTACTAATAATTCAGTAATAACAGAGCTTACAGCAACAGGCAGTGATAAGACAAGAAAATATATGACAAGATTACAGGAAATTCCTAAATATGCAGGAATATATACAGATAATCTTACTTTTGATATTTCATTTGAAACAACAAAATATAACATTAAGTATGAAACTAATGGCGGAACACTTTATACTGATGATGATGAACAGGGGCGTGCAGCAGAGCTTGATAATTCGGTATATGAGGCAGGAACAAAGCTTTCAGATCTTCCGGTTCCAGGCAAGGCAGGCTCGACATTTTTGGGATGGTGTTATGATGCGGACTGCACAGATTATGTTGCCAGTACAGACAGACTTTTAAGTGATGTTGTATTATATGCATCATGGGTTGATGGTCAGGAGCTTAAGACAGTCAGCATAGATACATACGCAAGAAGCTATGATGTTGATGCAAATGATTTTACAATTATGGTAACTGATAAGAGCGGAAGACTAACTAAAGAAGAAGTAAAGAATAAAGTATCAGTTAAGAATGTAAGCGATTCTTCTGAGAATACTTCAATAGATGTTACAGCCGGAAGTGTATTAGATGATGGAGCGTATACATTTATAATAAAATGCAATGGCACATGGCAGGAAGGTTGTGGCTACCGTCTTGAACTTTCAGATGACAGGCTGTATTTCACAGGCTATGACCAGACAATAAGAGAATATGATTTTACAGTTTATAAGCCGGATGTAACTAATGTGAATCTTAGGGATGACATTAAGTATATAAAGTCAGGAAGCTTAAGTAATCTCTATGTTAATGGAGAGAAGGCTGACAGAATATCTGTGACGGTAATGACTGTAGGACAGGATGGTACAATAAGTCAGGAAGCTGTTAAAACTACAGGAAGCTTTACATATTCGGACAGTACACTTAATGCAGGAGATAAGATTGCAGTATATGACGGAGATGTTGTGCCACAGTTAGATGGCAGTGTTATATCTGATGATGATGTTTCGTTCTTTGAGATTACATCAGCTAAGGAAAATGAATATTCCTACAGGGGTATGGCAGCAGAGGAGATACTCTTCGTTCCGGATGTTCTTCCTGTTAATGTAGCTGATGATAAGGATAATGATCCTGATAATGACGGTATAACAATTACAAAGAATAAAATGTCATATGGCAGTGACAGTCTTGGAGCAGGACTTGGACTTGATGAAGATACAACAGTTGATACAGGCGATTATCTTGCTCTGTATGCAACTGGAAATGATGATATACAGTATGCTGTTATAACAAATGTTTCAACTAATAATGCTGATTATGTAATCACATATAAGAATGTGACATGGGATGAAGTTCAGGCAGCCATGGATGTATATCAGACTGATAATGTGAGTGGTGAAAGTATATTACAGAATCAGGATATCAGTGGCATTGAACAGAGCGTTGAGCAGCAGGCTGTTGACAGTGGATTTGCACAGAGTGTTGTAGATGAGGTTGCACAGGCTGTTGTAAGAACGAATTCTTATCAGGAACTTCAGGAATATCTGTCTGATACTATGGATGCCAATATCAGCATTGTGCCGCAGGATATAACTTATCTTCCAGATAAGGCTCAGGGCAATGTTGCATTATATAGCAGCAAGAAACCAGAAGTAAAGCTTGACCATGTAAGAGCTAATCTTTCAACTGATTTAAAACATTTTGAGAATGTAAGTGGATTAAGACTTGCTCTTGATATTGGTGTAGAGATTTCATTCTCTAATATGAAGGTAATTGTATCAGCAACATTTGAGCAGGAAGTTAAGATTAATATTAATGTAAGTGGTAAGGCTATATGGAAAGTATGGGGCATATTCCCATATATTGATGACTACCGCGTTGCGGTTTCATTAGATCTGTATGATTACACTGGAATTGATTTCAATGTTAATGTAAGAACTGCTGAAGAAGATGATGATGACGAAAGTTCTTCTAAACTTGATGAAGTGATTAATGGAATAGCAGAAGAGCTTAAGAATATGATGGAAATCGGAACTACTTATATATCTGACAAGTCGGATTTATCTACAAGGCTTGAAGATATGAAGGATTCTAATGATGACAGCGAGATATCTGTTGCGAAGAGTCTTGCTGAAAGATATTCTGATATGCTTGATGATGAGGCTGACTGGGTTGAATTATACAGTAAGTCGTTAACAGAGTCACATGTAAGGGTTATTGGAATTATTGATATTGAGTTTAAGGTTGAATTCGTTGTTTCTGCTAATGTTAATATATCAATGGGTATGACCTATTGGTATAAGAATGCCAAGAGATATGTTTACAGCATTATGGTATTTGACAGAAAGGTTACAAGTGATTCCATTGATTTAAGCGAAGAACAGTATGAGTTCTCGGTATATGCAATAGGAACAATAGGAATACGGGCAGGAATAAGACTGAGTGTGGCTGTAGGTCTTATATCAACAAAACTTGCAAGTGTTGGATTTACAGCAGAGGTTGGTGGATATGCCCAGGTATGGGGATATCTGTACTATCAGTTGAAATATGCAGCTTCGCAGGGCAGAACAGCAAGCTCAATGGGAGCTATATACATGGAAATAGGCATGTATATGGAGGTTAATTTCCTGGCACAGGCACTTTCTGGAACGTTTAGTTATAATCCTACACTTTTTGAGAAGCAATGGCCGTTGTATAGTGTTGGTGTAGTTGAAAATGTATGCGATTATGCATATGGGCAGGATTCTGTTAAAGATATCAAGATGAAGAGAGATGTTAAGACTGTAAGGCTTCCTGATACATATTTTGAAATGCAGTATCTTGATATGAAAGAAGGTCTTGACGATAATAATGAGTATTTTACTAAGGTTTATGATGACAGTGACAGATATTTTTCTATAACAATGACTAATCCGGCGTTCTCATATGATCCTGAAACTAATATAGTTGAGGTTAATCCTGGTAGTGAACCTCAGCAGGATGGTGAGATGATAATAACATGGAAGAGTCAGAAGGGTTCTTTTAATACTAAGCCGATAACAAGAAAGATATCTCTGCACTGGGATAATTTAAGAGATGGATATTATATAGCATTCCAGACTAACGGCGGTTCAGTTGTAGATGCTATAATATCTAAGTACAATAAAGAAATTACAAAGCCTGAAGATCCTGTTAAACAGGGCTATACATTTGCAGGCTGGTATACAGATGAAGCACTTACAAAGAAATATACTATTCCGTCAGTAATGCCTAATGAGGACAGAATTGTATATGCGAAGTGGGAAGCAGCTGATATGACTTATAATGTTGTTGATTATGTGGAAGGAACAGATGGTGTGTATACAGCAGCTTCTTCAAAGCAGGAGACAGCTAAGACTGATACAGAGATATCACCAAAGCCTGACATAAGAAACGGATTTATGACTCCGGCAGCTTTATCACAGAGAGTAAGTGCTGATGGAAGCACAACAATTAATTATTATTATGCAAGAAATAAATATAATATTAAGTTTGTTTCAGAAGGCAGTGTTGTTTCAGAAGGAAGATACACATATGGAACTCTTATGCCGACACCGGTTGCATATAGGGCAGGATATGTATTTGAAGGCTGGGAACCAGCTGTCACACAGACAGTTCCTGCAAATGATACAACTTATACAGCGGTATGGAAAGAAGCAGATGACGTTGTATACACAACAAAATATTATCTTGAAAATGAATCAGGAGAATATGAACTTGATAAGACCAGAATTAATAAAGGAACAACAGGACAGAATGTAACTGCAGATAAGGAACAGTATGACAACAGGCTTTATCATCTTACAGATGATCTGCCATCTGGTACTGTTGCGGCAGATGGAAGTCTTATATTCCGGGTGCATTATGATAGAAATACATACAGCATATCATTTAATTCTATGGGAGGAACTGTAAGTACTGAAAAGAAAACAGCCAGATGGGGAAGCAATGTTATTGCACCAGTTCCTGTAAGAGCAGGATATGCATTTGCAGGCTGGTATGTTGACAGAGCGTGTACAGAAGCATTTGACGGTACAATGCCGGCATATGATATTACTTTATATGCAAAGTGGGATGCAGATAAGGTTAATTATACTGTTGAACATCTTGTTGAAAAGCTTGATGGTTCATATGAATTGTATGACAGACAGGCATTTACATCTGATACTGACAGTCAGGTAACGCCAGAAGTTAAGCATATGGAAGGATTCAGTTCACCAGAGACAGAAACTGCCATTGTAAAAGGAGATGGTTCGACTGTTATAAGATATTTCTACAAGAGAAATGTACACAGATTTGTTCTCAAGCTGAATAATGGACAGCCGGATGTTGAATACGATTATAAATATGGCACTAAGATTAATATTATTAATCCGGAAAGAACTGGTTATACATTTACAGGATGGAATGAAGATGTTGCAGGTACAATGCCAGACAGAGATGTCACTTATACTGCAAGCTGGAAGATAAACCAGTACACAATCAGTTTTAATACAGATGGTGGTAGTGAAATTGCTTCTATAACACAGAATTATAATACTGAGGTTAGTTTTAATGAGATTCCGGTAAAGAAGGGATATACATTCACAGGCTGGGATAAAGCTGTTCCAGATGTAATGCCTGCTGGCAATATTGTTATAACAGCACAGTGGAAGAAAGATGTATATACTATAAGTTATAATCTTGATGGAGGAAAGGCTGATAATCCTGAAACATATGAGGTTGATACTAGCGTTATAACTCTTAAGAGACCACAGCGTACAGGTTATACATTTATAGGCTGGAGCGGAACTGGTATAGATGGAACGGCTATGGATCCAGTAATTACAACAGGTTCTACAGGTAACAGAAGCTACACGGCAAACTGGAAGGAAAACAGTTATGTTATCCGGTTTATTCCATATGGTGATGGAACAACTGGTTCTATGCAGGATATGCAGCTTATGTATACAGATAAAGCAGCATTAAGTGCTAATCAGTTTAAGAGAACAGGTTATACATTTGCAGGCTGGACAAAAAAGGCAGGAGCAGACAAGTTATATGATGATAATGAAATTATCAGTGGACTTGGAACAGCAGATAATGAAATAATTACCTTGTATCCAGCTTGGACTGCTAATGAGTATACAGTACATTTTGATACAAAGGATGGAGATGCAATAAACGACCTTGTATTTACATATGACAAGAAATACGAACTTCCAAAGACTTCAAGATATGGATATACATTCCTTGGCTGGTGTGTAGAAGATGGCGGCACGGTTACATATAAACCGGGAGCTTCTGCTGATAATCTTGCGGGTGAAGGAACGGTTACATTATATGCAAGCTGGAGTCTTAATAAGACATTTACTTACAGCCACCCATATTCATATCGTGTAACTGATGATTCAAAGGAAGAACCAGTCAAGCTGCATTTCTTCATAGATGGAGCATCAGGAACTTCAACAAGTGGTTATACAAGAACTAATTCCATCTATATGGAAGGTATATCTCTGAATGAGATAAAGAAGCATTGCAATACGATGACTGTAACAATCAGTTATTATATTAAAATGGTAGATGACGGATATGCAGAGGTAGACACTACATATAGAAAAGATTCTAACAAGTCATGGAATGGATGGCATGGAGAGAAGCTTGATCTTAAGAAGAAAAATAAACAGACGATCACGCACACATACAGCATAGGATGCAAAGATATAGATGCTATATGCTACAGATTTGATGCAAGTGGTTCATTTTCTGATAAATATGATTTGAGCAATATTAAGGTCAGTGTAAGGTTTGATTAATTAGTAATTCGTACAGACTGGTTTTATGACCAGTCTGTACGGAATGTCAGGAGGGATTGGAATGAAGATTTCAAAAAACAAAATTATGATAATAGCAATAATAGTACTGTGCGTAGCAGTTGCTGTTCTGGCTGCAGTGCTTGTTATCAGAAAAGATAAGAATAAAGATAATGATGATAAATTTACACCAACGATTGATTCTGATTCTGGTGAAATTGGTACAGGAAGTAATTACAGTGGCGGACAGCAGGGAATAAGGATACCAGGATATCCATCTATAACTGTAGATGCAGGAAAAGATAATGTTACAATGAATCTGTTTAACCCTGAAGGAAATCCATGCTACTTTACATTTGAAATTGTTTTATCTGATACGGGCGAGACTATATACAAGTCAGATATGGTTGAACCTGGAAAAGCTATAACTAATGTAAAACTGCAGCATCCGCTTGCAGCAGGAGAACATAATGCTGTTATTAAGATTAGCACAGCATCGCTTACAGATGGAAAGACAATGAATGGTGCTAATGTTGAGACAGTTTTAGTTGCAAAATAAATAAACAGTCATTAATGGATGAAAGAATGGAGGCTATTATGAGGAAATTGACAGCTATGGCATTGAGTATGATGTTTATATTGGGAAGTGTTATTCCTGTAGGAGCTGAAGAGACACAGATAAGACAGACAAAAATATCTGTATCAATTGATCCGGTCTATACAGTGACTATTCCGGCAAATACAACAATTGAAAGAGGAGAACAGTCTGTTAAGCTTGGAAGTGTTTCTCTTGATAATGCAAGATTAGAGCCAGACAAGACTGTAAATGTATCTGTAAGTGCAAGTGGAAAACTTAAGAACAGTAAAAATGAGAGTAAAACAATTGCGTATAAGATTATGGATGGTAACAAAGAATTCAGTATAGCTACATATGCAGAGAGTGGAAACAGTACTAATCTGACACTTTCAATAGATAAGTCTGAATGGGATAAAGCATATGCGGGTTCATATTCAGATACACTTGTGTTTACAATCTCTTACAGATAGTGAAGCGGAAGATTAATATATTATTAAATGAAAAAGAGTTGTCCGGTTTCCCGGGCAACTCTTTATTTGGTCTGAATCCAAATATGAATTAAATTAATTATCTCTGAACTCTTGCGCCAGCACCACCAACGATACCTTCAACTTCCTTAAGAGAAGCCATTGTTGTATCACCAGGAGTTGTCATAGCTAATGCACCATGAGCAGCACCATAGTTAACAGCCTTTTCAGCGTCTTCAAATGTCATAAGACCATATACAAGACCTGAAGCGAATGAATCTCCGCCACCAACTCTATCCATGATCTCAAGTCCATCATACTGAGCAGCCTTGTAGATTTCTCCATCAGCCCAGCAGATTGCTGACCAGTCATTAACTGTAGCTGTCTTAACCTGACGAAGTGTTGTAGCAACAGCTTTGAAGTTAGGGTATGTAGCAGCAGCTTCGTTGATCATCTTCTTATAACCATCAAGGTTAAGAGTCTTAAGGTTCTCATCGTTACCTTCGATTTCGAAACCAAGGCATGCTGTGAAGTCTTCTTCGTTACCAATCATAACGTCAACATACTTAGCAACTTCCTTATTAACTTCCTGAGCCTTAGCTAAACCGCCGATAGCTTCCCACATAGATGGTCTGTAGTTAAGATCGTAAGATACAATTGTACCGTACTTCTTAGCTGCCTTACAAGCTGCAATAACAGTCTCGCAAGCCTGCTCAGAAAGAGCAGCGTAGATACCGCCTGTATGTAACCAACGAACACCTAAACCACCATCGCTCTTGTTCTTGAAGATGTAATCAAAATCGAAATCTTCTGGAGTAGCCTGAGAAATAGCTGTGTTAGCTCTATCAGAGCAACCCTTAGCACCACGGATACCAAATCCTCTTTCTGTGAAGTTGAGACCGTTTCTGCAAAGACGTCCGATACCATCTGTCTTCTTCCAGCAGATAAGTGATGTATCAACGCCACCCTGCTCGATGAAGTCCTTCATAAGAAGACCTACTTCGTTATCAGCAAATGATGTGATAACAGCAGTTCTCATACCGAAGCACTTGTGAAGACCACGGATAACGTTATATTCTCCGCCACCTTCCCATGCTCTAAAGCTTCTTGCTGTACGGATTCTGCCTTCACCTGGATCAAGACGAAGCATAACTTCACCTAATGATACAGCGTCAAAAGTGCACTCTTCAGCTGGTCTTAAATTTAATTTCATTTTTTAGATACCTCCAAAAATATTTTATTGCTACAATATTTTAACATAATAATCTGATTAATTCCATCATTTTACCCAAACTTTTATATGTTTTATAAGAAATATGATAAATTGCAACAGCAGCTGACAACATTAGCGAAAAATATTGTATGCAGGCATATTGAAAAAAGTATGTACAAGCTGTCTCTTATACACATCTCCGAGCCCACGAGACCGGAGCCTATCTCGT
>OWIP01002273.1_pt1 | contig 10318 bp, 10 predicted proteins | sample 1732581 | NCBI WGS metagenome assembly OWIP01 (sample SAMN05065731, study PRJEB22554) | human gut metagenome | biome: ENVO:2100002; feature: ENVO:00000062; material: ENVO:00002003 | host: Homo sapiens | place: USA
CGAGATAGGCTCCGGTCTCGTGGGCTCGGAGATGTGTATAAGAGACAGCCACAGGAAGCAGCAGCCCCAGCCACCACACGGGAGCCGCCCATCCATAAGTTTCGCAATTACGGATTCAAAAAGTCTGTAATTAAGAAAAGGACCATGGATTACTCCACAGTCCCATTTCTCTTATTTTAATCGTTTATTCCTTCTCCTGCAAGACCTCTTCATACTTTTTCAGTATCAATCCCTGAATCTGATCCCTTGTCGCGGAATTGATCGGATGTGCGATATCCCGGAAATCTCCGTCGCCGGCTTTTCTGCTCGGCATCGCGATAAACAATCCTTTTTCCCCTTCGATCACTTTGATATCATGTACGACAAATTCATCATCGATTGTGATAGATACCACGGCTTTCATCTTGCCTTCTTTTTCCACCTTGCGGATTCTAACGTCTGTAATCTGCATATGTATCCCCCTTCTAGTCTCTCCCTAGAGCATATATCTTTCGTTGTTTTCTGCAACAATCCGGACAGCATCGTCTCCGGAATAAAATGTATTTGCCCGAAGCGTTCCATGGCTCTCCACAATGCAGTTTTCTACATGCGTATTATCGCCAATATATGCATCATTCAAGATAATCGAATTCTTGATCACGCAATTTTTTCCTACAAACACTTTCTTAAACAAAACAGAATTTTCTACCCTGCCGTTTACAATACATCCACTGGCGATCAGACTGTTGCTGACGTCCGATCCCATATTGTATTTTGCCGGCGGAAGATCATCCACTTTCGAATAAATCTTCGGCTCTTCGCGGAAAAAGTACTTTCTCACATCCGGTTTCAAAAAGTCCATATTTGTACGGAAGTAATCATCTACACTTGCAATATTACTCCAGTAACTATTCAGTTTATATCCATACACACGCTTTACATTGCGGTAACGCACCAGCACATCCGTAACAAAATCAAACCGGTTTTCCTCCGCTGATTTTTCGAGAATTTCGATCAGCTGTCTTCTCCGGATAATATACACTCCTGTGGAAATCGTATTGGATTGTGCTACCAGCGGTTTTTCCTCAAAATCCGTGATCCGGGAATCTTCATTCATACGGACGACTCCGAAACGGCTGACATCCGCATCCGCCGGCATATCCTTGCACGCAATGGTAATATCTGCTTTCTTTGCGATATGAAACTCCAGCAGGTCATTGTAATCCATCTTATACACACAGTCACCGCTGGATATGATCACATACGGTTCGTGACGGTTTTTCAGAAAATCAATATTCTGATACATGGCATCTGCCGTGCCACGATACCAGTCACTGTTTTCTGCCGTAACGGTCGGTGTAAACAGATACAGACCTCCCTGTTTTCTTCCAAAATCCCACCATTTTGAAGAACTTAAATGTTCATTCAGTGAACGGGAATTATACTGTGTGAGTACAGCAACTGTCTGTACATGCGAATTGCTCATATTACTTAAGACAAAGTCAATGCAGCGGAAACTTCCGCCGACCGGCATCGCCGGAATCGCACGTTTTCTGGACAGTTCTCCCATCCGGTTGTTATTGCCACCCGCCAAAATAATTCCTACTGCTTTCATTTTCTGTCACCTGCCTTAATAATTACTTCGCCGCCTGCCAATACCCCGTCTGGATAATCTTCTTTTACTGTCACACCGGAAATGGCAGTGTTTTTGCCCACCTTTACATTCTCCGGAACAACAGAATCGTCTCCAATCGTTACCAGTCCAAACGAATAAACACTCTCGTTTAATTTGTTTGGTGCTGCCTCTCCTATTCCCAGTGTTACCCCATCTTCAATTCTGCAGTTTTCTGCAATTATGGATTTGTCAATCGTTACATCCCTGCCGATACTGGTATCCTTCATAATAATGGAATCCCGCACGACAGCCCCCGGTCCGATATATACGTTTGGTCCGATTACCGAATTGATCACCGCTCCATGAATCTCTGCTGCCTCCCCAATAATGCAGCGCTCCACTTTTGCCCCCGGTGCTATGTACTGCGGCTCAATCGTATCGCACTTCGTGTAAATCTTCCAAAATTCCTCGTAAAGATTGAATTCCGGAATCAGATCAATCAGCTCCATATTGGCTTCCCAGTATGAGCCAAGTGTTCCCACATCCTTCCAGTAACCGCTGAACTCATATGCAAAAAGCCTCTTGTTGTTTTTGAAGCAATACGGAATAATATGCTTTCCGAAATCACAGCTCTGCTGATCTTTTAATTCGATAAGAGCATCTCTTAATACTTTCCAGGAGAAAATATAAATTCCCATGGATGCCAGATTACTCCGCGGTTTTTCCGGTTTTTCCTCAAAATCCTGAATCTTTTTGTTTTCATCCGCAATCACAATTCCGAAACGGCTTGCCTCCTCCATGGAAACAGGCATCGTCGCAATCGTCACATCCGCATGATTTGCCTTATGGAAGTCCAGCATAACCTCATAATCCATCTTATAAATATGATCTCCGGAAAGGATCAGAACATATTCCGGATTATAACTTTCCATATAGCGCAGATTCTGATAAATGGCATTGGCTGTACCGGTATACCATTCACTGTTATTGCTTCTCTCATACGGTGGAAGTACGGTCACTCCACCATTGTTCCGATCGAGATCCCACGGAATGCCGATGCCGATATGTGTGTTCAGCCGGAGTGGCTGATACTGCGTCAGCACACCAACCGTATCAATTCCGGAATTGATACAATTGCTGAGTGGAAAATCGATAATTCTGTACTTGCCGCCAAATGCTACTGCCGGCTTGGCGACGTCCGATGTCAGAACTCCAAGTCTGCTGCCCTGACCGCCTGCTAAAAGCATGGCTATCATTTCTTTCTTAATCACGTCATCACTCCTCGTCTGTTCTAAATATTATGTTTGTTTCTTACTATTACTGTAGTATATCATATTATCCTTTTATGTACAACAGTTTATACAAAAATGCTGAGTTTTTTTGTTGTTTTTTGGCAAAATGCACAACATATTTTCGGGTGCGCCTTTGGTTACAGAGTGGTATAATAGAAAAAAATTATAAAATAGGTAGGTAATCCTGATGTATAAATTAAAATTTAATGATCCCATTCATATTCACTTTATCGGAATTGGCGGAATCAGCATGAGCGGACTCGCTGAAATTCTTCTGGAAAAAGGCTTTACGATTTCCGGGTCCGATGCAAAAGAATCCGATCTTACCCGCATGCTCGCATCCAAAGGTGCTCAGATTTTTTATGGACAAAGTGCCGAAAATATCATTCCCGGCATTGATCTGGTTGTCTACACAGCCGCAATCCATCCGGATAATCCGGAATTTGCAGAGGCCAGATCCCAGGGACTGCCAATGCTCTCCCGTGCAGAACTGCTTGGACAGATCATGGACAACTACAACAATTCCGTTGCCGTTGCCGGAACCCACGGCAAAACAACCACAACTTCCATGATCAGTGAGATTCTTCTTGCTGCGAAATCCGATCCGACCATCACTGTTGGCGGAATTCTTCCCTCTATCGGAGGAAACCTGCGTGTCGGTCATTCCGGAATCTTTGTTTCGGAGGCCTGTGAATACACCAACAGTTTCCTGAATTTCCGTCCAAAATACAGCATCATCTTAAATGTAGAAGCAGAACATCTGGACTTTTTCAAGGATATCAACGACATCCGTCGTTCTTTCCGTAAATTTGCCGGCAATACACTGGCAGACGGAGCAACCATTATCAATGGAGAAATTGCAGACCATCAGGAACTGACCGACGGACTTCCACAGCAGATCATCACCTACGGTTTTGATGATTCCTGTGAATATTATGCAGATAATCTGACATATGATGACAAAGCCTGTCCTTCTTTTACCGCCATGCACAACAAAGAGGCCATCTGTGAAATCAGGCTTGCCGTTCCCGGACGACACAATGCCGGAAATGCCATGGCCGCCATCGCCCTTGCCTGTACCATGGGAATCAGCACAGATGCCATCATCAGAGGTCTGGACGCTTTCCACGGTGCCAACCGCCGTTTCCAGTACAAAGGAACCGTAGACGGTGTCACCATCATTGACGATTATGCACATCATCCGACAGAGATCCGCGCTACACTGACCGCCGCGCAGAAATATCCGCATAAGCGTCTGGTGCTGGTATTCCAGCCACACACCTACTCCCGCACCAAAGCTTTTCTGGATGATTTTGCCGAAGTACTTTCCATGGCAGATGTCATTGTTCTGGCAGACATCTTTGCTGCCCGCGAACAGAATACCTTCGGTGTAAGCTCGAAAGATATTCTGGAGCGCCTGACAGCCAAAGGAAAAGACACGCACTATTTTCCTTCTTTTGAAGAGATCGAAAAGTTTTTATTAAAAAATTGTATGAACGGAGATCTGTTGATAACCATGGGAGCCGGAAATGTCGTAGAAATCGGCGAATCCCTCCTTGGAAAATAACTTATCCACATTATCCACATAGAAACGTTGATTCTTTCTTCGTTCTGTGTGGATTTTTTGTCTATATTTATCCACTCCTTTCCGTTTTGAATTTGTACGTTTTGGTGGACTTATCCACTTTATCCACAATGTTGTTCACAATCAGTATCCCCCTGATTACCAGGGATTTACGGGTGTTTTTCTTCTTCCATTTGGAAAATGATTGTGCTATAATCACAAATGCATAATAAGAAAGGTACTATGACATATGATAAACATTCAGCTGCACAATGATTGTCCAGCCACGGACACAATCGTTCCCAACCAGTTTATTGACCGCTTTATGCCGTCAGCAAACGGGGAATTTGTTAAGGTATATTTATATTTATTACGGTGCATCCATTCTCATGCATCAAATTGTACAATTTCTGAAATTGCTGACAAATTTAACAATACAGAAATGGACATTCAGCGTGCACTGCGTTACTGGCAGAAAGAAGGACTCCTCTCTCTGGAGGAAACCGCCGACGGTAAATTGTGCGGAATCGGTCTTCTTCCGTTTCCGGAAGATTCCACAGACAGGGAAGAGGCATCTTCCTCTCCTGCCCCGTCTGCTGTTTCTTTGGAAGAAACACCAGCATCCACTGCAGGGGAAAACGTTTCTGGCTCCCAGCCTGTGAATCTGCCACAGGAACCGCAGATCCGCCATTATACACTGGATGAAATCGCAGAATTTCAGAAAAATCCGGATATTCAGGAAATGCTTTTTGTCGTGGAAACCTATATCCGGCATCCATTCAGTGAGAATGATATCAACACGATCTTATTCTGGCATGAAGATCTTCACTTTTCTGCCGAACTGATCGTCTATCTGGTGGAATATTGCGTCAGCAAAGGACATACAAATCTTCGTTATCTGAATAAAGTGGCACTGGCATGGCATGAGAAAAAAATTACTTCTGTGGAACAGGCCAAAAGTGAAGCCGCCGTCCGCAGCAAAGCGTACTACGCCGTCATGAAAGCTTTCGGCATCACAGGAAGAAACCTTATCGATTCCGAAACAGCCATGATCCGCAAATGGACCAAAGAATACGCTTTTGATCTGTCATTGATCCAGGAAGCCTGTGCCCGCACCATTTCCAGTACCGGTCAGTCAAGTTTCAGTTATGCCGATTCTATTCTGACCAGCTGGTATAACGACAAGGTACATTCTCTGGAAGATGTCAAACGCCTCGACGCCACCCATCAGCAAAAGAAAAAGGAGAGAGCCGCAGTGAAAGCAAATGCAGCCGCTTCTCCGAAGAAAAACAATTTTAATAACTTTGAATCCCGTGAAAATGACTATAAGAGTCTGGAAGCCATGCTTTTAAACTCTCCGATCCGGTCATAATCACTCCCATATCATCTGTTGAGCAATAAAAGGAGAATCAAATGCCGCTTTCCAATGCACAGTATGATGAGATCATGCATGAATACGATGAGCGCCAACTGCATAACCGTCATATTCTCGAAACACGGCGTGCGGAGGTTTTAAAAAAGCTTCCCCGTCTGAAGGAAATTGATGCAAGTGTTGCATCTTCTTCCGTCCGTCAGGCGCGTCTGCATCTTGATGGAGACACCAATGCACTGGCCTCCTTAAAGCAGGAACTAAGTGCCCTGTCTCTGGAACGGCAGCAGCTCCTTACTGCAAGCGGGTATCCGGCAGACTATCTGGACCCGGTTTATACCTGTCCGGATTGCAAAGACAGCGGGTATATCGACGGGAAAAAATGCCACTGTTTTAAACAGGCAATTATCAATACCGTCTATGCCCAGTCCAACATTCGCCAGATACTCCGTATTGAAAATTTTGACAATTTCCGCTACGATTTTTATTCGAAAGAGGAAAAAAATCCGCTGACAGGACTTTCTTCTTATGAAACCGCACAAAAAGCGGTGCGGGAATGTCATTATTTTATTGACGATTTTGATCACAAGCCAAAAAATCTGCTGTTTTACGGAAAAACCGGTGTCGGAAAAACTTTTCTGACAAACTGTGTTGCCAAAGAACTTCTTGACCACGGATATTCCGTAATTTACTTTACAGCATTTCAATTATTTGATATATTAAGCAAAGGTGTGTTTGAAAAAGATTCCGATGCAATTGCCACACACCAGAATATTTTCGACTGCGATTTGTTAGTCATCGACGACCTGGGAACAGAACTGATTAACTCTTTTACCTCTTCCCAGCTGTTTTTGTGTGTGAATGAACGGCTGATCCGGCAAAAATCCACCATTATTTCTACCAACCTGAGTGTGGAACGGATCAAGGAGTCCTATTCTGAACGAACATTTTCACGTATTTTAGATTCCTATACTTTTATCAATCTGTTCACAGAAGAAGATATCCGCAAACAGAAACGCACACGTATCATTTCCAGATAATACCCCATAGTTATGGGTCTATTATATGCATATATGTTTATCAATTAATTTAAACCTGGAGGAAAATCATGCCAAACGACGAAAGAATTTTGGAAACCATGCCAACCGGTACTCTCGGACTGATTCCGACTGCAAGCTGTATGGAATTAGGAAAAAAAGTAGACAGCTATCTGTCCACCTGGAGAGAGCATCGCGAACACGAGCATCACAACGATATTGCTTTCAAGGAATATCACAAAGAGAGCTACATCATCGAGCCTCATATTCCACGATTTGGTTCCGGAGAAGCGAAATGTGTTATCAATCAGTCTGTCCGGGGCTATGACCTCTATATCATGGTAGATGTTACGAACTACAGCATGACCTATTCACTCTGCGGACATACCAATCATATGTCTCCAGATGATCACTTTGCGGATTTAAAGCGTGTCATTGCTGCAGTCGGCGGAAAAGCCCGCCGTATCACTGTCATTCTTCCATTCCTGTACGAAAGCCGTCAGCACAGAAGAACTGCCCGTGAATCTCTTGACTGCCCATTAGCACTGCAGGAGCTTTACAATATGGGAATCGACAACATCATCACATTTGATGCTCACGATCCTCGTGTTATGAATGCGATTCCTCTGAATGGCTTTGAGAATGTAATGCCTTCCTATCAGTTCATCAAAGGTATCTTAAAGAACGTAAAGGATCTGACCATTGATGCCGAGCATCTGATGATCATCAGCCCGGACGAAGGTGCCACCAACCGTGCCATTTACCTTGCAAACGTACTTGGCATTGATATGGGTATGTTTTACAAGAGACGTGACTTCAGCCGTGTCGTAGACGGACGTAACCCGATCGTTGCCCATGAATTCTTAGGCTCCAACGTCGAAGGCAAAGATGTACTGATCATTGATGATATGATTTCCTCCGGCGAAAGCATGATTGACACTGCACGTGAATTAAAGAAGCGTAAAGCAAACCGTATTTTCGTTGTTTCTACGTTCGGATTATTCACAAACGGACTTGCTTCTTTCGATAAAGCATACGAAGAAGGCCTGATTTACCGTGTAGTAACCACAAACCTGATTTATCAGACTCCGGAGCTTCTCTCCCGTGAGTACTATATCAGCTGCGATATGAGTAAATATATTGCATATATCATTGATACTTTAAATCATGATTCTTCTATCAGCGATCTGTTGAATCCATACGATCGTATCAAGAATTATGTAAAGAAGTACAACGATGCAAAAAATGCGTAATTATTTCATGACAATCTCATAAAAAACGCAGACGAAAAGCGTGTGAAAATTTTCTGGTTTTCACACGCTTTTGTTCTGCATTACAGCCCTGAACTATTTCTTTTCATCCTCAATGATATGCCCGTTGTCAAGATTCGGCTGTATAAACATTTCCCTTGCATATTCCATTAAAGTTTCAGAATATTCTGCTGTATGCTCGTTACGCTTCATAATCTGTGCCAGATGCACCCCGTGTTCTACCCACGCTTTGCCGTCTGTAGCGGCGTTTAACATCATAGGCTGTAGATTATCCATCACACGCGCGAACTTTGCTTCTGGCGTCTTCTGCGCCTCAAATTCAAGCCACAGATCATACAGCATCTTTCCCTGTTCTTCCGGAAGAAGACCATAAATCCGGTCGGCCGCTTTTTTCTCCCGGTCAGCCTGTGTCTTCTTTCCCTCCTCATCATAAGCATAAGTATCTCCGGCATCAATCTCCACCAGATCATGGATTAAAAGCATGCCGATTGTATGAAGCACATCAATCGGTTCATTCGCATACTCACTGAGCAGCATGGTCATGATCGCCATATGCCAGGCATGCTCCGCATCATTTTCCTTTCGCCTGCCATCCGATAAATAGGTTTGTCTCCCAATAAATTTTTCCCTGTCAATTTCCCGGATAAAAGCAAACTGCTGGTCTAAGCGCTTTTTTGTGTTTTCGTCCATATTGTTTTCCTCTTTTCTATTTCTAATTTCATGCTCACCTGATTTTGAAAAGGAAGTGACCTCCATGATGGCTCTGTCACTCCCTTCCAATAGTGTTATTATTTTGTTTTTATTCCTGCTCATCCAGTACGGATGTACAGTGCGGACATCTGGTTGCCCTGATATCAATTTCCGAATAACAGAATGGACATTTCTTTGTTGCCAGTTCCGGCTTTTCTTCCTCCATACCTGCTAACGTGCTCAGTTTTTCTGTGATCCGGTTGATAACTTTCAACATAATAAAAATCACAAGTGCCGTGATCAGAAAATTGATTACTGCAGTAATAAAATTGCCATAATGCAGAACCGGTGCATTTTCTCCTGTTCCAAGCGTAACCGTAAGGTAAGAAAAGTCCGTGCCTCCGAAAATTCCCAGGATCGGAGTCAGGATATCTGCATTCAGGGATGTCACAATGGACGTAAATGCGCCGCCGACAATAACACCGACCGCCATATCCATCACATTTCCACGCATAATAAACTTCTTGAACTCTCCAAAGAATTTGCTTTGCCTTTTCATTTGTAACACTCCTCCTTGTGCTTTTGCATACTTGTTTTGTATCAATGATTTTATCTTATCACAAGTCGAAGCTGAAAACTACTCTCCTATGTCTGTACCTGCAAACATTTGCAAGTGGCTGCTCATAGTTTTCTCTGCGAACAGCAGCAGTTACAATTCGTTATCGTATATAGGTTCTTTACAAAAATAATCCGTTTATTATTTTTTCCCGAAGCGGAACAGTCCTTTCTTTTCGTATGGCTCATTGGAACTGCCGGTCATCTCATAACCGATTTCATGGATTGCTTTCTTTGCCCGCGGAATATCAATCGGCTCTTCGCTGATGATAACCGTCTCCCCATCCCGTGCGGAAGATGTCACTTTCTTTATTTTAAAATTTTTGCGGATCACATCATTCATGTGGGATTCACACATTCCACACATCATGCCGTCAATTTTTAAGGTTGTTTTGATCATTGTGTCTGCTCCTTTTGTATTATCTGAAAGATTTTTATTTTTGCACTTATGTTATACCCCTATAGGGTATTTGTCAAATATTCTCTGGTAAGGCGATAATTTTTCTCATCGCTTGTCATGCAATAAAAGTTATGATGGCATTTGGGGGACATATGCAATTTTTCTTGCTGTCTATGTCCCTCTCTTTGTCCTCTCTGGGACATATATGATTTTTCTTTCCTTCTATGTCCCTGACTTTTCCCTCTCTGGGACATATGCAATCTTTCTTGTTTTCTATGTCCCATTACTTTTCAAAAACAGGACATAACGCTGAACTTTTTGTTCATATGTCCCGTTACCTTTCGAAGGTGGGACATTTCAATAAACTTTTTGTCTATATGTCCCCTTGGCTTTGGAAATGGGACATTTCAATAAATTTTTTGCTCATATGTCCTATAACTGTCTCTTATACACATCTCCGAGCCCACGAGACCGGAGCCTATCTCG
>OWIP01002276.1_pt1 | contig 10316 bp, 6 predicted proteins | sample 1732581 | NCBI WGS metagenome assembly OWIP01 (sample SAMN05065731, study PRJEB22554) | human gut metagenome | biome: ENVO:2100002; feature: ENVO:00000062; material: ENVO:00002003 | host: Homo sapiens | place: USA
GAACTCCAAGCTCCCGTTGAATGATTAGTAGGATCATATAAACCGCAACAAATCGTGCCGGGCAGGAAGTCTTTGCTGAAAAATCACTCGATCTCGAACTGGTCGCTCAGACGCTTCTCGAACAGCTTGCTGACTTCCAGCAGGGTCTCATCGTCCTCGACCACATCGAGATACTCGCCCTCGTCGTCCTCGCCGACGCTCAGGATGACCAGCTGGGCGTCCTCGTCCAGGTCTTCCTCATTCTCGGCGTATTCGACAACGGCCAGGTAATGCACGCCCTTATGGTCCAGAGCGTCGATCACTTCAAACGTGACCTCATTGCCGTCCTCGTCCTCGAGGGTCATCAGGTCAGGCTGATATTCCTCTTCGGTCTCAGCGGCGGACTTGTTCATATCTTCTGCCATAAGTCACGTTCTCCTGTCAAATATCTAAAAAATGGAATAACTGTCACACCCTGCCCGCTCTGCTCCTTCTGAGCTGTGGGTTCCGGGTACGCCTATAGTGTAGCGTTTTTTTGCCCGCTCGTCAAGATGTTTTTCGCATAGAAATCCAATAACAAATTTTCACGCTTTTCCCTCTCGCTTCCCGGGGCGGAATGTGATATACTATAGCGATAGCTTTTGAAAAGCCATCTTTGCTATAATATATGGACAGGGAGGCCCGCTCATGAGAGCCTTGAAAAAAATAATGGCGGCACTGGCCCTGACGGCAGTTCTGGCCGGATGCAGTGCACATAATATTCTCTCCAGCATCCAGGGCGGGAAGGCCGGCACGGTGCAGACGGTCAGCCGCCCGGCTGTGGAGTCGGCAGAGCTGCAGTTCACCCACCCGGCGGCGGGGGACACCATCGCGGTGTTCGATACCTCGGCAGGCGTGTTCAAAGCAGTGCTTTTTTCCACCGAGGCCCCGCAGGCCGTGCAGAACTTCACGACATTGGCCCAGCAGGGCTTTTACAACGGACTGACCGTCACCCGGGTGGAGAAGGACTTCGTGGTGGAGGCCGGGCAGGGCGCGGACGGCAGAGGCACCACCATCTGGAACGGGAACCGTTTCTCCGCCGAGACCACCGATAAGCTCCATCACTATTCCGGCGCACTCTGTGCCGCAGCGGACGCCTCCGGCGACTGCGCCAGCGTCTTCTATGTCATGGAGACTCTGCCGGGCAGCAGTTCGGTGACGCAGGAGCTCATCGACCAGATGAACGCCGCCGGCTGGCGGGCCGACGTGGTGAGCGCCTACCAGACGGCGGGCGGCGCACCCTACCTCGACTACACCGACACTGTTTTCGGGCAGGTGTACGAAGGGATGGAAGTAGTAGACACCATCGCCCAGACCGGCGTGGATGAAGCTCAGCGCCCCACCGAACCCATCACCATCAACAGCGTGACCATTACGAAATACGAATAAGAAGCTGGTTTTCCGCCCTCCGGGCGGTGGGACAGCTGCAAAAAAATCACCCGCCAACTGGCGGGTGATCTGCGTTTATAAGGGAAAAGGGACAGGTCAGGTATTCTTTACCTGCAGAGTGATGGCGATGTAGGTCTTCCCGTTATGGGTCTTGGCTGCTACGCCTACCTTAGTCCATTTACTGGAAAGATTGAAGTTCAGGTTAGAAGCCTCGTTGTTCTCGGTGATGTAACCGATGAGTTTTTCCAAGGTGGTGTCCTTGTAATCGTACTGCGCGATGAGGGTCAGAGTGGATTTTTCCCGATCAATCTTTACGTTGTGGTAGCCCTTGTACCCTCTGAAGCTGCCTTTCAGTTCGGCGTCCAGATTGGCTTTGGCAATGTCCCGCATCTCATCGTCATATGCCAGACTTGCGGTGGAGGGGTTGCCTCGGATGGCCCGCATCACCTCGGCTTCGGCTTGGGCCTCCGGGCCGGAAGAACCGCCGCCACCGCTGCAGGCGGTCAGGAGCAGAAGGGTCAGTGCACCGGCCAGAAGCAGGGCAGTCAGCTTTCTCAGTTTTGTCATGTGGGTCGCCTCCAATCGTTTTTGTTTTGGTGAGTCCAGTTGTTTTTTCTCATGAAGAAGCGTCATCTCCGGCCATCTGGTCAGGGAGTTCTTCTACCCTCATTTTATCGGAGAAGAGCCGGTGCTGTCAAGCCGGAAAACTATACAAATTCGGCTCAGGAAAATTGTGAAAACAAACCGGAAAACGACGATTTTCTGCAGACTTTGCAACAAACTGTCCGGACTTCGCAAAGAAACTTTGCCACAGGGGCGGCGGGGGCGTTCAGACCTCCCCCGGGTGCTCCTTCCGCCATGCGAGGTAGTCGTCCAGAATGACCGTCGCGCTCACCGAGTCGAGGATGCTTTTCCGCTTCGCGCCGAAGGTGCCGCTCTCGTCGAGGAGGTCAGCAGCGGCGCAGGTGGTCTGGCGCTCGTCCCACATCCGGACGGGCAGGCCGCTCCAGATCTCAACGGTTTTGGCCAGCTTGCGGCTCTTGCGGGCGCGCTCGCCCTCGGTGCCGTCCATGTTCAGCGGCAGGCCGATGACGATGAGCTCGGCTTCGATCTCCTTTGCCACCTCGCAGACCCTGGCGGCGACTTTGTCCCGGGCCTTGACGGTGATCTGAGGCGTGATGGGGGAAGTCAGGAACTCGGTGCGGTCGCAGGTGGCGAGGCCGGTGCGGCTGTCGCCGTAATCTACTGCTAAAATTTTCATGCAGGTGTCCTCTTTCTGAGATGATTTTTTCTTCATTGTACCACAGAATAGATGTCGCTGCAATTTTGTGGTACAATGATAGAAAAATGAGGGCAAGCCGCCCACGATAGAAAACTGACCCAACGGAGAGATTCACCATGTTAAAACTACTTTTAGGCGGCTCCGGCAGCGGAAAGACCACCCTGCTGTACCAGCGCATCCGGGCGCGGGCTGAGGCGGGGGAGAAGAGCATCCTGCTGGTGCCGGAGCAGTTCACCTCGTCCACCGAGGGCCGCATCCACCGGGAGATGGGCGACGCGCTGAGTGGACTGGTGGAGAGCTTTTCCTTCACCAGCCTCGCCGAGCATATCCTGTCGGCGGAGGGCGGCTCTGCCGTCCAGACCCTCAGCGACGCGGGCCGGGCCGTGCTGGTGCGCCGCGCCCTCGAGGAACTGCAGGACAACGTCCATTACTATTACCGCCACCGCCGCTCGGCCGCTTTCTGCCAGATGGCTGCCGAGACCATCGACGAGCTCAAGAGCGCGGGTCTCTCGGGCCAGCAGCTCTATGAGCTGGCGCAGGACTGCGGCACCGACAGCGCCAAGCTCAGCGAACTGGCCCTCATCTTTCAGGGCTACGAGACCCTGCTGGCCGGGACAGGCATGGACCCCTCCGACCGGCTGGAGCTGGCCGCATCCCGCCTCGAGGCCGCACTGGCCCGGGGCGAACTGCCGGAGTTCCTGCGGGACAGGGCCGTCTTTATCGACGAGTTCGACACCTTCAACGCCCCGAAAAAGCGGCTGATGGGCGCTCTGCTGGCCTCGCTGCCCACCGTGACGGTGGCCCTCTGCGACGACGGCACCCCGCTCGTGCCGGGGGACATGAGCCTTTTCTCCGGCGCGAAGCAGGTGGCGGCGCAGCTGCGCCAGTTGGCCCGCCGGAACGGCACTGCGGTGGCCGTGCCGGAACTGCTGCGCCGGGACGTGCGCCACGCCGACGCCCCCGGCCTTGCCGCTGCGGCCCAGCTGCTGGCCGCGGGCCGGTGTGACCCGCCTCCGGCCTGTCCGGAAATAAAATTATTCGCCGCTCCCAGCCGGGAGGAAGAAGCCCGCGCCGCCGCTGCCGCCATCCGCCGCCTCATGCGGCAGGGCGTCCGTTGCGGGAAGGTGGCGGTGGTCTGCCGCGACATCTCGAAATACCGCGCCGCCGTGAAGTACGAGTTCCGGATGGCGGACATCCCCCTCTACTGCGACGAGCCGACGACTCCCGAGTTCAGCGCCCCGGCCACGGCGGTGCGGTGTCTGCTGGCCATTGCCCGGGGTGCGGAGCTGACGGAACAGCTCACCACCCTGGCCAAGACCGGCCTCTGCGCCCTCACCGAGGAAGAGGTCTGCGCCCTTGAGAACTACGCCTACACCTGGTCGCCGAATGCGGCGGCGTGGCGCGCACCCTTCGAGAAGAACCCCCGGGGCTTCGGTGATGTGGAGCCTACCGACGAGGACAGAGAAAACCTTGCCCGGGCCGAAAAGGCCCGCGCCCTTCTCATCACCGCCGCCGACGGCCTGCGCGCGAAGCTCCGCTCTGCCAACGCCGAGCAGATGAGCCGCGCCCTCTACTTCTGCCTGAAGGAGCTGGGCGCGGAGGACGCTCAGGCCGCGCAGGTGGAGGCCATCCGGGCCGAGCGGGGCATCCCCGCCGCCGAAGAAGCCGCCCGGGAGTGGAACGTGGTCATGGGACTGCTGGACGAGATGGCAGGCCTGCTGGGCGGCCAGAGCGTCACCATCCCCGAGTACGAAGAGCTGTTCGGGCTGCTGCTGCGCTCGTCCGACCTCGGCCACATCCCCCAGACGCTGGACGCCGTGGTGCTGGCCAGCGCAGGCAAGATGCGCCTTGACGCACCGGACTATGTCTTTGTGCTGGGCCTCTCCGAGGGCGAATTCCCCGCCGCGCCCGGCGAGACGGGCCTGCTGACCCACGCCGACCGCGACGCCCTGATGGCGCAGGAGATCGAGCTTCCGGACTGCTTCGAGAACCGGGTGGTGCGGGAACAGGTCTGCTTTTATAAGGCCCTCACCGCCCCGGCCAGAGGCCTCTGGCTCAGCTGGCCGAAGGGGCAGGGTCAGACCCTCTGCGCTGCCCTCGAGCCCATCGTGGACGTGCTGAGACCGGGTGCGCCGGAACTCGACCTGACCGACCTTGCGGCCACTGCCGCCGACGGTCTCGACGTGCTGGGCGGCGGCTGGCCCCTGACGGAGATCGAACGCGCCAGCCTCACCGAGGCCCTTCATGCCCCCGGCGGGGCAGAACCCGAGGGCCTCGCCCTCCTGCGCCGGATGGCGGGCCGCAGCCCCCGTCAGGTCAGTGACCTCGAGGCACTGGAAACGCTGCTGGGCCGGCGGCTCCGCATCTCGCCCAGTCAGCTCGAAAAATACTATACCTGCCGGTACAGTTATTTTTTGCAGTACGTGCTGGGTCTGCGCCCCCGGAAGCGGGCCGAGCTTTCCGCCGACCAGAGCGGCACCCTCATGCACTGGGTGCTCCAGATGGCCCTCGACCCCCACCCCGGCCCTGACAACCCCTGCGCTGGCTTACAGCCCTTCCTCGACCTCGACGACGAGGCCATGGCGGCGCTGGCCGGGCTTCTCGTAGATGAGTACGCAAAGCGCTACCTCCCCGAGGACACGGCCCGCTTCACCTATCTGCTCTCCCGCCTCAAAAAGAGCATGACGGGCCTGCTTTGCTACCTGCGGGATGAACAGCGCCAGTCCAGCTTCAAACCGGTGGCCTGTGAGCTGAAGATCGGCCCCGGCGAGGACGCCGTGCGGGGCCAGACCTACCGCCTCTCGGATGGCCGGACGGTGCAGCTTATCGGCACTGTGGACCGCGCCGACGAGTGGATCGAGGACGACGGCACCCGCTGGGTGCGGGTGGTGGACTATAAGACCGGCACGAAAAAGCTCGACCTGCGGGAAGTCTACTGCGGCCTCGACTGTCAGATGCTGCTCTACCTGTTCAGCCTGACCCGGGACGCCGACGGACGATTCACCGGGGCAGAGCCTGCGGGTGTGCTGTACCTGCTGGCCGACCCGGCCCCCGAGACGACCACCCGGGGCAAGGCTGCCCGGAGCATGGAATACAAGCTGGACGGCCTCGTCCGGGACGAGCAGAAGGTCTTTGACGCCATGGACGCTGAGGAGACGGGGCGGTATCTGCCCTTCAGCTTCCGGGGCGGTGTACCCAGCCCCTACCAGAAAGAGAAACGTGCCGACAGGGCCAAGCTCTCCCGCATCCAGCTCCATCTGGACGACCTCGTGACCCGGATGGGCGAACAGCTCTACAGCGGCTGCATCGCCGCCGAGCCGCTGGTCACGGGCCGCAGTCCCTGCCGGTGGTGTGACTACGGCTTCATCTGCTGCCATGAGGACGGCATCGGAGAGCGGGCGCTGGACGCCCCTGCAAAGCCTTTTGAACCGGAAGAGAAAAAGGAGGAAGACCAGTGAGCGAGACAAAATGGACCCCGGCCCAGCGTGCCGCCATCGACGACCGGGGCGGTGCGCTGCTGGTGAGCGCCGCCGCCGGCAGCGGCAAGACCGCCGTGCTGACGGAGCGGGCCGTCCGGCTCATCACCGACCCGGAACATCCCGTGGACGCCGACCGGCTCCTCATCGTCACCTTCACCAACGCCGCCGCCGCAGAGCTCCGCGCCCGCATCGGGCAGGCGCTGCTCCGCCGCAGTCAGGCAGAGCCGGGCAACACGGCCCTCCGCCGCCAGCGGATGCTGTTGCAGAGAGCCCCCATCTGCACCATCGACGCCTTCTGCCTCGACCTGCTCCACAAGCACTTTCAGGCGCTGGACATCCCGCCGGACTTCACCCCTGCCGACCCTGGCAGCGTGGAGATGCTGCGGAACGCGGCCCTCTCCGAGACGCTGGAAGCGGCCTATCAGGATGCGGACTTCTGCGCCTTCGCCGACCTCTACGGCAAGGGCCGCACCGACAAGGCGGCGGGGGAGGCTGTTTTGCAGGTCTATGACTTCCTCCGCGCCCTGCCGGACTACGATAAAAAGCTGGACGAGATGCTGGCCCCGTGGCAGGATGAGAACGGCTTTGCCCGCACCTGCTGGCATGATATTCTGATGCAGGAGGCCGCCCGCTCTGCCCGGGCTGCGAAGGAGCTGCTCTGCGCCGCGCTGAACGACTGCAGGGAGGACTTCGTGACAGCTCAGGCCGACGCTGAGGCCAGCAAGAAGACCCCTGCCGCCAAGGAAAAGGCTGTGGCGGCAGTGAACGAGAAGTTCGCCGAACCCCTCGAGCGGCTGGAAAACTCCGCCGCCCTGCTGGGCGAGATGGAGCGTCTGGCCGGGGCGGGGGAATGGACGCCCCTCTACGACAGGCTGACGCCCTACGTCCTCGGCATGGAACAGGCCCCCGGCCTCAAAAATATGAAAAAGCGGCTCACCGGTGAGCACAAGGACGCCGTCAAGACCCGGGCCGACGAGGCCGCAAAGCTCTTTGAGAAAATCGAAGACCTCATCAGTTGCAGCCTCGACGAAGCCGAGCTTGACCGGAAAGCCGCCGAACCCTGCCTCCGCGCCCTCTTTGCCGCCGTGCGGGACTTTGACGCCCGCTTTTCGGCCCGGAAGCGGGAGAGAAGATTGCTGGAATTCAGCGACTTCGAGCATCTGGCCCTGCGGCTCCTGCGGGACGCCGACGGCCAGCCCACCGAGCTGTGTCAGGGCATCCGGCAGGGCTACGCCGCCGTCATGGTGGATGAGTATCAGGACACGAACGCCCTGCAGGACGCCCTTTACCGCTGTCTGGCCAGCCCGGCAGGGGATGACCTCTTCCTCGTGGGCGACTTAAAGCAGAGCATCTACCGCTTCCGTCAGGCGGACCCCAGTATCTTCCGGGAAAAACTGGAGAGCTGGCCCCTCCTGCCCGGCGGCGAGGCCCGCCCCCGGCCCGAAGACGGCAGGCCCGGCGAGAACGCCATGCTGGCGCTGGACGCCAACTTCCGCTCTGCCCCGCAGGTGGTGGCGGGCATCAACTTTATCTTCGAACAGCTCATGACGCCTGCTCTGGGCGACACGGCCTACGGCGACGGACAGCGCCTCGTCTGCGGCGCACCCGGCGAGTACGAGGGCAGTGTGGAGGCCCACTTCCTGCCCGACGATGCCGCCGAGACGGACGCACAGTATATCGCCGACCGCATCGAGGCGATGGTGGCCTCCGGCGAGCCGGTGCGGGACGGAGGTACCACCCGCCCGGTGCAGTACGAGGACTGCTGTGTCCTGCTGGCGGCGAGAGGCGACTTCCCGGCCTACGCCGAGGCCCTGACGGCCCGGGGCATCCCGGTCTACGCCGACGCCCGGGAGAACCTGCTGGACGCGCCCCACATCCGCCCCCTCATCGCCCTGCTGCGGGTCATCGACAACCCCGCGCAGGACATCTATCTGGCAGCTGCCATGCTGGGGCCGCTGTTCGGCTTCACGGACGATGATCTTGTCCGTCTCCGGGCCCTGCAGCGCAAGACCAGCCTCTATGGTGCGGTGCTGGCGGCAGTGCAGAGCGAGGAAGACAACGCGTTCACCCGGAAAGCGCGGGCTTTTTATGCCCGCCTGACGGAGCTGCGCCGGATGGCCCGGAGCGTGCCGGTGGAGGAACTGCTGGAAGAAATTTTTGTTTCCACCGGCTACCTCGCCGCCCTCGGTGCCATGGAGAACGGCCAGCGCCGCCGGGAGGACGCGCGGCGTTTCGCCTCCTTCTGCGCTGGGGCGGGCGCGGGCGGCATCTCGGCCCTCGTCCGTGCCATCGACGCGGCCACGCTGGCGGGCTCCACCGGGCAGGAGACTGCCCCCGGCGGGGCGCGGCCCGGCTGCGTCACCATCATGACCATCCACCGCTCCAAGGGCTTGCAGTTCCCGGTGGTGTTCGTGGCCGACACGGCCCGGCAGTTCAACGCCGCTGACACCCGCCAGCCCGTCCTGCTCCACCGCGTCTGCGGCGCGGGCCTCCGTCTCCGTCCCGAGGGCGGCGAGGGGGCCTATAAGACGGCGGCCTACACCGCCCTCTCCACGGTCCATGCCGCCGAGATGCGGAGCGAGCAGATGCGGCTTTTGTATGTGGCCCTCACCCGGGCGCAGGATAAGCTGATCTTGACGGTCCCGCTGGGCATCGGCCGGACGTCCAACCCCTTCGCCAAAGCTGCCGCCTTCCTCGCCGCCGGGGCGGGGGAGACCCTGAACGCTCAGGCGGGCAGCTTCGCCGACTGGCTGCGGGCGGCGCTCCTCGTCCACCCCAACGGCGGGCCTCTCCGCCGTCTGGCCGGGAACCTCGAGCTGCCCTTTGCGGACACCGGGAGCACCATCGCCCTCACAGTGCAGGCCGATGTCCTCCCGCCCGAAGAAGCCCCCGCCGAGGCGGAAGAGCCGCCCCGGCCCGAGGCCGACCCGGCCCTTGTGGAGACGCTGCGGCAGGGCTTCGGCTGGCGGTATCCGGCGGCAGCGCTGGCGGACATCCCGGCCAAGGTCAGCGTGACCAGCCTCGTCCACGCTGCTGAGCAGACCACCCTCGAGCGCCCAGGCTTCCTCTCGAAGGACGGCCTCACCGCCGCCGAGATGGGTACGGCTCTCCATGCCTTCCTCGAGCACGCCGACTTCGGGGCGCTGGCCGCTGTGCGGGACGCAGAGGACGACGCCGTTCTGGCTGCCGTCCTCGCCGAGCGGGAGCGTCAGGCGGCGGCGCAGCTCACGCCCCCCGCCATTGCCGGGAAGCTGGATGTCTATAAGATACTCCGCTTTGTGCGCAGCGAGGCGTTCCGCCGCATCTGCGGGGCAGAGGATGTGCTGCGGGAGCTGGCTTTTATCACGTCGCTGCCTGCCGCCGAGGTCATGGCTGCCCAGGGCCGCGCCCTGCCCGACGGCCCTGCCGCCGACGCCGGGGTGCTGGTGCAGGGCATCGCGGACATCGTCCTCGTCTACCCCGACCACCTCGAGCTTCTGGACTACAAGACGGACCGCCGCAAGACTCCTGCCGATTTCGTCCGCGCCTACCGCGCTCAGCTGGAGCTCTATGCCAAGGCCATTGAGAAGCGCTTCGCCCCCCGGCGGGTGACATATAAAGGGATATATTCGCTGGAGCTAGGAGAATTGATACAGGTATAATAAGAAGACAAAACCTTGCGGAATGCCAAGGCCTCCCCTCGATAGGGGAGGTGGCATCGCGTAAGCGATGACGGAGAGGTTGGATCTGGCGGTGGCCTGCGGGCAGGCTGTCCTTCGTCCAACCTCTCAGTCTGCTTCGCAGACAGCTCCCCTAGTAGGGGAGCCTCTGGCAAAGAGGCAAGGTTTTAAGGTGCAACGGAAAAGCAAACATAAAATTTCAAATTCCCGCATAAAAATGCTTGACAGCCTCCCCGGGGTGTGGTAGAATATTCGAGTAAAGAAAGCAGCTACGGCCTGTGCCGCGCTCGCCTTGAGGGGTAAGGATCCCCGGGCTATACCCTGAACCGATTCGTCTTGAAGACCGAATCGCGCTTTTGAGTGAATTTCGCGCGGCTGTCCCGAAACTGGGGCGGCCGCGTTTTCTATGCCAAAAAACGCAACACTATGGACTATTGTTTGGAGGTGCATTCATTATCGCTACCGCTGGAAAGTCGAAGGAACTGGAGA
>OWIP01002282.1_pt1 | contig 10293 bp, 10 predicted proteins | sample 1732581 | NCBI WGS metagenome assembly OWIP01 (sample SAMN05065731, study PRJEB22554) | human gut metagenome | biome: ENVO:2100002; feature: ENVO:00000062; material: ENVO:00002003 | host: Homo sapiens | place: USA
TACGAGATAGGCGCCGGTCTCGTGGGCTCGGAGATGTGTATAAGAGACAGGTCTGTGGCTCCTCCGCAGTATTGATCTCGCATACGCTTTCTGTTTTTTGCGGAACATCGCCGCCGTGCTTTTGTTTGTCCCTTTTTTCCAGAATGGAGACAATGATTTCCTCCAATGTTTCCGGATCGACGGGCGGGACCTGTAGATTCGGTGTTTCCTTGCAATTGATGTAGTGCAGGACAGCACTGGCAAGAAATTGCGCTTTGTTCCGCCCCTGCTGGTTGAGCAGGGCAACCACGGTTTGGTGCTGCGGGTCATGTATATTAAAACGGACGGTAAATTTACCGGGATCTTTCTTGTCCGCCATGGTTCTCACCGCTCACCGTGCTGAAGGCGGTACAGATACGCATACCCCTTCGCATTGGCGTTGATGTCCTCCACAAAGGTTGCCTGTCCCACCTTACCGGATGCCTCAATCTGCCGCCGCAGCAAATTGGCTCCGCCTCCAAGGAAAATCACCCTGCCAGACTTGAGCTCCAGCATCCGTTCCCGCAGGCCGCTGAGCAGATCGTTGACGAACTCCTGCGCTTCCTTCTCCACCAGTTCTACAACCTCCGGTGCCACATCACGGTGCTCTCCGCGCAGGATGCAGTCGATCTCGCTCTCGTCCAGGAGGACGTCCAGTTCCGCATTGGCTCTGGCACGAACGCGGTTATAAAGCAAGATCACGCCGTTTTCCAAAGAGTCACACGCAGACATATCCGGAACGCCGTTCCGCAGCCGGACATAATCCGCTGTAAAGCCGCCAATATCCACCACCAGCACCTTCGGGCTGGCAGTCAGATTCTTTACCGTCGCAACGGCCGCGGAAAATGACTGCGGAAAGCAGGCCGTATTTTCAATATAAACGGCATACGGTTTGCCGCGGAATTGAAATGAAATGGCGCCCCGTCCATCAAAATAGTTGATAAACCGCTTGGCCTGCACACCGAAGTGCGCCGGCGGCAATCCGACCGCCAGTTGAATCCGCATCAGGGTGTCGCTGTACCGTCCCATTGCTTCGATCTCATAGGCGATGGCAAAAAGCGTCAGAATGAAAAAACGTTCATCCTCTGTCTTATCCCGCCGATAGGGAATACGCTGGTCGGTCAGCGTATAGTATTTCCCCTGATATGTCAGGCAGTCCGTTCCGAACCCCGGCGTGTCGCCCTGGATCAATCCGGATGTGAACGGCTGCGTATGAACGGTTTTGATCTGTTTGTTTCCATGATCCACTGAAATTAACATAGCTGTGTACCTCCTATACATCTTCTATACGGCTGCAATACGCATAAAAGCAACAAAAAAACTGGGCGGCGAGAAATTTTCTCACCGCCTAGCTTTCTGCTGAAAAGAGGCTCCACAGTTTTTTAATGGCTGCGGATGCCATTTATGGAATAGCTGTTAAATATTTTCTGAATACGCTCGTTCTTTTACCACAGCTTTATACCGTGCCTTCCAGCGCAGGACCTCAGATGCGTGGACGTTATGGGAACCCGTGTGGTACACGATCCGGCGCAGAACCGCGTAGCCGGGCAGTGAAGGCGAGAGCAGTTTAATTGTGTTTTCAATCTGCCGAATAGCCTTGGGCAAATCAGAGCCTTTCAACTCGATGTAATAAGAGGTTGCTGCTTCATCATTGAGAAGAAGATAATCGCACCGTTCCTCTCCTGGGGCCCTGAAAACTTCTCCATCCACCTTAAAGTGCCGAACATATTGTCGTTTTGTGTTATTTCCGACGTGTCTGCACCCATTTTCAGAAGATGGAAAAACCGAATGATTGCCTTCGCGGAAAGGCTTATAGTCATTTATATTGTAAGGCATCATTCGTCTCCCTCAGCATAGAGAAAACCAAGCAGATAATCGCTCATATCATTGATTTCGGAAGAGGCCCCATCGATCAGTTCATTTCTGATCAAACGCAGACCGTCTTCATCAGAGATTCCATCCGTCAGTTTCCCATCAGAGATATAGTGGGCGTTCACATTCCCAGCTTTCAGCCACAGCCGCTTATCAAGCTTCTCTGCCACTTCTTCTTGATGATTCTCTGCAACCTGTCCCGCCATCAGAAGGTAATTAAACGTTCCGAGGACATAGGGGCTGTGGGTCGTAACGAAAACTGAATTTCCGCTGTCAGCCATCAAGGAAAGCGTTTCGCTGATACGACGCTGGGATTCCGGATAGAGATGTGACTCCGGCTCCTCAATAATCAGGAAAATCTTTTTATCTTCCGACAGATAGTAAAAGAGAAGGTTGAATACCCACACAACTTCCTGCTGCCCGGAGGATGCAAGGTTGATTTTTACATAACGGTCATCCGAGAGATACAGCCGTTCTTCCCCATCCACATACCGATAGGTGCTCTGCATGATCTCTTTCGCCTGATCCATGAGGACATTAAGAGCCGGGCGAATCCGTTCATATTTCTTAGACTGTGTTGGGTCGTCTTTCATGCGGTTGGCGATGCCCTCCATCCCGTGGGCAAACACCGGTTTCAGGCGGAGGATCAATTCCGTATATCTCTTTGTGACGTAGTCAATATTTCTCAGCTGTGAATCTTCCAACGAGGTAAAGATATAGTTGAGCTGTGTACTCAACAATGTCAGGAGGTTCCGGCCGGCGGGAATAAAGACGGGCTCGAACGGATCATCAAAGAGCTCATTCAGCTTCTTTTCTTCGTGCTCTTTCTGCGCCGGGGTAATATTGGTGAAGATATGCAAGCTTAATGCTTCCAAATAGTCTTCAATAGACTTGCTGAAATCGATCACAATATAATTCTTGGAAGAGTCATTGAAATCATCCTCTAAGGACACCGTGATAGACACATCTTTGCTGTATTGGTATTCCATCCGCATATCAGATGGCATAACCCACGAGGTTCCGAAAAGCTGCAAAAACTTGTCTTTCATCCGCTGCTTCAGAACGGTGCTCCACGTGGAAGCCTTGTCCCCGGTAACTGCGTTTGGCCCCCCCTGCATCATAATGCTGAGGATATCCTGTTTGACCGACCGAAAGAAATAGACCGCTTTTGCAGCTGTGCTCTTTCCGTTAGCCTGCGGTCCGGTCAAAATCGTAAAAGAGTCAAGCGTCAGCCGGCAGTCATTGATGGGACCGATTTTATGAAGGTGCAGTTCATGACTCATTGATATAATTCCTCCATTGAAATCTACACTCTGGTAGTAGTATATCTATTTTTCCCTGATAAATCAAGCAATACCGTATTTCGTCTCTGCAAAAAAGGGAGGGCAAAACGCCCTCCCTCATTTCCTCACACACTTTCTCCAGCCATGCGGAAGAACTCTCCGGGTGACAGGATCTTGACCCCAAGCGCCTGTGCCTTTTCCAGCTTACTCCCGGCGTTCTCGCCGCAGATCAGATAATCTGTCTTGCTGCTTACCGAGCTACCGGCATGAGCGCCTAGAGATTCAATTTTTTCGTTGATCCCATCCCGGGTGTACGGCTCCACTTTGCCGGTCACCACAAGGGTCTTGCCGACAAAGGGATTGCTCATATCGGTGCCGACCGCAGGCGGCTGATAGGTCTTAATGCACACCAGCAGCCGAAGCTCCGTCCAGACCGTCCAGTTTTCCTCGCTGCGGAACCATTGATGGATATTCCTGTGCAGCGTTTCTCCGAAGTCCGGGAGCTGTGTAAAATCAAAGCCCATGCATACAGCCGTTTCAAATTCCGAAAGATTTCCGTGGAACCTTTGACAGATGGCCTTACTGGCTGTACTGCCTACCATGGGAATATCCATTGCAGTCAGATACTGCTCAAAGGTGGTAATGCGGCTGTGCTGGATGGCGTCCCAAAGATTTTGCCAGGATCTCACCCCAAAGCCCTCCATCTGAACGATCTCCGACCTGTGCTTGTCCAAAAAGAAGATGTCCATATAGGAGTGAAGCCAACCTTTTCCAATGAATTTTTCCAGAATTGCTTCAGACAATCCCACGATATTCATCGCCTTCTGGCTTGCAAAGTGGACGAACTTACGCAGCTTCCTCGTTTCGCACTGCTCATTATCGCAGAACAGGGCCGCCGTGACCTTTTCCTCCCCGTTCACAGTGTTTTTGGTCGTATGGATACGGGTAGGCTGTCCGCAGCACGGGCATCTGGCAGGAACGACCTTCTCTCTGGCGTAGCAGTCCCGATCCAGATTTTCCTCCACATGGGGAATGATCTGGTTCCGCTTGCTCACCTTGATACGGCATCCCGGTATCAGTTCCAAATTCTCAATGAAAGAGAGGTTGTGGAGGCTCGCTCTGGATACCGCGCAGCCGTCGATCTCCACCGTGTCAAAGACCGCCACCGGCGTGATTTCCCCTGTGCGGCTGGGCGTCCATTCAATCGAACGCAGGACGGTTTCATAGGTGTCGTCCTCAAATTTGAACGCCAATCCGTCCTTATAGTGATGCCCGGTCCGGCCGCAGGATTTTGCGTAGGCGGCATCGTTGTAGGTGACCACGATGCCGTCAATGGGGATGTCGTTTTCCTGCGCGTATTTCCGCAGGTGCCGGATACCGGCGTCCATATCAAACTGCGTCAGCGCCTGCTTGCTCGCTAAGTATTTGCAGACGGGGAAGCCAAGCTGTTCGATGGCCCGAAGCCGCTGCGACTTCCACGGATATCCTTCCGTAAGACCCTCCAGCACATTGAACGCCATGAAGGTCACGCGGCGGTCCTTGCAGGCGCCGCAGTCCAACAGGCGGACGGAGCCGGCAGCCAGATTGCGCCCGTTTTTATAAGGTTCGCCATTCCCGTCCCGCAGCGTGTCCTTTAACGCCTCAAAATCGCTGGGACGGATAAATGCCTCACCGGTAACAACCAATCGTTCCTTATATGAAATCTTGTCCGGAATGCCGGAGATCCCCATTACATTGTGGGTGATGTTTTCGCCGGTATCTCCGTCGCCACGGGTAGCAGCCTCCATCAGAAGGCCCTTTTCATAGGTCAGCTTCACCGTCAGACCGTCCAGCTTGAGCATCAGCATAACCATCTGTTCTCCCGCAAAACGCAGCAGCTCCGCGCTGCTCTTGGTCTTATCCAAGGACAGCAGCGGGATCTTATGCGTCGTTTTCTCCAAGGTGCTGACAGCGGGATAACAGCCAACGGTCTGTGTGGGGGAGTTGGTCAGATTAAATCCCGTTTCCTTTTCCAGCGCGCTCAATTCATCAAAAAGCGCGTCATATTCGGCATCCGTCAGAGACGGCGCGTTGAGATTGTAGTATTCATACCGGCAGCGGTTCAGCCGGTCGGTCAATTCCCGTATTCTCTGCTGCTTGCTCTGCTCCATTCCTTACACCAGCCTTTCCTTGGAGAATGCTCCGAAGTTCAGTTCATAGATCATCTTTTCGATCCGTGCGTCATCGTTCCATGCGGCCTCCATCGCCGCACGGTTTTTTGCCTGTACCAAGACCAGACCGCCCCGGAGCTGCATCAGCAGCTCCGGGCGTTGGGCACAAATAACCGCGAGGTTTCCCAACTGTTTCATTTTCACATGACTCCTTTTATACAGCAATATAGGTTTCCCAGTACGATTCCCGCTGCGCAGCAATCGTGAGCGGAACAATGGTGCTGCCAATATTGGCCGGCGCCTGCGTCAATCCATAGACAGCCTGCGTACTCCGGATACGAACCATCTCCCGCTTGAGCTGAGAGAGGATGTACTCCTCCATATACCCTTTACGGGGATCGTAGCTGTTGACTGCCCGGATCAGGCGTACCGCCAAAGACTGGTACACATCATCGGGGTCTACGGGTTCTGTCTGCATAAACGCGGCGTACTGCGCCATGATCGTGTCAATGCACCAAAGATGCTGCTCCACCACAGCGTTGCGCTGCGTGATCGTAAATCCGTTTTTCATGTTCTCTATAACTTCCTTTCCTTTGTTCAAATGTGTTGTGCTGCGGCTTAGGCCGCAGTTTCCATGAGATCCGACACCAGAACATCCACCAACCGCTGACCGGCAAGGTCGCCGGTATGGATACGGATGTCATCCTGCCGCAGCTGCTCGAATTCCTGCAGGCGAAGGACCTTGCTCTTTTCCGCTTTTTCCCGGTCGCTCTCTGTCAAGCGCTCGGAGACAACCTTCTGCCATTCCTTCAGGAACTGCTCCGCGTCCTTGAGGTCATCGTTCTGTCGGTCAAAGTAGGTCCGTTTCTGCCGTATCGTGCCGTTTGGCTCCACCTCAAGGGTGTAGTACGGCTTGTCGATCTCTGCAGTCTTGCGCAGGAACAGGATATATGCCTCCTGCTGCTCGATGCGCTCCCAATAGCGGTCTGACTTGCCGACACAGTGGGAAAGCGCATCGCCCTCGCGCATAATATCGCGTACACCTGACGGAACAACGATGGAATACACCTCGCCGGTGTATTCGTATTTCGGTTTGATCAAGCGGCAGAGGCCTGCAATTTTCCGATACTTTCTTGCTGTTGCGGCAGCTTCCATGTCCCGTTCTCTTTTCCGCAGCTGTTCCACCAGTTCATCGTGACGCTGGCGCAGCAGCTTGACACGGTATACGATCTCATCGTTGGTGTTGATTCCCAGCTTGTCCGCCATGGAAAGGTAATCCCGCCATGTGAAAATAATCTGCCGCAGGGAATCCCGTGTGCCGCTTTTCTGACGCTGAAGATAGTTACAGACCTGCTGCTCTGACATTCGATCCAAAATGAAGTCGATATCGGAAACATGGATCTTCTCCTGCTCCAGCCAGTGCAGCACATAATCCGGGATGATTCTGCCGCTGCATTTCTCACGCTGCAGCCAGTCGAGCATAATGGTGCCGCCGTTGAGTGTCCGGAGCCGCGAAAGCCGGTTCGTATCAAGCGCCAATGCCTTGACAAGACTGGTTTCGGACTCCTGCCGAATACAGCTTTTTACGGCTCCGAAATCTTCCAAGCACTCCGTGGTCAGCCGCGGAAGATTGGCTTTGCAGATCTGCTCAACGCGTGGAAACCTCCCCCATGCAAACAGGTACCAGTTGGGGCTTACACAGCCCCGGCAAAGTCTCACATACTCCCTCAATCCGGTTCTTGCAAGAAGTGGGGCAATGCTGGAAAACGTTTTTCCATAGATGCTCCCCGGCTGATAACAATACTCGTTGTAGGAATAGCCCATACCCGTGTAGACGTACTCATCGATGCCCTCCACCCATCGGGTGCGGCGCTGTTTGTACCAGCCCCAGTAATACGAATGTGAAGACAGATCCGCACGGTAGAAAATACGCTGCTTCTCAAAGCTGGAGGTTTTCGATGTGATGGTATTCTCTTCTTTCCGGTACTGCCTGCTCACCTGAAATTGGCGAACCACAAACCCGTCTCCGCACTTCTGCGCCAGATATGCGCATTCTGTTGGGGAGTGCAGATAGTCCGTTATTTTCCCTTTCGCCTTGAACGTGATCTTATGACGGCATCTCGGGCACTTTCCCACCGCGTTATGATAGGGCCGCTGTTTCAGTGCGACTTCCTTTTCACAATAGGTGCAGTAGCCGTACCTTGCCCCGCCCTTGCGGTAATCATAGAAGATGTAGTTTTCCTGAATACCCACCTTATTGACCCACCGCTCCCAGTCCTTCGGCAGCGGCGGTGTCTGAGAGAGCTCCGCATCCCACGGATCGGTTTCCTTTCTGTGCCGGCGTTCCAGTTCAGCATCACGAACGGCGCGCTGAAATTTCAGAATAGCCCGATATACGTTTTTTTCATCCGACACCAGATATTGCCGGATCTGCGCATCATCCACGGCGCTGATCCATACGTTATTGGATCCCTTCGCCTGCCATTCCAAGTAGTCGATCTTTGCCGTCCGCCATTTGTCATGGGCACGGTCATAGGTGAGAAACTGCTGCTTTTCTTTCTCCATGAAAATCTCATAGACCGGCAGCGTCCCACCAAGGCGCATTGCATCCGGGTCATACAGGGTGACCTTCAAAATGCCGCCCTCCACCGAACTTCGTGCAAAACCGCTGTATCGGCATCGATAGGAAGTGTTCCAGCCCGAACCGACCTTGACCGGGACATCCTCGCGGGCCACCGCAAGCATTTCTTCAGTCGCAGGCAGATCCTTCATTTTCAACAGGCTGTCCTTTTTCATTTCTGCACCGCCTCTCTTTTCACAAAATCAATGTCATACCATACTCCGGGCTGGATTTTTTCTCCATCTACTTCGGCAACAGCAATCTGACAGATTTCTTCGGTTTCACGCCGCTCTCTGGCAAATGCGAGAATATCGCCCAGCTTTCCACACGCAGCGGGTTCCTTGCCTCGAACGATGGCATAGCCGTTGCGGCTAGTACTGTGCTCACGCTGTACCTTGCCGCTTACCTTGCGGCATGGGTGATCCACCATGTAGGCAAGCGCATGGAGAAAGAATTCTTTCCTCGTCAGCTGCCGCAGGATCGTCAGCTCTGTGCAGGCAATTTTGGAGTCACGATCGTCCTCGTCAATATCCCCGCCGGGCTGCACCAAGCAGTAAATGGAGCGATCCATATCGCTGTAATAGGTGAGACAATCCAGCGGATCCTCTGCACAGTGAAAACCGTTGCTGGCGCAGTTTGCCTCCGGGGTGACATTCTTTCCCATGACGAACCGATAGCCACGGCAGGAGAGATCCGGCTCAAAGCCTTTATAAGCATACATCAGGCTGCCTCCCCAAAGGAGGAGAGGTCACCCAACGAGATCTGCCCATCGTCGGCTTCCGCTTTTTTCGGCGGTTCCTTCTTCTCCGGCTCGTTCTTCTTTTCTTCCTTTTTCTTCTTGGAAACGGACTTGGAAGCTGTTTTCCCACGATAGGGCTGCGGGACAAACTTCTCTTCATCCCCCTGATCCTCCTTGGCATCGGGGTCACGGAAATAATCCTCCGCCCACTGATAGCAGAGATCGTCGGGAATATCGCAGCCGTATCCCTGCTGACTGGGGCCCGGCTGAACGCCGTTTGCCTTCAGCTCGTCCTGCACATAATCCCATGCCTTCCGGCTGATATACTGGAAGCAGTGGATCATGCTCTTGCGCGGGTGCATGGTAAGCCGTGCAAAATCGAGGTCATCAATGCACTTGGTCTGGATAAACTCGGAAACGCTTTCTTTCATGTTGCGCCGTGTCAGCTTTTCCGTATCTGCGGACACGCGTTTTGCGGCAGCCTTGAGCAGTTCAGCCGGGCTCATGGCATCCAACTTTTCCAATGCAGCCTGTTCCGCCCGCTGCTTTTCTGCCTGCCTGGCGTCCCATTCTGCCTTGCGCTTGGCTTCAGCCGCTTCGTGCGCACGGCGGGCCTCGTCCTCACTTTGGGTGTCGGAGACAGCCGACGGTTCGCTGACCGCTGTGGCCGGAGCCAGTTCTGTGTCCGGTGGGAAACTGCCTGTTGTCGGCTCCGCGGGGACCGTCTGCGGCATATCCATATCATCATCTTCCATAAAGGCGTTGGAAACGGCAGCCTCATTATTTTGAAGCTCGTAATCCACATTTGAAAAAGCGCCCATTCGTACATTCCTCCTAAATAAAATTTTGAAAAGGACGCTCCTGTGCCAATGGCACAAGGCGTCCTTTTTTACATACTTGGCTCAGACCGTGTAGACCAGTGTGCTGAATGGGTCGAAGCAGTAGCACACAACAGTCGGATACTGAGCAGCCGTTCTTTGAATTTCCTGTTGGATGGCAAGGGCCTCACCCATTCCGCAGGGCGTATCCCAGCCGGTCCAGACCATAGCTGTAAAATAGCGGTACTCCGGATGATACCGGATCTCTGCGCCTAAATTTCCGCAAAGCTGTAATACCGCTTCAAGAGATTCCTTTCTTTGTTTCTTCATGGCAGCATACTCATGCCTTCTTTGCCAGCGCGGGTGAAAATTTCACCTGCACAAATCCGGCCATATCACAGTAAAAATATCTGCGCTCGCTTTCATCATACAATTCCAGCACATCGGAGGGCGCGATGCTGCGGCCGTGATAGTCCGGGGGAAGCGCCTGATTATAGCGTGCAAAAATGCGCTCCAGAATATCACGGTCATCTTGCCCGACGGGGCAGATCAGTTCACCGTCATAAACGAGTGTGTATTCCGCCGCGGGTGGCTGCTGAAAGCCTGCCTTTTGCAGCGCGTCAATACCGCCAAATGCAAATGTGCGCGTATCACCATGCTCCAGATCCAGCTGATAAACACGAAACCGCTGTGTTTTGCGCTGACTGTCCAGCAGCTCCTGAAAAGAAACGCCGGGGGCAGTCTGTAAGTACGCATCGTATTCCTGCTCCGTCAGCCCCAGATAGTCCCGCAG
>OWIP01002303.1_pt1 | contig 10203 bp, 9 predicted proteins | sample 1732581 | NCBI WGS metagenome assembly OWIP01 (sample SAMN05065731, study PRJEB22554) | human gut metagenome | biome: ENVO:2100002; feature: ENVO:00000062; material: ENVO:00002003 | host: Homo sapiens | place: USA
CACTTCTAGCTTCGTCGGCAGCGTCAGATGTGTATAAGAGACAGGGCCTAAGGTTGACATACGGTCCTATCGTCACGCGGTCGCCCACGCGCGCCTCGTTGGCAAAAACGTAATTCAGCACGCAGCTTTCTCCTATTGCGCTGTCGTTTATGTTGCAGCCGGGCTTAAGCTCGGTATTCCTGCCTATTACCGTTTTGCCCGTCAGTGTATTGTTAGGCCAGATAACGGCGTTTTCGCCTATTTTGACGTCCGCACCTATATACACCGTTACGGGCTGCAAAATGCTCACACCGTTTTCAAAGTGCATATCCTTTATGCGCCGCTGCATCGCTTCTTCGGCAAGGCTGAGCGTTTTTCTGTCAACTATCGCAGCGGATGCATATTCGTCCGCCTCTATATATTCCGCGTTCATGCAGCCTATAAGCGCGTCTATACCCGCCGCGTTCTTCAGCACGGCCGTGTCTATGCTCCATGCGAGCATCTCGCGGCCTTCGTGCGTAAGCGCCGCGCACGGTGCGGTTGCTTCACCCAGCTTCTCGGCATCTTTTTTTGACACTATCTGATTCATGCAAAGCAGCACTGCCCTGTCGTATTCGGCAATGCTTTGGACAAGCTCAATAATTCCGCCGCCTATCGCCCTTGCTCCGCCGTTTGCTTGGCTTATGACCGCTTCGTCATCCGTTGCTATAAAAATGTCCTCAGCCGCGCTGTGCGCCGCCTCAAGCGCCCATTTTACAATGCTGCGGCCTGCCACGGTCACGTTCGCCATATTCTCCATGCGGGCGGCTTTGCCTGCCCCCAGTATCACCGCGCAAATATTTGCCATGTTTTTCTCTCCCTTCAGGCCGCGCAATATAAGCACCGGCCGTGAATTTCCCTCTAAGAGAATATTTTATGTTTTGCTGTATCCGCATGTCAAGGCAAAACAACATTCCGCCACCATACAGGCATACATATTATACTATACCATCTTATTCCGCCGCTGTACATAACTTGATGTGTGCATTGTGTTAATTTAGTTTGATTATGCGGCAAAAAACGTTTATAATAAATTGATGCAATACCGAAAAATGCGGAGGTTGACTTGTTTCCTTTTGATATAATCACTAATTTGGCGATGCTCATAGGCTTCGCCGCAATACTGGGCATTGGTGTTTACCGGCGTGAAGGTTCCGTTCGCGCGGCTTATTGCGTGCTTTTCTGCATTTGTCTCGGCGCGGCGTATGCGCTCAAGCTTGGCATGGCAGATCCTGCCGAAAGCATATTCATGCCGTTCCATAAGCTTTATAACTTCAGCGAATACGGTTCCGCCGGCGTTCTGGACGACCTTTTTTCCTATGCCCTGCCCTATCTTGCGGCCGGCTTCCTTTTCATGCCCGCGTTCCCGCGCTTCAGGATGCTCGGCGCGTTCATAGGCGGGCTTTTGGCTTCGCTTTGTTCGCGCATATACTTTTTGCTTGATGGCGGCGGCTTCGTTACCGATGAATACCTTTTTGCCGGAATAGGCATGGCAGCAGGCTGCGCGCTTTACATACTGGCGGCCTACATTTTCCGCAAAAAGATAGACTTTAAGGAATTTAAGCTTCCCCTGCCAAAGCATTCAAGCTTTGTATGGTCGCTGACCATGCTGCTGACCATATACACGGGCATTGCATTCACAATGATATTCGGTTACAGCGAACCGTATAATGACATCACATTTGCCGCAAACGCATACGAGCTGCCAGCCGACATAACGCTCGACTGCCCGCTTAGCGAAAGCTCAGACAAACTGCTCATGTACGTTCCCTCAACCCAGCCCATAGAAGAACGCCTTATGGCCGTTGCGCAAAGCGTTGGCATATACGACGCAATAACCGCCGCATCCGGCGTATACATCGCGGAAAACGAAACGGGCAGGGTCACAATGACCGAAAGCGGAAGCTGGGTATATGAAAGCTATACCGTGCCCGAAGGCGACCTGCCAACACAGGACGAAGCCGTAAACGCCGTGTTCCGCTTCTTCTCCAGCCGCCAGATACTTTCAACGGACATTGACAAGGTCACCGACATAATAGAGCGCACGGACGATACTACCGGCACCCGCATAGGATACGACATATATCTATCCTCCAGCGTAAACGGCAGCCCAATAGTCAATTCCTGTGCAATAGTTGTTTCCGTGCGCGCAGGCGAAAGCATAGTCAAAATACGCCGCTACGATTGCGATATTCAGGCCGGCGCGCAGCTGAACGGAATATCCCAGCAGAAGGCGTACGAGGCCATACTGGCGGGCAGAGGCACAAATACGCTTACCGCCCCCGCGGAATCGGTAATGGTCAATACATGCGATCTGGTGTATATGCAGAATCCCACGCAGGGCTACTATCTCCCCGTTTGGGCATTCGGCTGTACCGCCGCACGGCAGGACGGCACAACAGAAGATTTCTTCATATACATTCAGGCGGATAAATAGTAAAAAGGCAAAGTCCGGCAGACCACCGCGGCAGCCGGGCTGTTTTTTTCTTTTTGACAGGGGGCAGTACAATTCGATCTCAAGCTCGTTACGCCTTATAATGCCTGCCACAGTGTAAGAGTCAATGGGCAATGCAAATCTAGTCCATAGCATCCTCTATCATGCGCATAAGCTCACTCGGCCTTATTCCCAGCGCCTCGCTTATTCTGAAAAACGTCTCCAGTGTAGGCTTCCTGGTGCCGCGCTCTATCGCGCTCAGGTGCGTGCGCCCAATGTCCGCCAGTCCACTTACCACTTCCTGTGAAAGTCCCTTAGCCTCCCTGTAATCCTGTATCACCCTGCCAACCAACGATGCATCCAGCAGCATAAAAACGCCCTCCCGGTAAAGTATTAGCAAATACTGTACGCGAAAAAGCGGCAGCTTTTGACTACATATGTTGTCATTTGAATACAAATGTGTTATTATGCAGTTAGGAAGAAGCCTCACATAAAGGAGAAGAACTATGGCAAACAATCTGGTAACCGCAACATGCCCCAACTGCAACTCACCCTTGCAAATAAAGGAAGGGCAGGACTTTGTAAAGTGCGAATACTGCGGCACGATAAGCAGCGCACCGAAGGCGATAGAGTACCATCAGCACCAAAGCACCAGCTATAATTTCAACGGTGCAAACCCTATTGTCAATTTCAGCAACGGCCAAGACCTTGAAACGCTGGTCAAGAACGCGGATATGCATTTGAAGCTAAAAAATTATGCCGATGCACAATCAATTTACGAGAAGATATCAAAGGAATATCCTCATGATTATAGGGGATGGTGGGGACTGATACTCGCAAAAAGCAAAAATCTTTCGGATACGCATTTGTTCTATTATGTTGATGAGAAATATTTAAGTGAATATGACCGTAGGAATTGGATTACAAAGACTTTTTTAAGCGATGACTACACATATATTACTAATATATGGAGTACTGTTAAAAAAACAGCACCACAAAATATCAGTAATGAGCTCGCATCAAAATACCAGCCTTATTATGATATGTGCTATACTGAATACGAAAAGAACTTATATACATATTTAGTACCGGAATACGAGCTAAAACTAAAATATAAGGAAGATAAATATTCTCAATGCAATAAGAATATGTCTGGGCATAAACTTTCAATAGAAAGCAGCCAAATCTCGATCCGAAAAAGCACAGCGAGTATAGCATGGCGTACACTTTTGGGCATCGTTTCGGGCGTTATATCCCTTGCATTGATTGGGTATGCTTTGGCACTGCTCTTTTCATTTTCTCTGATAACACTCTTCTTTGGAGTAGTAGTTGGTGCAGTTGCAATACCATTCGTTGTAATTTTTCTCAGACAACGTGAGGAAATAAAATTAAGCAAGGAAAGCATTAAAAGTTCAAAGAATGATATAAACAAATATAATTCAGAAATTTCCGAATGTCAGAAAGAAATTGATGAATTAAACAAGGAAATCAAGAGAACAGAAAGTGACATAAGTGAAGCTAAAGTCAATCTTGCCAAGGCCGAGAAGAAGTTGGCGGAGCTTACAAGAAAAGCGTAAGATATAATGAAATAAAGGAAGTAAGAAAGCCCATCGTAAGGTGGGCTTTTTACCTTTTATGGAGGAGCTGTCACTGTCAGGCAACTGAGGGGTTGTAACAAACAAAGAGATGTAAGTTACTTTATAACCCCTCCGGCTTTCGCTTGCGCGAAACCCACCTCCCCTTTCAGGGCAGGCTTAATATGCAAGCTTGTAAGGCGCACCAAAAGGCTCCCTGTCGAGGGAGCTGGCAAACCGTAGGTTTGACTGAGGGAGTTAAAGGCGCCACCGCTTGCGGGGGAGCTGCTGAGCGTAAGCGAAGCTGAGGGGGAACACCTCGCGACACTTGGCCGCTTTGAGTCGTTCCCCTTTCGGCCACTCACATCCGTTCGTGTCCACTTTCCCCATTTCATGGGGACAGCTTTTGGTACCGCACTATTCAGTTTTTACTTGCATATTCACTATGATTTGCGTATAATATAAGCATAAAAGGCGCCTGCCGTAGAACGGTCGGCCGTAATAGTGTTACAAGGAGTAACCGCTATCTTTGGTCAGAGCAACGGTTACTTTTTGTTTGCTTTATTAGCAGAAAGTTCGCTAATCAAACGAATAAAGTCTATGACTAATCCAGCAAGATCAATGATAATGCTTAATATCATCATACGGCCATACCTCCTTTCTTGAATAATAAATAATCAAGTATAGGAATAATGGCCAACCGTCTACCGTGCAGGGGTGACAAGCGCCATATTAATTATAATGTAGAATAGTGTCGAAATGCAAGAGAATAAGCTATATTTCGCCAAAAGGCGAGACTGAGGTAGTAAACAAAGAGGAACGGTCTCCCGTTCCCCATCTTCGCAATTTAACCGCATGCGTAAGCATGCCTTAATCCAGCTCTATCCTCGGGTTTTCTTTGCTGCGGCGGTAGAGCGTAAGCTTTTTGCCTATGCACTGTACAGGCTCCGCACGGAGCCGCGCGGCAAGTGTCTCCATGGTGTCCTTGGGGCTTTCGGGCGCGGTTTCGAGCACCGTTATCTTTATAAGCTCGCGCGCCTCAAGCGCCGCGTCAAGCTGCTCCGTCACCGCGGGGGTAACGCCCGCCTTGCCTATTTGATACAGCGGCTGCAGCGTGTTGGCCATTGACCTGAGCTGCGCCCTTTGCTTGCTTGTCATAATATTTCGTCTCCTTTTTTATTCTACAAAGTCAAATTCCCAGTCTCCCATGCGCACAACGCTGTTTTCGTTCGCTCCCGCGGCACGAAGCGCGTCTATTATGCCTTCCTTTATAAGGTATTGCTGGAAGCGGCGCATGGAGCCTTCGTCGTCGGCATAGGTGGTATCGAGTATATAATCCACGCTGCCGCCCGTTACCACGAACACGTCGCCGTCGCGCTCTATACTGAAGCCGGGTTCGTACTTGTGGCCTACGTTTATCTCCTCCTCCTCAAACTGATAGGTCTTGGGAAGAGTCGCAAGCGTCCTCACAAGGCAGTCTATCAGCGCGTCAAACCCGGTCACGGTAGCCGCGGATACGGGGAACACCTCAACTCCTTCGTCCTTGAGCGCTTCCTTTAGCCGCGCAAAGTTATCCTCCGCGCCGGTTATGTCCATCTTGTTTGCGGCAACAACCTGCTTCAGCTCGCCCAAGCGGGGGCTGTACCGTGTAAACTCGCCCTTTATTTTGAAGTAATCGTCAACGGGGTCGCGCCCTTCGCTGCCGGATACATCGATAACGTGCACCAATACGCGGGTGCGCTCAATATGCCTTAGGAAATCATGCCCAAGGCCCGCGCCCTCCGCCGCGCCCTCTATAAGGCCGGGTATGTCCGCAAGCACAAAGCTTTTGTCGTAACGCTTAACAACGCCTAAGTTGGGCGTAAGGGTGGTGAAGTGATAGTTGGCTATCTTGGGCTTGGCGCTGGTCAGCACGGAAAGGATGGTGCTTTTGCCAACGTTAGGCAGGCCTATAAGCCCAACGTCCGCAATGGTTTTAAGCTCCAGCTCAACCTCCCTTTCAAGCGTTTTCTGCCCGGGCTGGGCAAAGCGTGGGGCTTGCTTGGATGGCGTTGCAAAGCGGCTGTTGCCCTTGCCGCCGCGCCCGCCGTGCAGCACTATTTTTCTCCTGCCGGGTTCGTTCAGGTCGGCCGCTATCGCGCCGGTCTCAACGTCCCTTACAAGCGTGCCTACGGGTACCTTTATAATAAGGTCCTGTCCGTTTTTTCCGCTGGAGCGTGCCGCGCGGCCCTTTTCGCCGTTTTCCGCGCGGAAGAAGCGCGCAAACTTGAAGTCCAGCAGCGTATCCATGTTGCTGTCTGCTACGAACACAACGTTGCCGCCGCGCCCGCCGTCGCCTCCGTCCGGCCCGCCGCGGGTAACGAACTTTTCCCTGTGGAAGCTGGCGCAGCCGTCTCCGCCATCGCCCGCCTTTATAACAATTCTTGCCTTATCAACGAACTGCATCGTTTTTCTCCGTTTTCTTTTGATTATTTATATACTCCAAGCAGTATGGCCTGATTGTACATATGCCGCATTTGGGACTGCGCGCGGAGCAAACGCGCCGCCCATGGAAAATTATCCAATGATGCGCGGCAGACCAATCCTCCTCAGGTATGTTCTGCATAAGCTGCTTTTCCGTATTCAGCACGTCCTTTGCGTCCGCAAGGCCAATTCGGTTGGCAACGCGGAAAACATGCGTATCCACGGCTATTGCCGGCACGCCGAACGCATTGGATACGACTACGTTTGCGGTCTTTCGCCCAACGCCGGGCAGCTTTGTCAGCTCGTCACGCTCGCGCGGGACCTCTCCGCCGTATTGTTCAACTATTATTTTGCTGGCGGCGATTATGTTTTTGCCCTTTGTTTGGTAAAAGCCGCAGCTGCGTATATACGGCGCAAGCTCTTCTTCGCTCAGATCTGCAAACGCCTCGGGCGTATTGTAAAGCGGGAACAGCACGGCCGTAGCCTTATTTACCTGCTTGTCCGTGCATTGCGCGCTGAGCATCGTTGCCACGAGCAATTCAAACGGGGAAGTGAAGTTAAGCTCCGGCTTTGCGTCCGGATACGCCTCCTTCAGCGCCGCAAGCGCGGCCCTTATGCGCTCCGCCTTTTGCTTTTTGCTTTCCCGCATGTTCAACGCCCCCTTTCCGTGCAAATACATACAAATACATGCTAATTATATACGAACATGGGCTTATTTTGCAACACGCGCGGCATTTTATTTGGGCTTATGTTATAATGATTCAAATTAAAGCGAAAAGAGGGGCCATATGAGCATTATAGATGCGTTCAATACATCCGAACAGATAATCGACCCGAGCGCCGTGGCAAGGCCGATAGAGGGCTTTCCGGACACGGTGCTTGTAACATTCAGCCAAAAGGTGCTGGAAGCGGCGGCAAAGCGCTTCAAGCTGACGCTGCTCAAGGAGATGCATTGCTGCTACACCGTGCCGGTATACGCCTTTGAATACAAGGGCAGGAAGCTTGGCATATACATGACCTGCCTTGGCGGGAGCGCGGCGGCAGGGCTGCTGGAGGAAATATTTGCCGCCGGAGCAAAGCGCGCGCTATTCTTCGGCTCCTGCGGGGTGCTGGACAGGAGCATTGCCGCGGGGCATTTTATAGTGCCCACCGCCGCATACCGCGACGAAGGTACAAGCTATCACTACGCCCCCGCGAGCGACTATATCGATATTCCCACCGCAGCTGAGCTTTCCGCCGCGTTTGACGCGATAAGCATGCCCCATGTGCAGGGCAAAACATGGACTACCGACGCCATATACCGCGAAACGCGCGACGGCCTTGCCAAGCGCCGCGCGGAGGGCTGCATAACGGTTGAAATGGAGTGCGCCAGCCTAATGGCCGTGGGCCAATTCCGCAAAAAAGCCGTTTATCAATTCCTGTATGCGGAGGACTGCCTGGACAGCGTTGAATGGGACCCGCGCATAATGGGCAAGCAGCCCGCCACCGCCTACGAAGGCTATCTTGACGTGGCGCTGGAATGCGCAATAAGGGTGAAGGGATAGTTAAACCGGTTTAACCCTTCCTCCCCTGCGTAAGTACCTTCACGGCCTCCGCCAGCGTACCCACGCGGATAAGCTCTATGCCGCTTGGGGCCTTGAAGGCGGCGTGGCGGGGGATTATAAGCCGTTCGTAGCCAAGGCGGGCGCATTCGGCGGCGCGCTTCTCCATCCTACCTGCGCCGCGCACCTCGCCCGTGAGGGATATTTCGCCAAGGCATACGGTGTTCTTGGGCATGGGCGCATCAATAAGCGCGCTTGCTATGCACATGGCAACGGCCAGGTCGCAGCAGCGCTCCTCAAGCCGCATTCCGCCCACTACGTTTATGTATACGTCCTTGTCCGCAAGGGATAAATAAGCCTTTTTTTCAAGCACCGCCAGCAGCAGTATAAGCCTGTTCAGCTCAAGCCCCGCGCTCATGCGCCGCGGGTTTGAAAAGGGGGTGTTGGATATGAGCGACTGCACCTCCACAAGCATGGGCCGCGTGCCCTCCAGCGCGCAGGTGACCGCGCAGCCGGGCGCATCGGTTCCGGTGAGGAACATTCCAGATGGGTCGGGTATTTCCTCCATGCCGCGCTCGCCCATTTCAAATACGCCTATTTCGTTCGTGGAGCCGTAGCGGTTCTTAACGCTCCTTAAAAGGCGGAAGGCGTCGTGCCTGTCCCCTTCAAAGGAAAGCACCGTGTCAACCATGTGCTCAAGCACCCTTGGCCCCGCAATCGCGCCCTCCTTGGTAACATGGCCCACTATGAAAACGGCCGTGCCGGTGGTCTTTGCAACGCGGGTCAAAAAGGACGTGGCCTCGCGCACCTGGCTTACGCTGCCGGGGGCGGAGGCTATATCGGGGCAATACATTGTCTGTATGGAGTCTATTATCAAAAACGCGGGCTTAATGCGCTCTATCTCGGCCTCTATTACGGTTATGTCCGTTTCCGCAAGCAGCAGCATGTCCCCGCTTGCGCCCAGCCTTTGTGCGCGCAGCTTGAGCTGAGCGGCGGACTCTTCGCCCGTAACATACAATACGCTGCCCTGATTGGTGAGCGAGCCTGCCATCTGCATAAGCAGCGTGGATTTGCCTATGCCCGGGTCCCCGCCCAGCAGCACCGCGCTGCCGCCCACTATGCCGCCGCCGAGCACCCTGTCCAGTTCGCCTATGCCGCTTGGTATGCGCCGCGCCGCGTCCGCCTGAACCTCCCGCAGGGGGAGCGCACGCTGTGACGATATGCCCTTTTTTATCTGCTGCACGGGGGCGGATTCAACGAACGTGTTCCAGCTTTCGCAGTTTGGGCAGCGGCCGAGCCATTTACTGCTTTCGTAGCCGCATTCGCCGCAGACGAACACGGTTTTTGCTCCTTTGGCCATTATCTTTCAGGCACCTCCGAATATTTCAATATGTCCCTTTCGCGGCTGGTAACGTCCATCCATATCACCTTGCCGTCGCTCACGCCCATAAACTGCGCCTTTTCGTATTCGCCGGAAAGCTTATAGGTCTTTTTATTATCGAACCTGTAAAGGTAAATCGTCTCGTCCTTTGAATAGGCTATGAACTTATTGCCAATGCCGAACTGTACGACCCCTTGTGCAACAAGCGTAGGCTCGCTTGCGCCCTGCGCCATGCAGTACAGCTTTGTTTGGAGCGAATGGTGCGCATCGAGCCAGGCGGTGTATTGCCCGTTTGATATCGGATCGTGCGCATAGGTTTCGGTATGTATGCTCTGTATCGATGTTGAGCCGAGGCGCACGGAGTATATAACGCTCACGTCCTCCTCGTCCGTTGAGCCCGAGCGCTCCGCATCCGCCCACACAAGCACCCCGTCCATAAGCGAAGGCAGGCTTTGCCCGTATGAGGTGTTGCTGAACATATGCAGCGTGGTCGTTTCCATTGTTGTAAGGTCGCAAAGGAACAGCTTGTCCATGCGCGTACCCGTGCGCTCCGTCCAGGCGACGTAGTTTTGATAGAGCATAGGCTCGCATTGGCCCGTGTACACGGTTTTTATGGTTATGGGCTTCAGGCTTGACGCCGACCTGTCCACGGCGCAAAGCTTGCCGCCGCCGTCGTAATTGGCGTCCAGGTAAACTATCCAATCGTCATTGAACTTTGGGAACATGAAATGCGTGTTCTCAAGCTGTCTCTTATACACATCTCCGAGCCCACGAGACCGGAGCCTATCTCGT
>OWIP01002306.1_pt1 | contig 10183 bp, 8 predicted proteins | sample 1732581 | NCBI WGS metagenome assembly OWIP01 (sample SAMN05065731, study PRJEB22554) | human gut metagenome | biome: ENVO:2100002; feature: ENVO:00000062; material: ENVO:00002003 | host: Homo sapiens | place: USA
CTACACTTCTAGCTTCGTCGGCAGCGTCAGATGTGTATAAGAGACAGCCTGTGCAGAAACCGGATTTCTATCCATTTATCAAGTCATGCCCTAATGTTGTTGAATGTAACTGTGTAACAGGCAATTATTCAATGCTATTAAAAGTTATGTTCCCAAGTACCATGGAACTTGATACATTTATCGGCCAGCTTCAGAAGTTCGGAAGAACAAGTACACAGATTGTGTTCTCAACACCTGTTGCTCCAAGAGGTATTGATGTTAATCAGGAGATGCCTACAGATAATTAAATTCATCAAAAGTTCATAATTATTTAACCTATTAACACTGTCAGACACTTGCTGTTCTGGCAGTGTTTTTGTTATAATTATCTGAGTTTAAATTTCGTGTTACGAGGAGGTATTATGAGTAAGGCTTCAGATATATTAGATAATGTAAGTAAGGTGATTGTGGGTAAGAGAAATGTTTCAGAACTGGTTCTGACAAGTATTATTGCCGGTGGACATGTTCTTCTAGAAGATGTTCCAGGAACCGGTAAGACTATGATGGCGAAAGCATTTGCAAAGAGCATTGATGGACAATTTTCAAGAATTCAGTTTACACCAGATCTGCTTCCTTCAGATATTACAGGTGTGCATGTGTTTAACCAGAAAGAGGGTGAATTCGTATTCAGAAGAGGTCCGGTATTCGCTAATGTTATTCTTGCAGATGAGATTAACAGGGCAACACCTAGAACACAGTCAGCATTGCTTGAATGTATGGAGGAACATCAGGTTACTGTGGATGGTGAATATTCTAAGTTAGAAGAACCATTTGTTGTAATTGCAACACAGAATCCTATTGAGACAGCAGGAACTTATCAGCTTCCTGAGGCACAGCTTGACAGATTCCTTATGAAGATTAACATGGGTTATCCAAAGAAAGATGATGAGGTACTTATTCTTAACAGATTCTTAAAAGAAGATCCTTCTAAAGGACTTTCAACAGTTGCAACATGTGAGGATATTGCTGTAATGAAGGAAGAAGCGAAAAATGTATATGTTCACCCGGTGCTTATTGATTATATTGTTGAATTGGCAAGGATGACAAGACAGCAGGATAATGTATCAATCGGTGTAAGCCCGAGAGGAACTCTTGGTATGCTCAATGCGGCGAGAGCATATGCGTATGTTGCAGGCAGAGATTATGTTGTACCAGAGGACATCAAGATACTTGCACCTGTAGTATGGGCACACAGAATTGTGTTACAGACAGGTTACATGAATATGGATAATAAAGAACAGATTATAGAACATGTTGTTAATAACACAGCAGTTCCTACTGAAGATTGGAAGAGATAATGAATGTATTATTGATGCTTATTGGTGTACTTATAGTATATCTGGCAATTAAGCTTGTATTTCGTTATAACTGGAATAAGGGGCTGGGTGTCGCTCTTGAATTTGAGAAAAAACATGTTGTAAATGGCGAAACAGTTAATGTTGTTGAGGTTATATCCAACGAAAAACGTCTGCCGCTGCCATGTGTGAATCTTAAGTTTCAGGTGGACAGGGAACTTGAATTTCCTGGAACAGATACTAATTCAAGTGTGTCGGATCTTACATACCGCAATGATGTGTTCTCATTTCTGGCTAATCAGAGAATTACAAGAAGAATTCCTGTTAAATGCAATCACAGAGGTGTGTTCAAAATATCAGGCGTACAGCTTACATTTGCCGGACCATTTATGAATGAGATTAATGTTCTCAAAGTGGGTAGTACCTGTGAGATAACAGTTTATCCTAAGACTGTGGATAGTAAGAGATTCAGCTTTATAAGAAGCAGAATATCAGGAGAAGCAGAACGTAAGAAATATATGCTTGAAGATCCATTTGTGTTCAGAGGAATAAGAGATTATACAAGCAACGACAGCCTAAAGAATGTGAACTGGAAGGCAACAGCGAGAACAGGTAATCTGTGTGTTAATGAATATAATGAGTCAGTCAGCCGCAATGTATGTATTCTTCTTAATCTTGAGGATGATGGAATGCTTACATATGATTCGGTTAATGAAGAAGCAATAAGTCTTGCAGCTTCTGTGGCAGAAGAATTCATCAGACAGGGAATTAATGTCTCTCTAATTAGTAATGCATGTGATGTTGACACAAAGGAAGCAGTTGGTATAAGAGAAGGAGCAGGAGTTGGACATCTTGGAAGTATTAATACTGTACTTGCAAGAATGGATTTAAAGCTTGAAAAAGAAGAGTTTGCAGCGCTTATTAACAGAACATTTATAGAAAATGTTTCTGTCCAGAGTAGTGACAACAGTGTATATGTTGTTATATCAGCGAGCAGAAGAAAGAAGCTGCAGCAGACTATGCAGAAGTTTGAGAAAAAGTATGGACAGGTTATATGGATTGTTCCATATATGACTGGTGGAGAATACAGCCTTGATTATTGTGGTATCAGACCAGAGGGCTGGGAAGTGAAATAAGTTTATCAGGAGATAACATATGAATGAGTCTGGACAAGTTTATAATTATAATAAACTGAGAACAATAAGAACATTGACAGATATAATAAGCCAGTGTATTGTAGCGTTCGCATTTTCTGCATTTGTTATATTGGGACTTACGAATAAATCTGACAGTTATATTATTGCAACACTGCTTATGGCAGTTCCGGTTATTATAACTTATGCGGCAAGAAAGAATATACATAAGAATTTTCTATTTATGCTGATTCATGCTGCTTTGCTTATAACAGCCATTATAATTGGTAATGGAGATGCAGAGTCTACAGCATATTTTGTAAGTGTACTTGCTGTGTGTATAAGGTCTGTAAGCATAAGAGTTGCTAATGCAAGAAAAACTGAATATATGAATGAACCGCTTTATGGGAATCAGTTTGCTGATGTGACTCAGGAAGACAAGAAAGCTGCCTTGCAGGCAGGAGAGAGAATGTCACCTCTGTATTGTCTGGTTATGGTCGCAGGAAGTCTTTATGGCGGTTCAGCAGGTAACAGACTGCTTGTTAACTATGAAACAGTATTATTTGTGCTGTTTGTTCTGCTTGCTTTTCTTGCTAACCAGTTAAAAGAGCTTAATTCTCTGTTTATAAGTAATGCTGGCAAATCAGAATTTCCTGCTGAGAGAATTACAGGGATTAACATGATAATGGTCATGGTTGTGTCAGGACTTATGATTCTTGGCATGGTTCTGTTCTATAGTGGGGATTATGGCAATATATTTACATTGATTGGTTCAGGTTTTGTAGCAGTTGTAAGGATAGTGCTGAAGCTGTTCTTAAGACTTATAAGAGAGAAAGAAGAAGTCTCTACGATGCCCGAAGATTCCGTGAATCCAGTCACTGATGATGATGTGGCTAAGGGAGATAACGACCTTGCATTTACTGATAATCCTGTTATGAGTGCATTATTTACAGCATTTGCAATAGTTCTTGTAATTGCACTTGTTGTATTTATTGTCTATATGATTATCAGATATGCCAAGAATTTCAAAAAGTCACAGGATAATAATGGTGATGAGATTGAATTCATTGGCAATGACAGAAGAACAGAAGCAAGGATAAAGAGACGTCAGAGAGCAGAAGAAGCTAAGAATATGCCTGTTAATATGCAGTACAGGAAGGCATTCAGAAAAGCAGCAATAAAATCATCAAAGGCAGCCAGGGATTCGGATGGTAAATCACTTGAAAATATGCAGCCACAGGATATAACAATAAACAGAATAACTGACGATGCTGATGCTGCAGACAGAATTACAGCAAGTTATGAGAAAGCAAGATATTCTGATAAGAATATTTCCAAAGAAGAACTTGAATTTATGCTTGACTTTATAAAAAATGACAAGTATAATAAGCATACATAATAAGTAAATGCTGTGAAGAGGACTATTAGATAGGAACCAGAGTCAGAGAACTGCCGGGTGGTGCGAGGCAGTCGAAGGAACTTATTGAACTCGCCTTGGAGCTGCTACCTGAAATCATTATGAGAAGTAGGAGTAGCCGGAAGCCAACCGTTATAGTGGACAGAATATAATGCAGCACATTTGTTGTACGTATTCAGTGAGTGCATAGCATAGCTATGAAGAAGAGTGGTAACGCGTGAGATTTATCTTTCGTCTCTTTGGGTGGAATTGCCCATGGACGAAAGATTTTTTTATGCTTATCTTTAAGGAAGCCTTTACTTATTAACAATACATATTTATATTTTCAGGAGGTTTTAGGGATGTTTGATTACAGACAGTATGAAAGAGGCTATTTTATGCCACCAGTTAAGTGCAATGACTGGGTTAACAAGGAGTATGTTGATAAGGCACCAATCTGGTGTTCGGTTGATTTAAGAGATGGTAACCAGGCTCTTGTTGAACCTATGAGTCTTGATGAAAAGCTTGAATTCTTCCAGATGTTAGTTGAAGTTGGATTTAAGGAAATTGAGATTGGTTTCCCTGCAGCTTCTGAGACAGAATATGAGTTCTGCCGTACACTTATTGAGAAGAATATGATTCCTGATGATGTTACAATCCAGGTTCTTACCCAGGCAAGACCACATATTATTAAGAAGACATTTGAAGCCGTAAAGGGTGCTCCGAGAGCAATAGTTCATGTATACAATTCTACTTCATTAGCACAGAGAGAACAGGTATTCAGGAAGTCTAAGGAAGAAGTTAAGCAGATTGCTATTGAAGGTGCTAAGTTATTAAAGGAACTTGCTGAAGCTGATGGAGGAAACTTCCTTTTTGAATACAGTCCAGAGAGCTTTACAGGAACAGAACCAGAGTATGCACTTGATGTATGCAACGCTGTTGTTGATATCTGGCAGCCAACACCTGATAAGAAATGTATCATCAATCTTCCTGCTACAGTTGAGATGTCACTTCCACATGTATTTGCAAGCCAGATTGAATATATGTCTAAGTACATGCACAACAGAGAGAATGTTATTATTTCTCTTCATCCACATAATGACCGTTCGACAGGTGTTGCTGATGCAGAGTTAGGACTTCTTGCAGGAGCAGACAGAATTGAGGGAACACTTTTTGGTAATGGTGAGAGAACAGGTAATGTAGATATTATTACACTTGCGATGAATATGTATATGCAGGGTGTTAATCCTGAACTCAATCTTTCTGATATGCCACATCTTGCAGAAGTATTTGAAAGACTTACACAGATGAAGATTGATGACCGTCATCCATGGTGCGGTAAGCTTGTATTTGCAGCTTTCTCAGGTTCACATCAGGATGCTATATCTAAGGGAATGCATTACAGAATTGAAAATGATCCTAATAAATGGACAGTTCCATATCTTCCAATTAATCCGGAAGATGTAGGACGTACATATGATTCAGATGTTATAAGAATTAATAGCCAGTCTGGTAAGGGTGGTGTTGCTTATGTTCTTGAACATAACTATGGAATGGTTGTTCCTAAGGCTATGAGAGAAGATCTGGGTTATGCTGTCAAAGATGTATCAGATGTTAATCATAAGGAGCTTTCAGCAGATGAAGTGCTTGAGATATTTGAGAAGAGATATAAGAAATATACACCAGTATTCAAGATTTCTGAAGTGCATTTCAAGCAGATTAATGGAATCCAGACTGTTGTGACTATTGATGAGAATGGTAAGAAATGCAATGTTGAAGATGGCGGTAATGGTCGTCTTGATGCTGTAAGTAATGCTCTTGCCAGTCACTTTGGAAAGCCTTGTGATATCTTCTGTTATGAAGAACATTCATTAAAGAAGGGCTCTGATTCTAGTGCCATTGCATACGTTGGTATTACAGGAGAGGATGGAAAGAATTACTTTGGTATTGGTATTGACCATGATATCATCAGAGCTTCTATTGATGCGTTAGAGTCAGCTATGAACAGAAGCCTTGAAGCATAATATTTAAATTGAATAATCTGTAATATAACCCATGTCCGGAACGTATACTAGAATGATACTGATTCAGGATATGGGTTGTTTTATTAATGTAGAATAAAAAACCCCCAAAAAGGGGGAAGCAGTACTTTGGTACTAATGCTATTATACGCTGAGAGAGGGAAATATAGTTAAGGGGAAACTATTGGTTCAGACATTTTTGGAGGGATAGTAATGCTTTTTAGAAAACGATTAAGTGGTTTGGATGCAAAGATTAAGAAAACTGCAGTTGGCGTTCTTTTGGTTGCAATAGTTGCAGGTTCTGTGTTTGCTGGTACGTCTTTAAGAGCTGGCGCATATTCAAAAACACAGGATGTCCTTAATGAATTATTAGGAGCAGCAAAACCTTACGGTGTAGTTGCTGAAGAATTTAAGAATGGTAATCACAATCAGACATGTTTCGCGACTAACAAGCTTGTAATAACAGATCAGTGGATGAGTGCATGGCTTGATATGAGCGTTGGAACAACATATATCAAGAGTTTTGATAATTCTGGTTCATCAGAGGTTAATGTGGATAGGAATGCATTTAATAATCTTGTACTTGGAACTGATTATGATTATGAACCCAGAGAGAATAAATATTATATTAAGGATGCTGACGGAAAAAGAACAGGTGCTGTTATTAATGTTGCTAACTGCAAGGATACAATCAATGTTTATTATGCAGAGGATTATATGGATGTAACTGCAGCACTTGATAATGTATACGATAATTTCAAGGCGTATGCAGATACACCAGATTCGGAGGCTGATATAGTTATTGGTGCTTATGATGATAGAAAGATTGATCTTGCTTCATTTAAGAATAAGCAGATTGTAGTGGTAAATATGTATGCTAATAATTATATTGACTGGCAGGGAAAAGAAGTTTCATCTTATTATGGAGAAGGACAGCTCAACATAACAAATAAAGCACAGGGACAGTTTGTTATCATTAATCTGCTTGGCGGTGATGGTGATGCAGACATTAAAAGATTCAGCATTAATGGAAAGAATACAGGCGGATTAACAGATGTTGATGTATCAGACACGGTTATTTTCAATGCTGTTAATGTAACTGGTAATATTAATATAGGTGAGGTATGTGGTATAGTTGTTGCACCAAAAGCAGATATTACCTTAACATCTACATGTAATGGAAGAGCAATTTCTAAGTCATTTGTTAATGTAAATGGACAAATGCATTTTATATCAGATAATCAACAGCAGGAGACGACACAAAAGGAAACAACATCTGTAGCACAGTCTTCAGCAGAAACAACAAAGTCAGAAGAGACAACAACTGCACAGGAAACAACAAAGTCAAACGAGACAACAATTGCACAGGAGACAACAAAATCAAACGAGACAACAACTGCGCAGGAGACAACAAAATCAAACGAGACAACAGTTGCACAGGAGACAACAAAGTCAAACGAGACAACAGTTGCACAGGAGACAACAAAGTTGAACGAGACAACAAAGTCAAACGAGACAACAGTTGCACAGGAGACAACAAAGTCGAATGAGACAACAGTTGATGCTGGTAAGGAAACTAAGCCGACAAAACCAGAATCAAACGAAACAACAGCTGTTAATGAGACAACAAAGTCAAATGAAACAACAGTAGATTCTAATAAACAGACAAAAGAACATACAACTTCATCAACCCAGGTCACAAAGAAGACTGGTGAAGTTGCAGGAGATGAAGAATTAGTTACAGGAAAAGAAGATGAGACTGTTGATGGCTCAAGAGTCAGAAAGACTGGTGAAGTTGCGGCTGATGAAGAGGTTGTAAAGACTGGTGACAATAATCATGTATGGGTATATATTGTGATTCTTGTAGCAGCAGCTGTTATTTCTGGAACTGTTATTGTGATAAGCAAAAAGAGCAATAAAAGCAATAAAAGATAATAAATGTTAATGATATCAGAGAGGCACAGCAGTAATGTTGTGCCTTTTTTATTGGGGGTGGTATTGAAGCACTCTGCTTTTTTATGCTATAATGCAATATGTATGAGTCGAAGTAGGCTCTGAACACAAAATACAGTGAAGAACAAGGAGATGGAAGTTTTATGAAACATTTGATACTTGCATCGGGTTCACCAAGACGAAGAGAATTAATGAGTCAGGTAGGACTTGATTTTACTGTTGTTACAAGTGATGCAGATGAGAATATTAAAGAGATGGAGCCTGAAGATTATGTAAGGGAATTATCTTCTATTAAGGCACAGTCTGTATTAGAGCAATATGCAGATAAAGATGATTCTGTAATCGTTATAGGTGCAGATACTATTGTTTATCATAAAGGAGAGATTCTTACCAAGCCTAGGGATGAAGAGGATGCATTCAGAATTCTTAAGTCTTTAGAAGGTCAGATACATCAGGTGTATACAGGTGTAACTATATGCAGCACACATAAGAATGTAAGTTTTTATGAAAAGACTGATGTGTGGGTATATGATATGACTGATGAGGAAATCAGGGATTACATAAGCACAGGAGAGCCTATGGATAAGGCTGGTGCATATGGTATTCAGGGAAAATTCGCAGCATACATTAAGGGTATTGAAGGCGACTATAATAACGTTGTCGGTCTGCCTGTTGCAAGACTTGTACATGCGCTTAAAACATTTTAAGGAGAAAATATATGGTTAAATTCGTAGCAAGTGACCTTGATGGGACATTGCTTCTTAACGGAGCACAGAGCGTCGACGAATCTGCTATACAGTATATCAATAAACTTGTTGACAAAGGCGTTATATTTGCACCGGCTAGTGGCAGGCAGATAACGAGTCTTAAGAGACTTTTTGGGGCTGTCAGTGATAAGCTTGCATATATTGCAGAGAATGGTGCACTTGTGGAATACAAGGGTGAAACTATTGGAAAGACTGCGATGGATAGGAAGCTTGCGTTAGAGATAATTGAGGATGTAATTGAACAGCCCAATTGTGAGGTGCTTGTATCAGGAGAACATACGGCATATATTAAGCCTAAGTCTCAAGAATATTATTACAGGATGACCAAGGTGGTCAATTATCATACTACATTAGTTGATAAGTTCACAGACATTGACGAGGATATATTAAAGATAGCTGTGTGTGATATGACAGGAATTAAGAACTCTAAAGAACATTTTATTAACAAATGGAGTGATAAGGCTTCAGTACTTGTATCGGGAGAACTTTACTTAGACCTTATGGACACTAATGTTAATAAAGGTAGAGGAATTGAGCAGATACAGAAATATTTCAGCTTAAAACCCGAAGAATGTATGGCATTTGGTGACAACTATAATGATATTGCAATGCTTGACAGGGTGTATTACTCATATGTTATGGAGAAAGCTGTAGATGATGTTAAGAAACATGGGCGTTTCGTAACGGGATGGGTAGAAGGAACATTAAGAGAGCAATTTAAAGAGATAAGATAAGGAGATTTAAGTTATGGATAAACATATTGATGAGTGTGCGAAGGTGTTTTTAAGAGATCAGAAACAGCTTTTCGATGAGCCTGTTGCATATGATTTAGAGGAAGCTAAGGAATTCTTAGAGGACTGTATGGCGGTATACTGCAAGGATATTAAAGAATTAAGAGAAGTGATGGATGATGAGGGAATGGATGTATCTGACTTAAGCAATGATGAGCTTCTTGAGCAGTTAGAAGTATTCAGGCTTGATAATGGCGGATATTTCTTCGTGGAAGGATAGTACAGATGCGTATAAATGTTGTATGTGTAGGCAAGATTAAGGAAAAGTTTTATACCCATGCAGTTGAAGAGTATTCTAAGAGACTTTCAAGATACTGTAAGCTTGATATTGTTGAACTGCCTGATGAGAAAACACCAGATAATGCAAGTGATATAGTCAATGAACAGATTAAGAATAAGGAAGGGGAGAGAATTCTTTCTGCCATTAAAGATGATGCTTATGTATGTGCACTTGCAATAGAAGGGAAAATGCTTGATTCTGTTGAACTATCAGAAAAGATTGAAAGACTTGGAATTGAAGGAACAAGTAACATAACATTTGTAATAGGAGGCTCTCTGGGACTTGCAGATGCAGTACTTAAGAGAGCTGATTATAAGCTGAGTTTTTCAAAGATGACATTTCCACACCAGCTTATGAGAGTTATTCTTTTGGAACAGATATATAGGGCTTACAGGATTATGAAGAATGAGCCATATCACAAATAATTAAAGAGGATAGAATATGAAAAGAAGAAAAAAAACATTTATTATATCTGTCTCTTATACACATCTCCGAGCCCACGAGACCG
>OWIP01002313.1_pt1 | contig 10176 bp, 9 predicted proteins | sample 1732581 | NCBI WGS metagenome assembly OWIP01 (sample SAMN05065731, study PRJEB22554) | human gut metagenome | biome: ENVO:2100002; feature: ENVO:00000062; material: ENVO:00002003 | host: Homo sapiens | place: USA
TACACTTCTAGCTTCGTCGGCAGCGTCAGATGTGTATAAGAGACAGCTCATAGCCAGGGTGCTCATTACCGGACGTTGCTCCATTCGTATCAGGAAGCTTATAGCTATTGTTGAAATCCCAAAGCTTAGTTGCAGGATTATAAGTCCAGCCAAGAAGCGCATGGTTCAAATGCTGTTCTTGTTTACCGAGGGGAGAAAATGTAATCTTTATAGGATAGGTGCAGATTTTTTGCAGTTTTGAACCATATCCTACTTGTGTAGAATACGCCGCAAAACATTTATTGTCCGGAAGTACAATGATGCGATCGCAATCACTCGGAGGAGTTATGGCACTATTAGCGTACCCGCTATAATCTTCGTTTTTCCAAGGATCTACTGTCTTCTCAAAGATGATCTGCGTAATATGCTCATCGTAAAAAGCACCCTCGCCAAGTGTTGCTACGCTGGCAGGAATGATAACCTTAGCATCTACTCCATCAGCAAAGCAGTTCTTGAAGCACTGATAACCAATGGTTGTTAAGCCTTCCGGCAGCTCAAACACGACGCCTTCCGGAGAACCGGCCAGTCGCATGACCTTCAAAGATCTGCAATCCGTGAATACGGAAGCGCCGTCCAAATTACCAAGACTTGTCAATGTATTGGAGAAAATAAACGTTTCCAAAGACTTGCAATCACCAAACGCAAATTTACCGATGACCGTTACCTGAGTATTGGACAGGTCAACCGATGCCACCGGAGAGTGCATAAATGCCTGATTGTCGATCTTCTCCAGATTGGTTGCATTGCTGAAATCGACAGCTGCAACTTGAGGATGATTTTTAAGACCTGCATTCTTAGCCTTAAAAGCATTTTGACCGATACTCGTCACCGGCGTACCGTTAATTTCCGCAGGAATGGTAACGGAAAGGGGCTTATCCTTATTTTCGGCAAGCCAATCCGCATCAATGCCCGTGATCACGCCGTTAGCTTTATCAAAAAACAACTTATCCGTGGGAACAGCAATCGGCGTGTCCGCTGCCGCGGGTGTGGCCAGCAGCATGGACGCAGCCTCCGCAGGAACGGCGGTTTCCCCCGCTTCCGCGCCTGCAACAGGCGTCAGTACAGCCTCGCCGTCTTCCGCTGCTTCGTCCGGCGCGTCTGCCGCCAGCATTCCGACAGGAAGCAAAGTAGCACCATGGTGGCTGCCAGCAGCCATGTCAAAAACAACTTGCCGAACTTCTTCTCTCTCATAAAAAAATCCTCCCTCTTGTCCCTGTGGACCCGAGGAAGGAGAGTTCTCCGTCTTAGGCAGCCCGGCTGTCGTGCGGCTTGCGCCGTTTAGACCCGTGGCTTTGCGGCACCGGCTTTCGCCGGCTGTGCCTTTGTCTGTACGCTTTGCCCCACTTTCGCGAGCCGCACAGATCATTCGATTGATAAATTTATTATAACACTCAAAAAATAATCTTCAAGCGGAATCCCGTCGAATTTTGTCGGCAGTAAAACTTTTAATAGCTGTTGAGTTTTGTCACGTTTCAGAAATACCTTGCAGTTTAATCGGTTTTATGACAGAACAGGAGGGGCGGATCGCTCCGCCCCTGTCCTCTCTCAATCTCGTCTCTCTCGTTCACTTGCAGTACTGGCGCAGATCATAGCACAGGCGCTCGGCCTCCTGCTCGCCGCGGGCGACGATCGCCACGGCGTCGTTGCCGGAGATGCAGCCGAGCATATCGGGCAGCTTCATCGCGTCGATGGCCGCGCCCGCCGCATCGGCGAGCCCCGGCAGCGTCTTGAGCAGCACAACGATCCCCGCGTAGTCCACGCCCACGCTGCACTCATTCAAAATGAACTTCAGGCGCTTCGTGTTGTCGATGTGGTCGGCCTTGCCGGACACGGCGTAGCGGCTGCGGCCGCCGCCGATCGGCTCCTTATAAAGGTACAGCTCCTTGATATCGCGCGAGACGGTCGTCTGCTTGCTCTCGATGCCGCACTCGGCGAGACGCGCGATGAGCTCCTCCTGCGTCTCGATATTGTACTTTTCGATCAGCTCCAGGATCTTCTCTTGTCGCTTGCTCTTCATGGCTCTCTCCCATTTTCCTCCGCCCGGCCAGCTGCCGGCGCGGATGAGCTCTTCTCTCTTCTTTCTTCTCTCGTTCTGCGGTGGAATTTTTTACAGGTCGTCGCGGTTGACGGGGCAGGACATGCAGCGCGGGCCGCCGCGGCCGCGCGACAGCTCGGCAGACGGCACGGTCAGCACGTCGAGGCCATGCTTTGCGAGCAAGTCGTTCGTCACATAGTTGCGCTCATAGGTGATGACGCGGCCCGGCGCGATACACAGCGTGTTCGAGCCGTCGTTCCACTGCTCGCGCTGCGCGGCCATCAGGTCGCCGCCGCCGCAGCGGATCAGGTCGACCGCGGGCAGCTTGAGCTCGAGGGCCAGAATGTCCTTGAGCTCTTCCTTGATCGCGCCGAAGCGGAGCTCGCCGTGCTCGTCGAGCGTCATCTCATAAACGCTCAGCGGGCCCTCGATCTCGGGATGGATGGTGAACTTGTCGTAGTCGACCATCGTGAAAACCGTGTCGAGGTGCATGAACGCGCGCGTCTCGGGAATATCGAAGGCGAGCACCTTCTTAAAGTCGGAATTTTGCAGAAGATTGCGCGCGAACGTCTCCGCGCCGGAGACCGTCGTGCGCTCGGACAGGCCGACGGCCACGATGTCCTTCGACAGCACGAGCACGTCGCCGCCCTCGATCGAGTAGCTGTCGGACAGGTCGTACCACATCTTGTTGTCCTGCGTGGCAAAGTCGCGGTTGTAGAGGAACATGTACTTTAAGAGCAGGCTCTCGCGTTTGCGCGCAGGGGTATGCATGCGGTGGATGTTGATGCCCTCGCCCACGCAGGCGCCGGGGTCGCGGGTGAAGTACAGGTTCGGCATCGGGTCGGAGACGAACGGATAGTCGTCGTCGACTAAGTCCATCAGCGACGTCGGCTGCTTGGTGGCGACCTCGCAGCGCTTGATGCCCGCGATCATCTTCGTCACCATCTGCTTGGGCGGCATGTCGAGAAGCAAGCTCGTCATGCTCGCGCGCAGGCCCTTGGCGTGGATCTTACTGATGTTCAAAAAGTCGTTGACGAGCTGGATCTGGCGCGCGGGGTCGGCGATGGCCTTGGCGACCTCGTCGACATAGTAGATGACCTCGACGCCGTTTTCGCGCAGGACCTCGGCAAAGCGGTCGTGCTCCTCCTGGGCGACCTTTAAGTACGGGATGTCGTCAAACAGCAGGCGCTCGAGCGTCGCGGGCGTCAGCGATTCCAGCTCCTCGCCGGGGCGGTGCAGCAGCACCTTGTTGAGCTTTCCGATCTCGGAAAAGTTATGGATGCCTGAATACATAAGTCGTGCTCCCTTTCCCGGGATGCCGGCGGCTCTCTCATCGACCGCCCGTACACCCCGACCTGTTTTCCCTGTCCGTGCCGCCGGAACGCTCCCGACGGTCCGCGGATCGTTTTACTGTTATTACGCAGTAAAGTATACACGTTCTAAAGGCGCTTGTGATGTATCAGTGCTTTTACCATTTCGTGTGCCAGTCATTCCTCCAGCTCTTCTTCCAGCGCTTTGCGCAATACGTCCATGCCCTGCCCCAGCCGCTCGTAGGATTCATAGGAGTAGTTGATGCGGATGTGGTCGCGCCCGCCGTTCTTGCAGGGGTAAAAAACGTGTCCGGGGATCAGCGTGACGCCCATGTTGTAGGCCCTGCGGATAAAGCGCTTGCTGTCCACCCCGTCCGGCAGCCTGCACCAGACATATACGCCGCCTCTCGGCTTTGTATAACTCACGCCGAGCGGCGCAAGCTCGTCGAGCTTTTGGCATACCAAATCTCGATTCGTGCGGTAGACGTCGCGAAATTTTAAAAGCGACGTGTAGTAAATGCCGTCGTCAAGGTACATGCCGAGGAGCTTTTGCGTCATCCAGTCCGAGGCCATCAGCCGCACGGAGACGAGATAGCTCAGTGCGCGGATCAGATCGCGGTTGCCCGTGACGAAGGCAAGGCTCAGCCCCGGGATGAACGTGAGCGAGAACGAATAGATGTAAATAACATTTCCCGTCGTGTCGAAGGCCTTGATCGGCGGGAGCTTATCGCCGTCGTAGACGAGTTCGCTCGCCGCGTCCTCCTCCACGATCGGCACGCGGTAGCGGTTCGAGAGCTCGACGATCTTCTTGCGCCGCTCGAGCGACAAAATGTTTCCCGTCGGGTCGTGGTAGCTCGAATTGACGAAGATGAGCCGCGGGCGCGTCTGCGTGAGTAAGCTTTCGAGCACCTCGCAGTTCATGCCGTTCTCGTCGACGGGAACGGTCAGTATCTTCGCGCCCGCAAGCTCCATCACGCGGTACATGTCCGGGTGCACCGGCTCTTCCATCACCACGCTGTCGCCGGGCTTGACGAGCAGCGTCACGATAAAGTCGAGCGCCTGATTCGTCTCCGAGAGGATCTGAATTTCGCCCGAGGACGCCTTCACGCCCTTCGTGCCGAGAAAGGCCACGAGCTTCTGCCGCAGGAATTTATCGCCCTTATAGGGGCTGAAAAAATACTGGCACGGGCCGCTGCCCGTGAGCAGCGCCGCGATATCGCCCGCAACGCGCTCGGACGTGTACACCTCGCGCGAGGCGACGCCGCTGCCGAGGGAATAGTGGCTCTCGTCCGTAAAGCGCTGGAACAGGTCGTCAAATGTCTTTTCCATGTCGAGGTACTTTTCCGCCACCTCGCTGACCCAGTTGACGCGGCCGGGCTGCGCGCCCTCGCCGCCCCTTTCGTCCTGCGCGTCATTTTCGTCGTTTGCCGCGGCCACGATGTAGCCCACGCCCTGGCGCGACTCGATCCACGCGTCGCTCTTGAGCTCGCTGTAGGCCTTGACCACGGTGTTGCGGTGCACATCCAAGATCTGCGCGAGCGCGCGCTCGCTCGGCAGCGCGCTCCCGCGGGGCAGCGCGCCGCTGATGATCTGCGACTTGATCTGGTCGGCGATCTGCAGATAGACCGGCACCTTCGAAAACTTGTCGATGCTGACTTTCATGTACTTCTCTTCTCCCTCTCGCCGGCAGGCCGCGCTCTCACCCGCAGCCGTCGGAATTTGCGTTGGTCTCGCAGAGGTCTCTCTGTTCGCATTTTACCATATAACCGTGTGCGTTGTACAGTCATTTTTGTGCATATGACATAAAATCCAAAAAGAAAGAGCCAAGGCATCCCGATGAGATGCCTCGACTCTTTCAGGTCAGCAACCTGAGTAAGGGAAAAGAAGCTTTTCCTTTTTAGAACAGCAGATGCGCGATGGGGCAGACGATCAGCAGGCTGATGATGGTGCGCTCCAGGAAGATGACGAACAGCTCCCAGATGTTGAGAGGAAGCTTGGAGCCAAGGATCAGGCCGCCGACCTCAGAGAGGTACAGCACCTGCGTGACGGAGACGACCGCGACAATAAACTTGGCCATCTCGCTGGTGCACTCCGCGATCAGGACGGCGGGGGTGAGCATATCGGTGAATCCGACGATCATCGTGGAGGCGACTGCATTCGCTTCGGGCACCTGAAGAAGCTGGAGCAGCGGGCGGAACGGGATGCCGAGCCATTCAAAGATCGGCGTGTAGTTGGCAAGGATCAGAGCGACAGTACCGATGGCCATGACGGAGGGCAGAACGCCGAACCACATGCTGCAGGCGTTCTTGGCGCCGCTCTTGAAGAATTCACCGATGCCCTTGTGCTCGGCAACGCGCTTCATGGCGAGGTCCATGCCGTACTCAACGTTGCTCTTGTAGCCCTCGGGGAGGGTGTCGGGAGCGGCCTTGCCTTCGACTAAGTACGTGTTGGGCTTTTTGCGCAGGGGGTAGAGGTAGGGACACACGATCGCGCAGACGATACCGACGAAGCAGACGATCAGGTAGTAGATGCCGAAGTAATCGAGCAGCCCCACCGTATCGAGAACGACGAGGGTAAACGTGATGGAAACAGCGGAGAACAGCGTGGCGATGATGCTTGCTTCCTTGGCGGAATAGTAGCCGCCTTCATACTGGTTGCAGGTAAGCATAACGCCGAGCGTACCGTCGCCGATCCAGGAGGTGATGCAGTCGACCGCCGCGCGGCCGGGGACCTTGAACAGGGGGCGCATGACCTTGGTGAGCAGCGCGCCGACGAATTCGAGCAGGCCGAAGTCGAGCAGCAGCGGCAGCAGCAGGGCCGCGATGACGAAGATGATAACGAGCGTTGTGAGCAGGTCATAGAGGACGAAGCCGCCCTGACCGCCGCCGGTGATCATACCGATGAGACCCACGCCGTCCTCGCCGACACCCAGATAGGTGAGCCACACGAAGATGACCGCGAGCACGCGGAGCACGACCCAGATGGGTTTGCAGGCGAAGCATTCCTTCATGATGTCGCTATTCATAATGAATTTGGGTTTTGCCAGTGCGATGACCGACATCACCGCGGAAACGGTGAGGATCAGCACGCACAGCAGCGGCAGGAAGCCGCCGATGTAGCCCGAGATGATGTCGGCAAGGATCTTGACCACAACGGTCCAATCGCCGTCAGCATTCTTCACCGGGATCATAAACAGGATGATACCAGTGATCGACGGGATGATGAACAGAGCTTTCAGTTTCGCGTTACTTTTGGTTTCCATTCTCTCTCCTCCTTCATATTGGCAAGTCGGGCCGGAAGGCGGTCTCTCTCATAGCCGCTTCCCCGGCAGACAGCTCTTGCCTTTACTTTATACGAATTCAGCAGTAAAGCAAGTGCCAGCAACGTTCTCAATTTGTATACCAGTAATAAATTTCTCCATTTTGCCATTCACTTTTTTGTCGAACCTGTATGTATCTTTTTTGCTTTTTGGGAAAAAGCCCATTTCCCCTTGCCGTTTCAGGGATTTTGGAGAAGAAAAAGGGAGACGCGATACGCGTCTCCCTCCCGTTTGCTTTATTGCAAGTTTTCAACGTCCTTCTTGCCGACCGCCATGCGCTTCCATTGCTCAGGAAGGCCCGGCGCGATGAGCGGGAACAGATTTTCCGTGTCCGACGTCGGCTGGATGTTATAGGTGCCGTACTTGTTGACAAGATCGGCGCAGTCGTCCGGCTGGCCGAAGCGCGCCTTGAGCATCGGTGCCAGGTCATACGGCATGCCAGGGTCTTTTCGCGGCATAAAAATCACCTCCGGACTTAGTATGTCCGGAGGCGGCAGATTTTTTCGATTTGTCTCGCTCACGCGCGCAGCGTTTTGGGGTACACGCCCGCGTCGTGCAATTTCTGAAGCTCGCGCTGCACCATTTCCTTATCCTCGTGATACGTCATGCCGAACCAGCGCGCGCTCGAGCGCAGAACGGAGACACTGAGCTCGCCGCGGTCGATGAGCTCGCCGATCAGGCTCGGCAGCAGGCACTCTTTTTTGAGCTCGCCGTCGGGCAGCGCGCGGAGGAAATCCTTAAAATACGCGTCCAGCTTTTCAAACAGCCACGGCGTAAAGCCCCAGAAGTTCATCGAGACCGGCGTCTCGGGCGCGTAGACCGGGCCGTCGCCGTTTTCCTGAATGTCGCGGATCTTGCCGTCGTCGCAGGGCTTTAGGTGGAACGTTTCGACCACGCGGTCGAGCATGCCCTGCTCGTTCACATGGCACACGCCGCGCGTGACCGTGCCGTGCTCGCTCACGGTGTTGCAGAGGTCGTATCCGACCATCGTGCCCTCGCCGCTTTCGGCGAGCTTTGAGAGCTCTGCGTAGATCGTCTTGAACGCGTCCACGCCGTAATAGTCGTCGGCGTTGATAACGACGAACGGCTCGTGCACAAATTCGCGCGCGCATAAAAGCGCGTGCACCGTGCCGAACGGCTTGACGCGATCAGACGGCACCGTGTAAAAATCGGGCACGCTCGAAAAATCCTGATACGCATAGCAGACCTCGACGTTTTCCCCGTCCGCCGTTTTGCGCGCGGCAAGGTGATGTCCGACCATGTTCTCCATCAAGTCGCGCATGTCGGGCTTGATGATGAAGACCACCTTCGTAAAGCCCGCGCGCAGCGCGTCGAAAATGGAGTATTCCATCAAAATTTCACCGTTCGGGCCGATGCCGTCCACCTGCTTATTGCCGCCGTAGCGCGAGCCCATGCCCGCCGCCATAATGACCAGCGCTGCTTTCATAAAAACAAAACTCCTCTCAAAGTTCTCGATCTCTTTTTCTCCGGGCGCGCACTGCGCGCTCGTCTCTGCCCATCATAGCGTATCCGAACCGGCATTGCAACCGTCTTTTTCGTCTCTTGTCTTTTGCCGCAGGCGTGTTATACTGGTGTAACTATTTCTTAACACCGAGGTCACACCATGGAAGGATTTCTGCACGCGGTCTCTTCCGTCACCATCATCCTGCTGCTGACGGCGACGGGCTACTTCTGCGCGGCCAGGGGCTGGATGGCCCCGCAGGCCAAGGCCTTTATCGGCAAGTTCACGCTCTCTGTCGCCATCCCCTGCATGTCGGTCTACGGGCTGACGAATAACCTGACCCGTGATCTTCTGGTTCAGTCGGGCAGCTTTCTGCTCGTGCCGCTGCTCGGCACCGTGGTCATCACGATCCTGTCACTGCTCGTCGGCAGGCTCTTGAAGCTGCCGCGCAAAAAGATCGGCGTTTTTATGATGATGTGCTCGGTGTCGAACGCCATCTTCGTCGGCCTTGCGATGTGCACCGAGCTCTTTGGCGACACCTGCACGCCCTACGTCATGCTCTACTACCTCGTCAACACCAGCTTTGTCCAGCTGCTGTTTCTCTCGCTTGTGCGCTGGTCGGGCGAGAGCCGCGGCTTTGACCTCAAGATGCTCCAGAAATTCCTGACCACGCCCGCCGTCATCGCCGTTTTCGTCGGCCTCGCGCTCGTGTGGTTTGAAGTGAGGCTCCCCTCGCTCGTGATGAGCTACTGCCGCTATATGAACAACCTCGTCACGCCGCTGGCGCTGCTGCTCACGGGCTATATCATCCACGACATCGGGCTCAAAAATGTCCGGCTCGACCGCGACTTAGGCATCGCGATGATCTTCCGCTTCCTGCTCGCGCCCGCCCTCTCGGTCGCGCTGTGCAGGGCGTTCGGCGTGACGGGCCTTGCTCACGACGTGCTCATCGTCGAAACGGCGATGCCGGTCGTGACGCAGACGGTCGTCGCCGCCGCGGAATACGGCGCGGACGAGGAATTCGCCGCGCAGGGCGCGGCGCTCTCCACGATCGCGTGCTTCGTCGTGATTCCTGTGCTGATGCTGATTTTGTAATCAAAAAAGTGGCAAAGCCACTTTTTGAGAAGGTTTCGCTGCGTTCTGTGCCTCGGTTGTCCTCTAAAAGCGGACAATTCGGCCTTACACCGTTGCGGCACTACGATTCCCGCGCCCTTGCAGGCGCGCCAATCGTGCCGCTTCCTCGAAACCGACTTGCTGTTTCCGCCGCTGGCGGCACTTCGCCGGTTTCCACTTCGCGCAAAGAGTTTTCTGCCAGAAGGTGAATTGCCCCGCAGCGGGCAAGAGAAGCCCCTCTGGAGGGCGCACATGTCGCGGCGGAAAACCGATTTGAATTTATTTCGTTCCGTGCGCGACACCTGGGCAGCCGTTGGCAGCTTTGCTGCCTTACGGATGCTGCGTACCCCTTGCGGGTAAAAACTCTGCGAGGCTCTCCACCCTGAAAAGAATTCCGCGCCGTGGGCGCGGGATTCTTTTTGTTTTCAATTACCGATCAGCGCGGACAGGCCGCCGGTTCTCAGTTCGGCTTTGTAGTAGTTGAGCTCATCGCCGATGAGCTCGTCGAGCACGCGCATGCCCAGCACCTCGACAGGGGCCTTGTCGTCCGTCAGGATGCAGCTTCCGCCCTCATAGGGCGTGAGCTTGGAGTACACCGTGCGCATCATATCAGCGTAGTCGCTGTCCTTGAGCTTTGCGATGCTGCGCAGGAACGTCTCCTCCCAGTCATCCGCGTTCGTGCAGAAGACCTCGGTATTCGTGTTGCCCTTCACCGGCGCGGTGACGGTGTGCTTGAAGACACTCGCCATCGTGTCGCAGAGGTATTCGTTGATCGAGCCGTTCTCCGCGGACGTCATGTTGAGGTTCACGACCATCACGCCGTTCGGCTTCAAATGTGCCTGCACTTCATCTGTCTCTTATACACATCTCCGAGCCCACGAGACCGGAGCCTATCTCG
>OWIP01002319.1_pt1 | contig 10150 bp, 9 predicted proteins | sample 1732581 | NCBI WGS metagenome assembly OWIP01 (sample SAMN05065731, study PRJEB22554) | human gut metagenome | biome: ENVO:2100002; feature: ENVO:00000062; material: ENVO:00002003 | host: Homo sapiens | place: USA
CACTTCTAGCTTCGTCGGCAGCGTCAGATGTGTATAAGAGACAGGTCATACGCACGCTTGCAGCCCCACTTGGCGCGGGACTTTTCCGCCAGCTCCATATTGATCTCCATTACAGCAATCAGCTCGGCGTTATTCGCCAGCATCATTCCGGGAATCGTTCTGCGGTCTGCAATACCGCCCGCGCCGATAACGCCCCAACGAAGCTTTTTCATAGCAATTGTCTCCTTTTATGATTCTAAAACGCAGAATTTTTGCGATTATTTCCAAGCTTACACGTTTTTTGCCGGCTGTGCCGGCGGGATATGCCTTGTCCGGCTGTGCCGGAGCATCGCCGCTGCTGCCAGACGGCGGTTCGTTTTGTCCTGCTCCTATCTTACGACGGATGCTTTCAATTTTCTATGTGATTTTGTGTAACGATTTACGTCTAATAATTTTTCCGCAGAAAGGAACACGAATTTCAAAAACGCGGTTTTCTCTCTGCGGGCATCGGCGCAATGCGCCTGCAGATGCAGGGGGCTTGCGCCCCCTGCGATTACGCGGTTTACGGAATTTGCCGGAGATCAGTCGAAGCTCCAGAATTTCTCAACGTTGGTGCCGTCAACAACGAACAGGTCGATGTTGGTCTTGGTGGGAACGTCCTTGCCCTCGAAGTAGCTGATTGCGCCTTCGTAGATGAACTGTGCCAGAACCCAAGCGTCAACGTTCAGGCAAGCCTGATAGTTCACGTCATTGTCATGCAGCTTGCCGAACGGCTCTGCACCGTAAGCGCCCATGGAGAAGACCTTGACGTCGGTGTTGCCAACAGCCTGCAGCGCTGCAACTGCGCCCATCGCGCCGTTGTCAACGTCGGAGATGATGTAGTCATACGGCTCGACGATGGCGGAGATTGCGTTGTATGCAGTCTCGCGGTTGCCCTGAGAGTCGTACTTGTTCAGGATTTCGATTTCGCAGCCGTCTGCATTGGCAGCGTCGATAACCTCATGCAGGCCAACAAAGCGCTCCTGGCAGTGCGTGGAAACAGCGTTGGTCAGCTCAACCACACGGCACTTGCCGCCGTTGTTTTCCTTAACATAGTTGACGAAGTACTCGCCAACCAGCGTGCCGGTTGCTTTCTGATCCCAGGTGACGGTGGTGACAGCCTTTTCCTCGCCGTCGGTCCAGTAGCCGTCGTAGATGATGACGGGAATGCCGGCCTCAACCGCATTCGTCAACGCAATGCCGGAGCCGTCGGGGGTGATGGGGTCAACCATGATGATGTCAACGTTGTTGGAAATCATGTTCTCGATCTGCTTGGTCTGGGTCTCGTCGTTCAGGTCGCCGTCCTCGCAGACGATGTCAGCGCCGTAGTATGCGCCGAGTGCTTCCAGAGCCTGTGCCAGAGCTGCGCACCATTCGTCGCCCTTGTAGCAGATGGAGCAGCCGATCTTCTTGCCTTCCAGCGCGGTGGTGTCCTGCAGGACAACAGCGGCGGGAATGCCGAGCTCAGCAGCCTTGCCCTCGGTTGCGATTACGTCGGTCTTGACAGCGCCTTCAGCAGCGGGCGTTTCTTCAGCCGGGGTCTCTTCAGCGGGTGTTTCTGCTGCGGGCGTCTCCGCAGCGGGCGTCTCGGTCTTGGTGTCGGCCGCGGGGGGCTCCGTCTTGGCTGCGCAGGCAACCAGGCCCAGAACCATGACCATTGCAAGAAGCATCGCGATCAGTTTCTTCATTTTGTAATTCCTCCTTAAATTTTATCTAACAGGCTGCGCCTGATTAGACCGTTGTTTGGATCATCAGCTGCAAAGCGCCATGATCTTTTCCTGTGTAGCTTCGGCCGCGTTCAGCTCGCCCATCTTGTGACCCTCATGCATAACCATGATGCGGTCGCACATGCCGAGCAGCTCAGGCATTTCGGACGAGATCATGATGATGGTCTTGCCCTCCTTTGCCATCCGGTTGATCAGACGGTAAATTTCTACCTTTGCGCCAACGTCGATGCCGCGCGTGGGCTCGTCAAGGAACAGGATCTCCGAGTTCTGGAACAGCCACTTTGCGATAACCACTTTCTGCTGGTTGCCGCCGGAGAGATACTGTACCTCGGTCTCCATGCTCGGCGTGACAACGTGCAGCTTGTCGGCGTATTCCTTGCTCAGCTCTTCCTCAAGCGAGCTGCTGATCACACCGGCGCGCAGTACGCGCTTCATGTTGACCAGCGTGGTGTTCCGCTTGACCGACATAATCTGGACAAGACCCTGGAGCTTGCGATCCTCTGGGATCAGGCCAAGACCGTCACGGATGGCGTCGGCAAACGTACGATAGTGAACTTTCTTTCCGCGGACATAGACCTCGCCGGATTCCGGCTTGTCAATGCCGAGGATGGCGCGGGCAAGCTCGGTGCGGCCAGCGCCGACCAGACCCGAAATGCCAAATACCTCGCCGGACTTGACCTCAAAGCTGATGTCCTGCAAAATGCCGCGGCTGAGATTTTTGACCTCCAGAATCGTTCCGCCGACGTTGCCAACCTCTTTCGGATACTCCTGACCCATCTCACGGCCGACCATCATGTTGATCAGGCCCTGACGGTCAATGGAAGCGACCGGAATCGTGTCGATGTGACGGCCATCGCGCAGGACGCTGACGTTGCTGCACAGGCCGAAGATTTCGTCCAGACGGTGCGAGATATAGATGATGGTGATGCCCTCGTCGCGCAGCTGCTTGACAATGCGGAACATAACCTCCAGCTCGCGGTCGGTCAAAACGGCCGACGGCTCATCCATGATCAGGATGCGGGAATTATTGTTAATGGCGTGCATGATCTCGACGATCTGCTTTTTCGCGACGGTCAGAGACGAGACCTGCGCGTTGATGTCGATGTCCATGCCGAGATCTTCAACGATCTCCCGCGCGCGGCGGCGCATGCCCTTCCAGTCAACCAGACCGTTTTTCAGCTGGACGTTGCCAAGGAACATATTTTCCGCAACGCTCAGCGGCTCGGCCAGCTTGATTTCCTGATGGACAACGCTGATGCCGGCACGGCGTGCCTCGATGGGGCTGTTAAAGCGGCAGGGCTTGCCGTCCAGAATGATTTCGCCCTTATTCGGCTGGTAGATACCGGCCAGAACCTTAATCAGGGTGGACTTGCCTGCGCCGTTCTCGCCGACCAGACCGTGGATGGTGCCGCGCTCAATGTTGATGGTGACGTCATCCAGCGCCTTGACGCCGGGGAACTCTTTTGTGATATTCTTTAATGTTAAGATGTAGTTGTTATCCATTGTTCACCCAACCTTTCTGTGATACTTCGGTCAGGTCAATCAGGACTTCTTCTTGTTGCTGGCAACGTCAAGCGTGACGGCAAGCACAAGGACAACGCCCTTCAGAACGTCCTGCACGAACGGATCGACGCCCATCTGGGAGAAGCCGTTGAACAGCGTGTTCAGGAAGATGCAGCCGAACATCGTGCCGATGACGCGGCCCTTGCCGCCGGCCAGCGAAACGCCGCCGATGATCGAGCCGATAACGGCGTCAAATTCATAGTTCTGTCCGTTGGTGACGGCGACAGAGTTGAGTCGGGACATCAGGACGAGACCGCCGAACGTAGCCAGAACGCTGCCCAGCAGGAACGTGCCGAACTGATAGGCCTTGACGTTGATGCCGGAGAAGAATGCCGCTTCACGCGAGCCGCCGACGGCGTAGAGGTTACGGCCGACGCGGGTCTTGGAAGTGACAAACTGCGCAATTGCGTAGACGATGATCATCAGCAGCACGCAGACCGGGAATACGCCGCCGAAGATATAGCCGCGGCCAAGGAACGAGATACTATCGGGCATGTTGGCAATCGGCACAGCCTGCGTCAGCAGCTTTGCAAGGCCGTAGCAGATGTACTGCGTGCCAAGCGTTGCGATCATCGCGGGAACGCCGACATAAGAGACCATGAAGCCGTTGACTGCGCCGACGGCAAGGCCGATGGCGAACATGATCAGGATGGCAAGGCCGGTGGACATACCGACGTTTTTCATCAGGATGGCACCCACGCAGCTGGTGAGACAGACCATACGGCCAAGGGAAAGGTCAAAATTGCCGGTCAGCAGCATGATCGACTGGCCAAGGGCAACGATGGCGACGGTAGAGCTTTGCAGAAGAATGTTTTTCCAGTTGCTCCAGGTCAGGAAGTACTGTGCGCCAAACTTTACATACGAAATGATAGAGAATACGACAATCAGGATGGCGATGCCGACAAGGCTCATCCAGTCCTTAACCAGTGCGCCGACGCTCTTTTTGCTGTTTAACGTGGTTGCTTTTGTGCTCATTTGATTCATTCCTCCTAGTTTTTTCGCTCTTACGCGCTACGGCGCTCACGCAGCCGGTTACGGAAGCAGGTGCTTGGTGCTGTGACGGGGGTAGACGTTATAGGGTCGGAAGCTCTCGGCGTAGGCAACGCCGCACTGATATCCGCGATATCTTGAGCAGGTACGGATCATATCCACAAAGTCGATGCCGTCATGGTCAAGCATCCACTTGATCTGCGACTCATGCATCTCAAGCGCTTTCAGCTTCATCTCAATCTGGCCGGTAATATCGACATAGTGGGTGGGGTTGAAGTCCACGCCCGCCAGGGTATCCATAAAGAACGTTGGAATCATGCTCTCAAAGGCCGGGTAGTTGACCGAGCGGTGCGGCAGACCCGACATAAATGCGCCATTGGTGGCCAGATGGCTGGTCTCCACATGATCCTGCATATAATCCACGTCGTTGTGCGTGATGATAACGTCGGGACGCGCATAGCGAACCACGTCGGCCACGGCGTCAATCTGCGCCTGATCGTGGCGGTTCACCTGCATATCCGAAACGTTAATGTTGAAAACTTCTTTGGCACCGATAAACTTGCCGGCATTTTCCGCTTCCTTTTCACGGATCTTGCCCAAAGGGCCGGGTTCAATAATGACATGGCCCTGATCACCGTTTGCAACATGGCACATATACACATCTGCGCCCTGCTCTACATATTTGCGGAGTGTACCCGAGCAGGCGATCTCCAGATCGTCGGGGTGGCAGCCAATCGCCAGAACTCTCATGTTTTTCACCTCTTGCTGAAATTAAGGGGGCGCGTGCGGCCGATTGTCTTGGCGGCACGGCCATGCGGCAGAATAAATACGCCGCGAGTCTTATTGCCTTGCATCCATAATAGACCGAAGTGCGGTCTTTTGTCAACACAATTTCTAAATAATCTTTACGAATGTTGTAATAATGGTGAATTATTCACAACTCAACCACCGTGATTTTGGTCGATGTTGCCACACGTTTTGCGGTTTTTGCGCCCCATTCTTTCAACTCTTTTTAAAAATAATCGACGGTAAATTTAGACGCTTTTCCATAAAATTTGCCCGCGGGCATGCGTTTTTTGCGCATGCCCGCGGGTTTTTGTTCGTTTATGTTCGCTTTTGTCCGTCATTCGCGAACTTTGCCATCTCTCAGGCCAGCAGACCGCCTGCGGCCTCAATTTCTTTCTTGACCAGCCGCACCGAGGCAATGGCCTCCTCCAGCGGCGCAACCGACAGATCGTTTTTGCCCTGCAATCCCTCAACAAAGTATTTCAGCTCGTTATAATACCCGCCGAGCGACGAAATATTGCCGCCGATGCGGTTGTCGCCGGTATATTGCGCGGCAAGCTCCGGATGGAACGCATCGCCGTCGTTCGGATACACGGTCAGACCGTTTGCATCGTTTGTGATGGTCGCCTTTTCCAGCTTGACGCGGAATGTGGCCGAGAACGGGAACGACGCAGGATAGTCCCACGCGGCCTCGACGCTGACTGCCACGTCCCTGCCATAGTTGTAGATAGCAAAAATCTGCTCAATCAGTCCGTCGCTGTCACGATAGCCGCCCGCCTGAATGCGGTCTGGCTCGCCCAGCAGATAGCGTACAAAGTCCACGTCGTGCACGTGCATATCCACGGCCACGCCGCCCGACTGCGCCGGCGTGTGCAGCCAGTTGCAGCTTGCCCAGCCGGGGCGCGACGAAACGCGCTGGAATACACCCGAAAGCACGCGGCCATACGTTCCCGCGTCCACGGTCTTTTTCAGCCATGCGTACTCGTCCCACAGACGGATGACCTGACCGACCATCACCTTGCGGCCGGTACGCTTTTTCGTCTCCAGCAGCGCCTGCATATCCTCCTCCGTCAGACAGACGGGCTTTTCGCAGAACACATCGCGCCCCTTTTCCATCGCCGCGCACGCGTGCGCCGTGTGCAGATACGTTGGCAGGCAGATATCCACCACGTCAACGTCCGCCTGTTCAATCAGCGCCATACCCGATTCATACGTCTGCGCATCGGTCTGCTCTTTCATCTGTGCCAGAAATTCCGGCCGGTCATCGGCAATCGCCGTCACCTTGACGCCAAGCTCCGCCAGCGCCGCATAGCACGCCGCGTGCATCCCGCCCATAAAGCCGCAGCCAATCAGTCCTACTCGAATCATGTTCGTTCCTCCTGTCTGTCCGTTTTTAAAATTTCTTTTCCAGAATGCGCCCCATTGAGGCCGCCGTGTTGTAAATAATCTGGTCAGAGGCGTGGCCATAGGCCGGGATCATCTCGCCCGTCGCCCAGCCGTCATAGCCGATGTCTTCAAACGCCTGCATCACCGCCGGCCAATCCACATCGCCCGCCAGAATGTCCACGAACGAATTGAGGCCGCCCGGATTGCGGCGGAAGTCCTTGAAGTGCACCTTTTTGATGCGCTTGCCCAAAATCCGAATCCACTGCTCGGGATAGCCCGCGTAGACCACGTTGCCCACGTCAAAGTACGAGCCGATCCACTCGCTTCCGATCTCGTCGATAAACGCGCGCATCTCCAGCGGAGAGAGCAGGAACTTGTTCCATACGTTCTCCACGCCGATGTGAATCTGGTGCTCCGCCGCCACCGGCGCAAGGCGCTTCATCTCGGCCACCGCGCGCTGCCAGCACACATCATACGCCACAACCGGCCGCTCCGGCACAAATTCCACCGAAACGCTGCCCGGCACGATCAAAACTGTGTCCGCGCCCAGCGCCTTTGCCGTTTTGATCTCGCAGACTGCCACCTGATGCGCCTTTTCCCGCTCCTCCGGATCGTCCGAAGTAAACGAATACGCCCAGTACAGGCTGCTTGCCACACTCGGCAGCGCAATGCCGATTTCCTCCGCCGCGCGGCGGATCTCGGCCAGCTTTTCGGGCGCAGTCTCCATCGTCACGTCGCCCTCTGCATCCAGCGTCAGCTCAATGCCGTCGAAGCCCGCATCCTTTGCTAGCCTCATCGCCTCAAACACGTTTTTCCCGCTGAAAGACCAATAGCTGATTGATTTTTTCATCTGTGCATCTTCCTTTCCGTATTTACTTTCGTTCGGATTCCGCTTATAATTCCATTATAAGCTCGAATTTTGGCCTGACAATATAAAATCTGGTGCAAAATTTATAAAATCAGCTACAGAGGATGTCTGCCGCCATGAAAATGGAATACACACCCATCCCGCTTGTCACGGTTTTTGACGTGGATGCCATCGTGAATATCTCGTATTACAAGCTGGAAAACGGCTATGTTTTCTCCGGCGAGTCGCACTTTTTCTGGGAGTTTATCTATGTTGACCGCGGCAGCATCGTTGTCACTGCCGGGGCGGACAAGTATTTTCTAAAGGCCGGCGAGCTGGCGTTTCACTGCCCGTATGAGTTTCATTCGTTCCAGTCGGTCGGCGCAAGTGACGTGATGGTGGTGGCGTTCTGCTGCGAAAGCGAAGCCATGCACCGGCTGGAAAAAAAGGTTCTGCTGCTGCACCAGCGCGAGAAGCAGTGCCTCAAGCCGCTGATGGACGAGGCGCAGCAGGCGTATCAGTATTTTGAAAACGATCCCGCGCTGGTCAATCTGCGTAAAAAGCCCACCGCCCCGTGGGGCAGCGACCAGCTGATCAAGCTCTATCTGGAGCAGCTGTTCATCTGCATCTGCCGCCGCGACGACAATGTCCGCTTTTCCCAGCGCGCCATCACATCCACGCAGTTTCACCAGCATCTGCTGCTGGCGCAGCAGGCGCGCGACTATCTTGCCGCGCACTATTCCGAGTCCATCACGCTTCCATCGCTGGCCGCGGCGCTCGGCATAAGCGTCTCACAGCTCAAGCGCGTGTTCCACGAGCAGATCGGCCAGAGCATGGTGCGCTATCTCACGGCGCTGCGCATCGGCGAGGCAAAGCGTCTGATCCGCGAGGGAAACCTCACGTTCACACAGATCGCCGAGCGCATCGGCATTGAGAGCATCTACTATTTCTCCAATCTTTTTAAAAAGCAAACGGGCATGAGCCCCACGGAATACGAAAAAACACTCAAGGAATAAAGGAGTATCTAAAATGCGAAGCTATGTTCTGAAAAAGGTCACATCCGCCCCCGATTGGGACACAATTGACGCACTTCCGATTGACAACCTCCAGTGGACAAATCCCCCGGTCGATATCCGTGCACAGGGGCAGCTCTGCTGGGACGAAGCGGCGATCTATGTTCGCCTGCGCGCGTGGGAAACAGAAATCCGCGCCGAGCACAGCGGACTTTTGCAGTCGGTCTGCGAGGACAGCTGTCTGGAATTTTTCCTCCGTCCCACCGACGATCTGCGCTACTTCAACTTCGAATTTAACCCAAATTGTGCGTTATATCTCGGATATGGCACAAATGTGACGGAATTGACGCGTCTGATTGTTGCCGACGAGCCCGCGCTGTTCCAGCCAAAGGCCGCGCGCCTGTCCGATGGCTGGGAGATCACCTACCGTGTGCCGTTTGCGTTTATCCGCCGGTTTTTCCCGGACTTTACACCGTGCGAGGGGCTGGCCATGTACGGCAACTGCTATAAGTGCGGCGATCTGACCGTGCGACAGCACTACCTGTCGTGGAATCCCATGCGCTGTGACACGCCGCAGTTCCACCGGCCGCAGGATTTTGGCCGCCTGATTCTGGGCGATTGACCGGATTCTGTGAAAAATCCACAAATTTCATTTCTAAAATCTATTTAAAAATACCCCCTGTCCCGAATTGACACCCGAAAAGCCGCGTGGTATGATGAACTTACAGAATACCTGCGGCTTTCGCCGCGCAATTTAAGGAGGTTTTCTATTATGAACATGGTCGATACCCTCAAGGGTTCCTATTTTTCCGAAGTTCTGCCCGAGGGCTGGGACATTTCCAAGATTTATGACTGCGTCTCCAACGATCCATCTTCCGTCGGCGAGCGCCAGAGCTTCTGGAACGATGGCTTCCGTCCCGTCGAGTGCACGAACCTTGAAGAGTTCGGCGCATACATGGGTCACGAAATTGCCATGCAGATCAGGCTCACCAAGGAAGAGGGCAGAAAGCTGATTCTCATCCTGCCGGTTGGCCCGATGGGCATGTACAAGTGGGCGGTCTATTTCCTGAAAGAGTGGAATGTGGACTGCAAGCACGTCTACGGCTTCAACATGGACGAGTGGGCTGACGCCGAGGGCAACACGCTGCCCGCATCCGACCCCGCCGCGTTCCAGAACGCCATGACCGGCGCGTTCTACGGCCCGCTCGGCGAGCTGACTGTCCCCGAAAATCAGCGCAACTTTGCAACCAAGGAAAATCTGCCCACCTATCCGGAGAAAATCCGCAAGCTGAAGGCTGAGGGTGCAAAGCAGGTTCTGGTCTACGGCATCGGCCGTATGTGCCATATTGCATTCTGGGAGCCGCACTTTGCCAAGGACTACGCCTCCTATGAGGACTGGAAAGCAGCCGAGTACCGCGTCGGCGCGCGTCTGCATCCGTTCACCATCGAGCAGAACGCCATCACGTCGTTCCGCTCCAGCTGGCCGCTGATTCCGTGCTATGCCAACACCATCGGCCCGTGGATCATCTTCAACTCCGACTACGCCATCGGCGGCGCAGACGGCGTTCTGTCCCGCGGTATGCAGTGGCAGGGCATGAGCTTCTGGATGACGCTGCGCTATGGCCCGTGCCAGTACGTCACGTCCAGCAACATTCCCACCATGCCCGGTAAGCTGTTCTATATGAAAGAGCTGGCCGGCCCCCTGTGCGCCGATACCAACTGATTCAGGTAAACAATGCCCGCGCCGCCCGAGGGGCGGCGCGGATTTTTTGTATAAAGAAAACCACCGGCAATGCCGGTGGTTCCAAAAAGCTTTAGCT
>OWIP01002322.1_pt1 | contig 10128 bp, 10 predicted proteins | sample 1732581 | NCBI WGS metagenome assembly OWIP01 (sample SAMN05065731, study PRJEB22554) | human gut metagenome | biome: ENVO:2100002; feature: ENVO:00000062; material: ENVO:00002003 | host: Homo sapiens | place: USA
AAAAGCTGCAAGCACGTATTGTAAAGGCTCAGAGGGAAGGCAGACATAACAAGGTAAAAGCCTTGCAATGGATGCTTACCCACTCGTTCTACGCCAAAGCATTGGCGGTAAAACGAGTTACGACTAACAAAGGAAAATCTACTTCCGGCGTTGACAAGATTACATGGTCTTCTCCATTGGCGAAAGCCAAAGCCATATTCACTCTGAAAAGACATGGCTACAAGCCACAACCTTTAAAACGTGTAAATATCAAAAAGAAGAACGGGAAATTACGCCCACTCGGAATACCAACGATGAAAGACCGTGCGATGCAGGCATTGTACCTAATGGCACTTGACCCGATAGCGGAAACCACTGGCGACAGCCATTCCTACGGATTCCGCAGACATCGCTGTACACATGATGCCATCGAGCAATGCTACATCGTTCTTTCTCGTTCGGTCGCTCCCGAATGGATTCTTGAGGGGGACATCAAAGGATGCTTCGACCATATCAGCCATGCGTGGTTAATCAACAATATCCCTATGGATAAGGAGATACTACGCAAATGGCTCGAATGCGGATATGTGTTCAATGGAGAACTCTTTCCTACGGAAGAGGGAACCCCACAAGGTGGCATAATATCCCCAACTCTTGCAAACATGGCACTTGACGGACTGCAAGATTTGTTGGAAAAGAGTGTCAAGAAATATCAGGTGAACTACAAAAAGATAGTTCCTAAGATACATCTTGTACGATATGCAGATGATTTCATTGTAACGGCAAAGGATAAGGAAACGATAGAACAGGTTATACTTCCATTAGTACGTAAGTTCCTTGCGGAAAGAGGTCTGACACTATCAGAAGAAAAGACAAAAATCACACATATAAATGAGGGATTTGACTTTCTCGGTTTCAATATCCGAAAGTTCCGCAATAATACGCTGCTGACAACTCCATCCAAAGATGCGCAAAAGAGGTTTTGCGAAAAAATCCGCAAGACGATAGAATCCAACAAGTGTGTAAAACAGAAGTCACTTATTATGATGCTGAATCCAATCATAAAAGGCTGGGGCAACTATTATAAACACGGTACTTCTGCAAAAGTATTCCACCGAATAGATTGGGAAATCTTCAAGAAAATATGGCAATGGGCAAGACGCAGACATCCGCAGAAATGTAAAGGATGGGTAAAGGATAAGTATTTCAGAACACTAAATGGGCACTCGTGGAGATTTGCGGCAGATATGGGCAAGAAAGATAAGATTGATTATCTCGAACTGACCTATCTACCAACCATCCACCATGAGAAATTCGTCAAGGTTCGGCATTATGCCAATCCGTATGACCCATCAGATAAATCGTACTACGAATGGAGAGAAACCTACCGAATGAAGCAAACGCTGAAAGGCAGGCAATCTCTAATAAACATTTGGAAACGACAGAATAAAGTATGTCCTGTATGTGGAGAGCGTATTGACAGGGAAAGACCTTGGAGTATCACTGAACAAATAGTCAGTGGACGAAAGGTAAGAACTCTTGTACATACCAGTTGTAAACGTAAAATGCAAAGTAGATTATGAATATGAAAGTCGAAAATGAGATGGCTCTACCGATAACAAAGTCGGTAACGGTCATGTTGCTTGAGCCGTATGCGGGGAAACTCGCACGTACGGTTCTTAGAGGGGAAAGCTCCCGTAAGGGGGCTGACCTACTCGACTCGAGCGGCGACCCCGACACCTCAAAGACCGCCGCCAGTTGGTTCGGGGCGTGCATCTTCCTGATTGTCGCCGCCACTATCCTGCGGTCGTTCTTCCTCTAAACCAGCGGCTATGTCTGAATATCCGGTAAACAGGGGTATCGGGAAGCCGGTGGAGTTCAAGGGGCTGAAAAGCCAGTACCTCTTTATCTTTTGCGGCGGCTTGCTCGCCGTCTTCGTGGTGTTCATCGTCCTGTTCATGGCAGGCGTGAACCAGTGGATATGTATCGGTTTCATCGTGTCGGCTTCGCTGCTGCTCGTGTGGCAGACGTTCCGGCTCAACGCACGGTACGGCACGCACGGGCTGATGAAAGCAGCCGCACGCAAAAGACACCCACGCTTCATTATCAGCCGAAAGGCGATACCCCGATTATTCACCTACAAAAAAAGAAAGGAAGAAAGACTATGAGGAATATGTTAAAGGCTACCACGCTGGAAAGGAAATTTCCCCTTTTGGCGGTGGAGAACGGCTGCATCATATCAAAGGATGCAGACATCACGGTGGCTTTCAGGGTGGAACTGCCCGAACTGTTCACCGTCACCAGTGCCGAGTACGAAGCCATACATTCGGCGTGGTACAAGGCAATCAAGGTGCTGCCCGACTACTCCATAGTACACAAGCAGGACTTCTTCATCAAGGAGAACTACCAGCCCGACACCGAAAGGGACGAACTTAGTTTCCTGTCCCGGAGTTTTGAACGGCATTTCAATGAACGCCCGTTCCTGAACCATTACTGCTACCTGTTCCTGACAAAGACGACAAGGGAGAGAAGCCGCCGACAGAGCGACTTCTCCACCCTATGCCGGGGCAGGATTGTACCGCAGGAGATAGCCGACAAGGAAGCGGCGGCAAAGTTCATCGAAGCGGTCGGGCAGTTCGAGCGCATCATGAACGACAGCGGGTTTGTCACGCTTACCCGGCTGGCGGCATCGGAAATCACCGGGCAGGACGGAAAGGCGGGCATCATCGAGAAATACTTCTCGCTCTCGCAGACAGATACCACCTGCCTGAAAGACATCGGGCTGTACCCGGAAGAAATGCGTGTCGGGGACGATATACTGTGCCTGCACACGCTTTCGGACGTGGAAGATTTGCCCGGAAAGGTCGGGACGGACTGCCGATTTGAGAAGCTGTCCACAGACAGAAGCGATTGCAGGTTAAGTTTTGCCGCCCCGGTGGGCGTGCTGTTGTCGTGTAACCACGTCTATAACCAGTTCATCTTCATAGACGACCACGCCGAAAACCTGAAGAACTTCGAGCAGACCGCCCGGAATATGCAATCGCTCTCCCGCTACTCCCGTGCCAACCAAGTGAACAAGGAGTGGATAGACGAGTACCTGAACGAAGCCCACAGCAAGGGGCTTATCTCGGTGCGCTGCCACTGCAACGTCATGGCATGGAGTGACGATAGGGACGAACTCAAACGCATACGCAACGATGTGGGAAGCCAGCTTGCACTAATGGAGTGCAAGCCACGCCACAACACGGTCGATACGCCCACGCTCTTTTGGGCGGGCATACCCGGCAACGAAGCCGACTTCCCGGCAGAGGAAAGTTTCTACACGTTCTTGGGGCAGGCTCTATGCCTGTTCGTGGAAGAAACGAACTACAAGAGTTCGCTTTCGCCGTTCGGCATCAAAATGGTGGACAGGGTAAGCGGTCGCCCGCTGCACATCGACATATCGGATTTGCCCATGAAGAAAGGCATCACCACGAACCGCAACAAGTTCATACTTGGGCCGAGCGGTAGCGGGAAGTCTTTCTTCACCAACCACATGGTGCGCCAGTATTACGAGCAGGGGGCGCACGTGCTGCTGGTAGATACGGGTAACAGCTACTTGGGGCTGTCCCAGCTTATCCACAACCGCACGCACGGCGAGGACGGGATTTATTTCACCTACACCAACGAGAACCCGATAGCGTTCAACCCGTTCTATGTCGAGGACGGGGTATTTGACATCGAGAAAAAAGAGAGTATAAAAACCCTTATACTCACCCTGTGGAAGCGGGACGATGAAGCCCCCAAGCGGTCGGAAGAAGTGGCGTTGTCCAATGCGGTAAGTGCCTATATCGAACGTATCACGGGCGACAGGTCGGTAACGCCCTGCTTCAACACGTTCTACGAGTTTGTCCGGGATGATTACCGCCGACAGCTTGAACAGAAAAACGTCAGGGAAAAGGATTTTGACATTGACAATTTCCTGAACGTGCTTGAACCGTACTATCGTGGCGGTGAGTACGACTACCTGCTGAACTCCGACAAGGAACTGGATTTGCTGCATAAACGCTTCATTGTCTTTGAGTTGGATAACATCAAAGACCACAAGATTTTATTCCCGGTAACGACTATCATCATCATGGAAGCCTTTATAAACAAGATGCGCAAGTTAAAGGGAATAAGGAAGTTAATACTAATCGAGGAAGCGTGGAAAGCGATTGCATCGGCGAACATGGCGGACTACATAAAATATTTGTACAAAACCGTCCGAAAGTATTTCGGGGAAGCGATTGTGGTAACGCAGGAAGTGGAAGATATTATTTCCTCTCCCATAGTGAAAGAGAGTATCATCAATAACTCGGACTGCAAGATTTTGTTAGACCAGCGAAAATACCTGAACAAGTTCGACAGCATACAGAACCTCTTGGGACTGACCGACAAGGAGCGTTCGCAGATATTGTCTATCAACATGGCGAACCACCCCGGACGGAAGTACAAGGAAGTTTTCTTCTCGCTGGGCGGCACACAATCGGCGGTGTACGCTACCGAAGTTTCATTGGAAGAATATTACACGTTCACGACAGAGGAAAGCGAGAAAATGGAACTGTTCGCCCTCGCCGAGAAGCTGGGCGGCAACCTTGAACTGGCTATCAAGCGGCTTGCGGAAAGCAAACGCAATCCCCAATCATCAACAACTTAAAAATTAGGAACATGAAAAGAACAATTCTCCTTATGGCGGTATGCCTTTGCTTCATCGGCAAGGCATCCGCCCAGTGGGTGGTGTCAGACCCCGGCAACTTGGCACAGGGTATCATCAACACCACCAAGCAGATAGTGCAGACTTCCACCACAGCCAAGAACACGCTGGACGGCTTCATGGAAGCGCAGAAGATTTTCCAGCAGGGTAAAAAATATTACGATGCGCTCAAAGCGGTGCATGACGTGGTTAAGGGCGGTGTCAAGGTGAAGAAGTCCATTGAACTGGTGGCGGAAATATCCGAAATCTACGTGCGCAATTTCCAAAGTATGCTGGCAGACCCGAATTTCACGCCTGACGAACTGTCGGCAATATCGTTCGGCTATGCCAAACTGATGTCGGAAAGCTCGGACGTGTTGCAGGACTTGAAGAATGTAGTGAACATCACGGGTATGTCGCTGACGGATGCCGAACGGCTGGCTATTATTGATAATGCCTACCGAAGCCTATTGAATTACCGCAACCTCGTGAACTACTACACCCGCAAGAACATATCCGTGTCCTACCTGCGGGCAAAGAAGAAGAACGACACCGACCGGGTGCTGGCTCTCTACGGCTCGGCGGATGAACGCTACTGGTAACATATAATATATAATATGGTATGCCTATGTTATTAGCAGCGGTGGATTTTGACAACCTGCATCAAGTGTTGCGGGTGCTGTACGATGAAATGATGCCCTTGTGCAGCAACATGACGGGGGTAGCCAAAGGGATAGCCGGGCTGGGAGCTTTGTTCTATGTAGCCGCCAAAGTGTGGCAGTCGCTCGCACGTGCCGAACCCATAGACGTGTACCCGCTCCTGCGTCCCTTTGCGTTGGGGCTGTGCATCATGTTTTTTCCAACTTTCGTGCTGGGGACTATCAACACGGTATTGTCGCCAGTGGTGAAAGGGTGCAACCAGCTTATGGAAACGCAGACTTTCGACATGAACGAGTACCGGGCGCAGAAAGACCGACTGGAATATGAAGCCCTGATGCGAAGCCCCGAAACGGCTTACCTCGCATCGGACGAGGAATTTGACCGACAACTGGAAGAACTGGGCTGGTCGCCCTCCGACATGGTGACTATGACGGGTATGTACATGGACAGGGCGGCGTACAATATAAAGAAGTCCGTCCGGGACTGGTTCAGGGAGTTATTGGAAATGCTCTTTCAGGCGGCGGGGCTGATTATAGACACGCTGCGCACGTTCTTCCTAATCGTGTTAAGCATACTGGGTCCGCTGGCGTTTGCGATTTCCGTCTATGACGGTTTCCAAAGCACGCTGACCCGGTGGATTTCACGCTATATCTCCATTTACCTGTGGCTGCCCGTGTCGGACTTGTTCAGCAGCGTGCTGGCACGCATACAAACCCTGATGCTCCAAAAAGACATCGAGCAGCTTTCAGACCCGAATTTCATCCCGGACGGGAGCAGCACCGTGTATGTAATCTTTATGATTATCGGCATCGTGGGCTACTTCACCATTCCAACGGTGGCAAGCTGGATAGTGTCGGCTGGCGGCACGTCTGCCTATAACCGCAACGTGGCACGGGCGGGGTCAATCGCCGGGGCTGCGGTCGGTGCGGCAAGCGGGAAAGTAACCGGGAAACTACTCAAATAACCAACATCAAAATTTAGTATATGGAATTTAAGTCATTAACGAACATCGAAACGAGTTTCCGGCAAATCCGGCTCTTTGCGCTGGTATTCATCTGCCTGTGCGCACTGGTGACGGGCTTTGCCGTGTGGAACTCGTACAGCTTCGCCGAGAAGCAGCGGCAGAAGATATACGTCCTCGACAACGGCAAAAGCCTGATGCTGGCACTCTCGCAGGATTTATCACAGAACAGACCCGTGGAAGCCAAATCGCACGTGCGGCGTTTCCACGAGCTTTTCTTCACGCTCTCGCCCGACAAGGGGGCTATCGAAAGCAACATCAAACGCTCGCTGTTCCTCGCCGACAAGACCGCTTTCAACTATTACAAGGACTTGGCGGAAAAGGGCTACTACAACCGGGTGATTTCGGGAAACGTCACGCAGACGGTGGAGATTGACAGCGTGAAGTGCGACTTCGACCAGTACCCCTACAAGGTGAACACGTATGCCCGCCAGTTGATTGTCCGGGAAAGCAGCCTGACGGTCAGAAGCCTTGTGACCTCGTGCCGGTTGCTCAACGCCACACGGAGCGACAACAACCCGCACGGCTTCATCATCGAAGCGTTCACCATTACCGAGAACAAGGATTTGCAGACCATTAAAAGATAGCCTTATGGAGAGAAAACGAAATTACATCGAAAAGGTGCGGGACTGGGCGGACGACCGCCTGCGCCGGATGTGCGGACGGATTACGCCGGGCAAAAGGCTGGCGGTTATCCTCGTGATGTTCTTCTTTTTCGGCGGCTTGTCTATCTACATCACCGTTTCATCAATATACAATATCGGGAAACGGGACGGGCAAAGGCTGCAAATAGAACACATCAGGCAACTGCCGTTGCACGGCAATGACACAACCAACAGTATCAACCCCTTAAACAGACCGGAATATGGAAGAAGTACAGAAGAATGAGAACGGCACGACCGTACCGCAGGCGGACGGGAAGCCGAAAAAGGAAGACAAGCCCAAACGGGAACTTACCCCGCAGCAGGTGCAGCAGCGCAGGAAAATGATAGTCTTCCCGCTGATGTTCCTTGCCTTTGCAGGGTGCATGTACCTGATATTCGCACCCTCCGGCAAAGAGGACGTGAATGTGGAAAGCGTGGGCGGCTTCAATGCCGACATACCCCTGCCCGCAGAGGACGGGATTATAGCCGACAAGCAAAAGGCTTACGAGCAGGCGGTGATAAGCCGCAAACAGCAGGACAAGATACAATCCTTGCAGGACTTCGGTTTCACGCTGGACGATGATACGGAAGAACCACAAGAGGAAATCAATCTGATGCCGGAAGAAGATCCGAAGCCACAAAGGGGCGGCGGTGCTTCTTCACGGGCGGCTTACCGGGACATCAACCGCCAGTTAAGCACGTTCTACGAAACGCCCCCTGTGGACGAGGAAAAAGAGGAATTGAAACGGCAGGTGGCGGAACTGACCGACCGACTGAAACAACAGCAGAACGCCACGCCTACGGCTGACGACCAAATGGCACTCTTGGAAAAATCCTACGAACTGGCGGCAAAGTACATGAATGAGGGCGGGCAGGACGGGCAAACGGCACAAGTGCCTGTTGCCGGGACTGTCACCCAAAAGCCGCAAGCCCAGCCCGTGCAGGCTATCCGGGAAACGACCGTATCAGGATTGCAGCAGCCCATGAGCGATGCCGACTTCATCCGGGCTTACAGCCAGCCACGAAACTACGGCTTCAACACGGCGGTAGGCACGGGGTACGCTATGGGAAAGAACACGGTAGCCGCCTGCATCCACCAAGACCAAACGCTGGTGGACGGGCAGGCGGTGAAACTACGGCTGCTCGAACCCATGCAGGCGGGAAATATCGTTGTGCCGAAGAATACCCTCGTGGCGGGGACGGCAAAGGTGCAGGGCGAACGGCTCGACATACTGGTGTCCTCGATTGAGTACGCTGGCAACATCATCCCGGTGGAACTCGCCGTGTTCGACACGGACGGGCAAAAGGGGCTTTCCGTACCGTCCTCTATGGAGCAGGAAGCGTTCAACGAAGCTATGGCGAATATCGGTAGCGGGCTGGGCACAAGCATTTCCTTTGCCCAAAGTGCCGGGCAGCAGGTGGCTATGGACGTGACAAGGGGCTTGCTGCAAGGAACGTCCGGCTATCTTGCGAAAAAGTTCAGGACTGTAAAAGTAAAGCTGAAAGCCGGATACAAGGTGATGCTTTACGCCAAACAACAATAACCATTTTATCAACCACTAAAATTTCAATTAGCGATGAAACAGATTTTGGTAATGTTCGCCCTCTTGCTGGGCGTGTGTGCGGCAAACGCACAAACCACTGACACCGTGAAGTATGCGGCTGGCAACGACTTGTACCGGGGTATCACCCGGAAACTCCCGTACCGCCAAATGGTTACGCCCTACGGCGTGGAAGTGACCTTTGCCAAGACGGTGCATATCATCTTCCCCGCCGCCGTCCGCTACGTGGATTTGGGAAGCAACCATATCATAGCTGGCAAGGCGGACGGTGCGGAGAACGTAATCAGGGTGAAAGCCACGACAGAGGGCTTTCCGGGCGAAACGAATTTCTCCGTCATTTGCGAGGACGGCAGTTTCTTTTCGTTCAACGCCAAGTACGCCCGTGAACCGGAAATGCTCAATATCGAAATGAAAGACTTCTTGGAAAATGAAGATACGTCCGACTTCTCGCATACCCGCATGAATATCTATTTTCGGGAACTGGGCAATGAAAGCCCGCTGCTGGTGAAGCTGATAATGCAGAGCATCTACAAGAACAATGACCGGAAAGTGCGCCACTTGGGTAGCAAGCGTTTCGGCATACAGTTCTTAATCAAGGGGATTTACACCTATAACGGGATGCTCTATGTACACACGCAGACGAAGAACAGTTCCAACGTGCCTTTCGACACGGACTTCATCAGGTTTAAGATAGTCGATAAGAAAGTACCCAAACGCACGGCTATTCAGGAAACGGTACTGGATGCGGTACGCAGCTACAACGAGGTGATAGAGATTGCCGGGAAAACGACCGTGCGCACGGTGTACGCCCTGCCGAAGTTCACCATTCCTGACGACAAACTGCTGTTGGTGGAACTCTACGAGAAAAACGGCGGGCGGCATCAGACCATACGGGTGGAGAACGCCGACATCGTGAACGCGGAAGTGATTGACGAACTCAAAATCAAATAGGGAATGAAAAGACACATCTTTATAATGATGCTCTTTGCGCTGTGCCTGACCTCGTTTCAGGCACACGCACAAAGATACCTGCCGGGCATGAAAGGCTTGCAGGTCACGGCGGGCATGACGGACGGGGTGCATTGGAACGCCAATACGGATTTTGCCTACCACATCGGGGCGGCGTACAGCGTTTACACCAAGAACGCCAACCGCTGGGTGATTGGCGGGGAATACCTGCACAAGAAGTATGACTACAAGGATATGCAGATACCCGTAGAACAGTTCACCGCAGAGGGCGGCTATTACCTGAAATTCCTATCGGACAGACGAAAGACCTTTTTCCTTTCATTGGGCTTGTCGGCTCTCGCCGGGTACGAAACAAGCAACCGAAGCGAAAAGCTGCTGCCGGACGGCTCTACCTTGCTGGATAAGGACTGCTTCATTTACGGCGGTGCGCTGACACTGGAACTGGAAACCTACCTGACCGACCGGGTGGCTCTGCTGTTGAACGCAAGGGAACGGGCGTTGTTCGGCTCGGACATCGGCAAGTTCCACACGCAGGTATCTTTGGGACTGAAATTCATTATCAACTGACCGCTATATAAT
>OWIP01002356.1_pt1 | contig 10038 bp, 6 predicted proteins | sample 1732581 | NCBI WGS metagenome assembly OWIP01 (sample SAMN05065731, study PRJEB22554) | human gut metagenome | biome: ENVO:2100002; feature: ENVO:00000062; material: ENVO:00002003 | host: Homo sapiens | place: USA
ATCTGAACAAGCTGATCCGGCAGGCAACCTTCTCGGATCCGGGAGCTTGTCTGGAGAATGTGGAGTATCTGCCCGACAGAGGTCTGAAACAGGAGGAACTGCTGCGGTTCGGCACCTGCAACTACATCCAGGAGCACCACAACATCATCCTGCTGGGTGCCACCGGCAGCGGCAAAACCTACCTCGCCTGCGCTCTGGGCATGGCTGCCGCAAGGCGGTTTTATGCGGTGAAGTACATCCGGCTCCCGGATCTGCTGGTAGAGTTCCAAATTGCCAGGGGTAACGGTACCATCCGCAAGTTCATGGCCCAGTACAGGAAGTATGCTCTGCTCATTATTGACGAATGGCTTCTGTACCCTTTGAAAGAAACGGAAGCCAGGGATTTATTGGAAATCGTGGAGTCCCGGTACAAGCGAAACTCCACGATCTTCTGTTCCCAGTTTGACATTCCGGGCTGGCCGGAAAAGCTGTCTGACCCACTGCTGGCTGATGCCATCTGCGACCGAATCGTCCACGACGCCTACACCATAGTCATTGGCGGCAAGGAATCCATGCGCAAGCGGAAGGGGCTGCAAGACATCTGACTCCGACCGTATTTATGATACCTTGACACCTTTGTGCTGTCCATATTCAACCTGAGCGGTGGGACTGCTCAATCCGGGCGGTCCCATTGCTCAATTCAAGCGGAACCGCTGCTCAATTTCGCCGGTCGAGCTGATTTTGCAGAGCGGCGTACGCAATAAAACTGTTACATTTGGCACTTCTGCTTGCTTTGTCTCTCATTCGTAGGTGGTGTTGGTAATAGCTTTCACTTGGCTTTCCGGCTATACTTGCCTTGCAAATCAGCGGAAAGGAAAACGCAAACATGGAACGAAAGAACTTATGCGCTCAAATCCCGATCACCCTGCATCAGCGGGTGACCCAGGGCAAAGAAGCATCAGACTGCCAGACCCTGGGGGATTATATCTCCGAAGTCCTCACCGCCTACTACGACTACATCGAACACAAAGGAGAGAGCAGCATGAACGGAACCAAAACCCTGGCCTTCCAGATCTCGGAGGAATTATTCCAGCGAATCAAAGACCACCTCTCCTACGAGAGCAACCGCACCGGCAAGAAGCTGACCCAGCGGGACTTCGTGCTGGGTCTGATCGAACAGGCACTGGCCGAAGCGGAAGCCGCCAGGAACACCGCCACCCTGCCCAGCGGGGAGGACATCCCCGCAGCCGGAGAGCAGGAACAGAAAACCGAATAAACCAGACCACAGCGATCCGCAGGGGGGCTGGGGATACCCGAAACAGGGCGTCCCCAGCCCCCTTTTTTCATTTTCCCAAGAGAAAGGACACGTTCACCCCGCCGTTGCCCCGTGTTCGCCACGTGTGGCCTCTTTCCGGGCCGGGTGGCATCCCTGCCCGCCTGCCCCGGAAAAGGCCGTGTCGGCGGGATGTGGGCGAAGCGCAAAATCTATACGCAGAGGAGATGAGAACATGGCAGAAAACAAAGAGAACCGATTCACAGAACAAGAAATGGAGATCGTCAAAAACACTGACCTGCCGGATCTGCTGACCCATTTGGGCTATCAGGTGAAGCGGATCGGCCGCTACCACACCACCGGGGAGATGGACAGCCTCCGCATCAAGAACCGCCGCACCTGGTTTCGCTATTCGGAAAATGTGGGCGGGGACGCCATCAGCTTCCTCCAGCATTTCCACAACAAGAGTTTTCCTGAAGCGGTGGAGTATCTTTTGGCCTACCACGGCAAGGCCAGAGATTCCCCCGCCATGCCGCTGCCTATTGCAGATGAACCGAGAAAGGAAACCATTCCTTTTGCCCTTCCGCCCAGGAACCAGGATGACCGCCGGGTGTTTGCCTACCTGCGAAAGCGGGGCATCGCACCGCAGGTCATTCGCGGCTTTCTGGATTCCGGCCTTCTGTATGAGGACGCGGAACACCACAACTGTGTGTTCATTGGGCGGGACGAGTCAGGCAAGGCCGTGTTTGCCAACAAGCGAGGGACCTATGATCTGAATGGCTCCGGCTTTAAGGGAGATGTCCCCGGCAGTGAGAAAACCATCGCCTTCCGCCTGCCCTGCCGCCCAGATATGGATCGGGTGTATGTGTTCGAAGCGCCCATTGACCTCATGAGCTTCTGCACCCTCCACCGTTCCCTGCGGAGCAACGCCGTGGCCCTGTGCTGTCTCCATGATGGCGCGCTGGAAACCTACCTGAAGGAGCATCCTCACCTGCGAAGGATCGTCCTGTGCCTGGACGCGGACAAGTGGGGCCGGGAGGCGGCGGACAGGATGGCGGCCAAGTACCGGGAACGGGGATATGACGTGGAGGATTGGCTGCCGCCTCACGGCAAGGATTGGAATGAGGCCCTCTGCCACCGACAGCCCTGCTGGGAAAGGGGGTGATGCCGCAGAAAGGGACCCGCATCCAGGCAAAACAAAAAACTGAAAAAAGGAGAAAAATCATATCATGAAACGAATCCTGATCATCCTCTGCACCATGGCTTTGGCCATGACCTGCGCCGTCCCGGCCCTTGCGGCGGCGGAGAACCCCAGCGCCTTTTATCCTGTGGAAGTGGAGGAGTACATGGAGGGGGAAAGTCCCCGCATCCGCAAGGTGTACCAGCTGGCCCTGTCGGATGACCCCGCCCAGATCCCCACGGAGGATTTTGAACGGGACGGCAGGCTGTATTTTCTGCTGGATATGACCCGTGAGGACTCCGTGGGTGTGGTGACCCGCCCCCACATTGAGACCATCACCGCCAAGAGTGATACGGATGACATCCAGAAGGTGCTGGCCCAGCTGGACGCGGAGATCGATGTGGCCACCGAGGACGCCTACACCGGAACCCTGCGCCTGGACCACACCAGCGTAAAGGTCGCGGCAGACGGATACGCCACCAAGACCAAAGCTCTGGCCACCACCCGCACCTACCCTAATTTGTCCGAGGCGGATGTGTCCCTCATCCCCAAAACCATCCAGGAGAACGGAAAGACACTGGAACTGGCGGACGTCCAGTGGGACAGCGCCCAGCAGACGGAGGTGGACGGCACCGTGACCCGCTATTGCGCCACCGCCAGCTATACCGGCTCCAGCAGCTATCAGTATGCCACCGGCTATACTGTCACCGCCAATTACAGTGGGACGGTGGCCCGGACAGACTGCGAAACTGTGACCTACACCGCCATCTTTGGCAGTATGCCCGCCCCGGAGGGAGACTCTGCCGGTGAAGTAACTGACACCGCAACCACAGCCAAACCCATGGATACCACGCCGCTGGTCATTGGGGCCGTGGTGCTGGCCATCGCCGTTGGCGGCGTATTCGGTGTGAAGAAGCTGAAAGAGAGGAGATGACGATGCCCATGAAGAAGATCCGCCTGTTTCTGCTTTCGGCTATGATGTGTGTCCTGTGCGTGGGACAGGCCGGTGCGTTGGAATATACCATCGACGCCCCGGAGGACTATCTCTTCGGACGGCCTACCTCGGAGGATACCATTTACGAAGCCGAGGAGATTAATGTGGACCGGAGCAAGAACACCGCGCTTATCCCGCCCACGTTCGGCAGCCCCACCAGCTACCTGCCCGGCAGCGGTACGCCTTTAACGCCAAACCTTGTCCCCGGCGCTCTGAGCGGCGGTCTGGTGGGCTCCGTTTCCTCCAGCGGAAGTATCCGGTACCCCTCCGTGAATGGCGGTGGGTCCGTATGGAATAGCACGTCCTTTACCGATGTCACCAGCGACCTCTATTACAGCGGCGGCCATCTGGGTACGCTGAAGATCCCCGCCATCGGCCTATCCGTCAAGATCTATGAGGGAACGGACAGCGCCGCCCTGAAGAAAGGCGCAGGCCATTTTGTGGACACTTCCATCTGGGATGGGAACCCCTGCTTCGCCGCCCATAACCGGGGCGTAAACAACCACTTTGGCCGCATCCATGAGTTGGAGAACGGGGACACCATCAAGCTGACTACCAAGCTGGGTACCCGGACTTATGAGGTGGTGTCTGTTTCCAAGATCAGTGAAACGGATACCAGCGGCCTTGCCGCCACCAGGGATAACCAGATTACGCTGTTCACCTGTGTCCGGGACCAGAGCGCCTACCGGTGGTGCGTGGTGGCAAAGGAGATCTGACCCGTCCACCCAGCAACGGACGCTGTTTGGGAAAATGGTTCGACTTGTCCGGACTTTGCTGGTATGGTGTTCCGTACAAAAATAGAAAGGATGGCAATTTTATGAAAATGGCAGGCAGAGGAAAAAATATTGGGCTGCTGCTCACCGGCATGGCCATCGGAGCAACGTTGGTAGGCGGCACCACGGCTTACGCCGCAGACATCTTGGCAGAGCGCAGCACCCAGCCCATCTATGTGGACGGACAGCGGGTGCAGATGGAGGCGTATAATATTGGCGGGAATAACTACGTCAAGCTCCGGGACATTGGGCAGGCTGTGGGATTCAATGTGTTCTGGCAGGACGGCGTGCAGGTGGACAGCACCGCTGACTACACCGGAGAGCCGCCTGTCCTGATGGACAGCCCAGCCGCCCAAAAACGGGAGGATGCCCAGAATGTGGACGCCATCAAACAGGAGATCATCGACCGCACCAATGCCATCCGCAGAGAAAACGGCACTGCGCCTCTCACTGCCAGCGAGAAGCTGACACAGGCGGCGCAGGTCCGGGCGGAGGAGATGGCCGCCACCGGCGTCTACTCCCATACAAGGCCGAACGGCCAGCCCTTCTATTCTATCACGGACTGCCCCTACGCCGCCGAGAATATCCACCGTATCGCAGACCGCTATCTGGCCCAGAACAGTGTCGGACTTGCCCAGGCGGCTGTGGATAGCTGGGCCGGTTCGGAGGTACATCTGGAAAACATCCTCAACCGCCGTCTCTCCGAGGTCGGTATCGGCCTTGCCAGAGGCGTCAACACCAGCGGCGAGGAAAGCTGGTACTGTGTCCAGTTCTTCCTCTACGATGGGCGATCCGTTACATGGGTAGACGAACCCATCCAACAAAAGTAAAGAAATCCACCTGCGGGGTCCGGCAAATCGCTGGTCCCTTTTCTATTTTAAGAATCAGGAGGCATTATGAAACAGATGAAAAAACGTATTCTTTCCATGCTGCTTGCTCTGGTGACACTGCTGACAATTTTGCCCACAGCGGCTTTAGCGGCAAACTCCACCGGAACCGGCATCACCCCTGTCACTGACCCGAATCTCTGGACCACCCGCCTGACCTCCACCGGCCAGCCCTATTCCTACCGCCCGCCTACGGCAGCGGGCAAGCAGCTCTATTGCATGGATCTGGGCTATTCCTACCGCTACGGAACAGCTTCGTTTCTGAACAGCTATACCTATACCAGCGCCACCGGTGCGGACGCCGATGCCCTATGGGAAAAGGCCATCGCCAAAACCGGGCTGGGCGAGATGGATGCCATCACCAAGGAAAATGTGAAATGGATGATGTCCTATATCGCGGACTACACCGGCGAGATCCCCGGCAGCCTGTTCATGGCCCTGCAAACCTACATCTGGGACAATCAGAGCGACAAATCCGCAGGCGGCGATCCCTCCGGTGATATTGACGCGGGCGGCTTTGCCAACGCCGATACCTATGATACCTACGTCGGTTATTACAACTGGCTCCTGGGGCAGAAGGCCAACGAGGACGCCGCCCTCCAAAAGCAGGTAGAGCAGTATGCCGCAGAAGGCAAGCAGGCATCCATCGTGGAGGATGAAGCCTCCAAGTGGGCCGTCCTCGCCATCTCCGGCACCGCTGGCCGACAGAGTTTCTTCGCCTACCACAGCACCCGCAAGGTGGTGGCGGACGATAAGCCCCAGGGCGGGAACAATCCTCCCGCTCCCGTGGCCGGGGACGGTGACATTACCTTCCAAAAGGTCATTGCCGGGACGGACCGGGGCCTGGACGGTGCCGTTTACAACGTCTATCGGGATGGGCAGATCGTCGGCAGCGATGTGACCTCCAGCGGGGGCGTCATTGAGGTCAACGACATCACCACGGGCCTCTGGTCCTTCGTGGAGGTGGAGGCCCCAGAGGGCTATGCCCTGGACTCCACGCCCCACAGTGTCTATGTGGATGTGACGGACGGGGACAAGCAGTACACGGTGACGGCCTCCAACGCTCCGCTGCCCAGCCTGAAAATTACCAAAGCGGATGCCCAGACCTATGAAAAAATCAAGGCGACATTCCTGGTGGAATCCCTGACGGGCAGCTACTCCACCACCGTTACCGTGGATGGGGAAAAGACCCTGCATGACCTCCAGCCCGGTGTGTACCGCATTACGGAGCAGTCCGTGGAGGAACCCTACATCAAATCCAACACCCATCAGGACATCGCTCTGCTGGCCGGAGCCGGAACGGTGGAGGCCAGCTTCACCAACTACCAAAAGCCCGGTCTGGAGATTCTGAAAAAGAACATTGCCACTGGGGAGCCTATCGCCCATGTGACATATCGAATCCGGCAGATCGACGGCAGTTACAGCACCTCCGCCACCACGGACAGCCGGGGCCGCATCTTCCTGGACGCCATCCCCGTCGGCAGCTACGAAATTTTGGAGACCAACGTGCCGTCTGACGTGATCCTCTGCGACATCCCCCAGACGGTGGCGCTGGAGGCCGGGGAAACCTCCACTGTGACGTTTTTCAACGCCATGAAGCCCTCCCTGAAAATCGTGAAGCGGTGCGAGATCACCGGGGACCCTATTCCCAACACCCGCTTCCATATCTGGTGGGCTTCGGACAATACAACCAGCGGCGAGATGAATGATTTGGGTACCTTCCCTACCGATGAAAACGGCGAGATCATTTTCACCGGCGATGACCTGAAACGGGGCTGGTACAAGGTAACGGAGGAATCCCCGGCCACAGGCTTTGCCCCTGCCGATGAACCTACCCAGGAATTTTATCTGGCGGGAAATGAAAACGCCGTAAAAATCTGGGAGAACCGTCCTCTCAGCGCCCTTGTGGTCTATAAGTACGATGAAAAGACCGGGGCCGCCCTTCCGGGAGCCGAGTTCCAGGTGCGGTATCTGGGCGGCACCAGCGGAACAGGGAGCACCGTCATCGGGACCTACACGACCTCGGAAAACGGGACCTTTGTTATGACCGGGTGCAAGGCTGGCACTTACATCATTGAAGAAACAAAAAGCAGTCCCTTTTACTCCATTGACACCGCGCCTCAAACAGTTCTGCTGACGGGAAAGGACCAGGACGTTGTGACCCTTCGCTTTGGCAACCTGCCCTATGGTTCCGTTCTCATCAAGAAGCTGGCGGATGATACCAACAAGACGCCGCTGGAGGGTGCCACCTTCCTGGTGACGGATGACAAGGGCACCTTTATCGGCACATCCAATGGTGAATTTGTGACGGACAAATCGGGCAGCATCCAGCTTCCCAAGCTGCCCGCCGGGACAACGGTGGTGGCGAAGGAAATCCGGGCACCGGAGGGCTACGCGCTGGACGGCACGCCCCAGACCATCACTGTGCAGGCGGGCGAAACCTCTCCCCTGACCTTCTATAACAAGCCCCTCTGCAATCTCACGGTGCTGAAACGGTGCGAGCTGACGAAAGCGCCCCTGAAGGGTGCTGTGTTCGTGGTCAAGGACAGCGAGGGACGGCCCATCGGCGCCAACAATGGGCGGTATGAAACCGGGAGCGACGGTACCTTTACTGTCACCGGCCTGACGCCCGGTGCTACCATCATCGTATCCGAGGAGCGGGCGCCGCTGGGGTATGTGAAGGACAGCACCCCCAAAACCATCGTGGTCAAAAGCGGTGTTCCCAACAGCCTGACCTTTGACAACACCCCTGCGCAAACCCTGGTCATTCACAAGTACATTGACGGAACCAACAACGAGCCGCTGGCCGGTGTGGGCTTCAAGGTGACGGACGGCAGCGGTGCGGCAGTTGGCGCTGACGATGGCGTTTATTATACCGACCAGGCGGGAGAGATCGTCCTGACCGGGCTGGAACCCGGCACCACCGTTATCGCCCGTGAGGTCAAGACGGTGGATGGATATGTGCTGGACGGGGCGCCCCAGGACATTCTCATCAAGGCGGGCGAGGTTCAAAATCTGACTTTCTGGAACAAGAAGGCCGGAACGCTGGTCATCAAAAAACTCAGTACAGACCGCAAGACCCCGCTGGCAGGGGTGGAGTTCCAGCTCACCTATGCGGACGGCAGCTATGTGGACAACGCCAACGGCCATCTTTCCAGCAAGGGCCTCTATACCACCGACGCCAACGGCGAGATCCGCATTACAGGAATCGTGGGCACCATCGTGGCAACGGAAACCAAAAGCGTGGAAGGGTTCGCCATTGACCCGGCCACTCAGACGCAGACGGTGGTAGTCAATCCGGATGATACGCAGACTTTGGTTTTCTATAACGCTCCAATCGGCGGCGTGGAGATCATCAAGGTCAACGCGGATGACAAGTCTGAGCGTATCCACGGCACCACCTTCGAGATTCGCAAAGTGGATGACGAACTGGTGGATACCGTGACCACGGACAAGAATGGCCGTGTATTCTGCGCTCTGGAGGACGGTGCCTATTACGCCGTGGAGATCGAGGCAGCAGAAGGGTTCAAGCTGGATGACACTCCCATCTACTTCGAGGTAGAAAACGGCAAGACCGTGCAGCTCCGTGTGACCAACGAAGCTGAAAGCGGCATCCTGATCCACAAGACGGATGCCACCACCGGCAAGGGCATCTACGGCATTTCCTTCATTCTCTATGACAGCGGCCACAATCCCATCGACCAGCAGACCTCGGATGACCGGGGCTATGTGCGGTTTGAGGATCTGGAGAGCGGCCGCTACTACCTGCGAGAGTTGGACAATGAGGGCTACGTGCCGGACACACAGCTGAAAACCGTTTATGTGAAGTCCGGAGAGACCACGCTGGTGGAATGGGAAAACACCCCCATCACAGGACAGATTCAAATCACGAAGCGGTCTGCCGACTATAACTCCACCAACGGCCTGCCCGCGGGAACGCTGCTGGAGGGTGCGATTTTTGAGATTTATGACAAGGCAAACAACCTTGTGGACACCATCCGCTCCAACAGCCGGGGCCTTGCGGTGTCCAAGCCCCTGCCTCTGGGCCGCTATACCATTCGGGAGGTCAAGGCTCCGTCCAATTACGGAGTCAACGAAACGGAACTGACGGCCTATCTGGAGCATGAGGGCCAGATCGTCAAGTTTGAGGTGACCAACAAATCCCTCTCCACCGGCGTGTCCATTGTCAAAACCGGCCCCAAGGAGATCATGGCGGGACAGCCTGTGCGCTATACCTTCTCCCGTATCGCCAACACTTCCAACGTGCGCCTGGACAATTTTTATTGGCGCGATACCATCCCCGCGCAGGTGCGGCTGAACCAGGTGGTCACCGGCACCTACAACTTCCCCGGCAGCTATAAGATCGTGTACCGGGTCAACGGCGGAGAGTACCTGACGCTGGCAGACAACCTGTCTACCGCCAGAAACTACACGCTGGACGCCAGCGCCGTGGCGCTTGGCCTTGCCAGCAATGAGCGTGTCACGGAAGTCATGTTCGTATTCGGGCAGGCACCCGCGGGCTTTGCCCAGGTGGAAAAGCCCTACATTCACTGCACCGCTGTTTCCAGCCTGCCTGCCGGGTCCTTCGTGAATGCGGCAGATGTGGGCGGTGTGTACGGCGGCCAGTGGGTGCAGGCTGTCTCCCGCTGGGTGACTACCGTATACGGTAAGCCCGTCAAGCTCCCCCGCACCGGCTATTAAGCGTTCCCCTTCGGCGGCTCGCCCACTTGGGCGGGCCGCCTTTTTGAATCTATACACCATACATTATAAAAATAAAGGAGAAATAACCTATGCTGAAGATCACTGCCATCGGAAACCTGACCAATGATGTGGAACTGAAAATGAGCGAAGCCACCGGCAAGCCCTACGCCATCCTCCGCATCGCCTCTGACCGCCGTTATAAGGCTGTCTCTTATACACATCTCCGAGCCCACGAGACCGGAGCCTATCTC
>OWIP01002358.1_pt1 | contig 10036 bp, 4 predicted proteins | sample 1732581 | NCBI WGS metagenome assembly OWIP01 (sample SAMN05065731, study PRJEB22554) | human gut metagenome | biome: ENVO:2100002; feature: ENVO:00000062; material: ENVO:00002003 | host: Homo sapiens | place: USA
CTTCTAGCTTCGTCGGCAGCGTCAGATGTGTATAAGAGACAGCATATTAGGGGCCGGGCGTGGTCAAATAGGTTTGTATAAAGCAGCTCGTGAGATGGGAGTGATAAGCATTGCAGGGACAATGCCTAACAATAACCCTCCTTGTATACCATTGGCTGATGAGGTATGTTATATGGATATTCTTGATCCGGATGAGGTAGAGAGTAAGACTGCCGATTTACGATTTGATGGTGTGGCAACTTGCTGTCTAGATCGTGGGTTGAAAGCTCTTGGACGATTATGTGATAAACGCTCATTGCCGGGATATTCAGAGGAAGTCGCAGAGCTTTGTAATGATAAGTCAAAAATGAAACTTCGATTTAGTAAATATGGTGTAAATACGGCTGCATTTAAGCAAATATCTTCGGATGAAGATTTATTAGATGCTATAGATAAAATAGGAGGGTATCCTGTGATTATCAAAGCTACAGATCTAGCTGGTAGCCGAGGTATTTATAAAGCTAATAATGAGGAAGAAGCTTTTGAGGGATTTTATAAAGCAAAGAATGTCACTAAGGTTGATTATGTGCTTATAGAGAAATTCTTACAAGGGCGTGAATTTGGGGCACAGGCTTTTATCTCTAATGGTGAAATTCTTTTCGTCATGCCCCATGGTGATATACTTTACCAAGCAGATACGGCTGTTCCTGTAGGACATTATGTTCCTTATGAATGTTCAGATGTTCTTCGAGAAAAAATGACAGAAGAGGCTCGAAAAGCCATAAAGGCTATAGGGCTTGATGATTGCGCTGTTAATATTGATTTTATCGAAGAAGATGGTGTAATATATGTATTAGAGTTAACAGGACGAATCGGTGCTAATTGCTTACCTGAACTTGTAAGTATTAATTATGGACTAAATTATTACAAGATGGTGATTGCGGCAGCTTTAGGTATTGATCCGGTAGAAATATGGAATCAACGTCAAGTTGGTCAAGCTGGTTTGTCGAAAATGATAATTTCGCCAGAGCAGGAAGGAGTCTTGGAAGACATACGATATGTAGGTGAAAGAGACTCCTATATTTATGATTTGACATTCTTTGTACGTCCAGGTTCAGAGGTGAAGAGATTTGCCAATTCAAGTCATTGCTTGGCCCAAATAGTAGTAGAGGGGCAAAATCTTGAAGAGTGTGAGAGAAAAGTTGATTTAGTCACATCTAAAATAGAGATGAGACTAAAATGAGAATTATAAAGAAACGGGATATTTGATCGAGAAATAATTTTAATAAAGATGAAAAAAATACCTTTTTCACCTCCTGATATAACAGTGAGTGAGGTTGATTTAGTATCGGGTGCCCTTTATTCCAGTTGGATTACAACTGGTCCGAAAACAAAAGAGTTTGAGCGTAAGATCGCTGAATACTGCCATACTGATAAAGCTGTATGTTTAAATTCCGCTACAGCTTGTATGGAGTCTATATTGAGAGTATTAGGTGTTGGTCCCGGTGATGAGGTGATTACCAGTGCTTATACGTATACCGCTACCGCTAGTGTGACTTGTCATGTAGGTGCTAAGGTGGTTATGGTGGATACGGCTCCTGATTCTTTCGAGATGGATTATGATAAATTGGTGGAAGCTATAACCCCTAATACAAAAGTAGTGATCCCTGTGGATCTAGGAGGGGTTATATGCGACTATGATCGGATATATGCGTCGCTGGAAAGTAAACGACATTTATTCAATCCTGCGAATGAGATTCAGAAATTGTTTGGCCGAGTAATTGTTTTGGCAGATGCGGCACATGCTTTTGGTGCTCAATGGCATGGGAGGATGTGTGGCGAGGTGGCTGACTTTACATCTTTCTCTTTTCATGCGGTAAAGAATTTAACGACTGCTGAGGGAGGAGCGTTGACGTGGCGTACTATCCCGGGTTTGGATAATGAGGCTTTATATAAGCAATTCCAGCTTCTTTCGTTGCATGGGCAGAATAAAGACGCTCTTGCAAAAACACAGCTAGGGACTTGGGAGTATGATATCGTGGCACCTTATTATAAATGTAATATGACTGATATCATGGCTGCTATCGGTTTGGCTCAATTTGAACGTTATGACGGGATGCTTGCTAGACGCCAAGAGATTATCCGTCGTTATAACGAGTCTCTGAGATCTTATCATGTGCAAACTCTTAATCATTTAGATGGTGATCATATCTCCAGCGGACATTTATATTTGGTAAGATTGTTGGATAAATCCTTGGAACAACGAAATGATATTGTTATCAAAATGGCTGAACGTGGGATAGCGTGCAATGTACATTATAAACCTTTACCTATGATGACGGCCTATAAGAACTTAGGCTTTGATATCGCGGATTATTCAAATGCTTACAATCAATACCATAACGAGATTACTCTTCCTTTACATACCTTACTTTCTGATGAGGATATTGAGTATGTGATCTCTAATTTTATCGATATAATCTCCCAATAAACACATATAATAGCCCGGGATGATAAATGAGAGCAGTCCGTCGGAAAGATCTGGGAATCGACGACAACAAGCTGCGGTAGTTTTTCATAATTTATTTGGACGTAATAAGGTACTTAAGTATTTTGGCTGAGAAACAATTGTAGAGTAAACTTGTTTCATCAATAAAAAACAAAAGGGACAACCTTTTTATTACTAAGTACAAACCGGGTCATATTAGACTGAAAGTAGTCAACAAAATTCGTTAAACTACATTTAGTGTATAAAACAAAAGTTTAGCAAGCGGAAAACTTTAGTTTTCCTTAAGGGAAACAAAAGTTTTTTCAGCACGAAACTTTTGTTTTCTCTAAGAGAAACTCTTATTCGCTTCGCTTCCTACATCTATTACCTGCGGAATCGACATGCGCTAGATGCACGACACCAGCGAACCATAGTTATGATTCTTTTTTTTGAGATTCTCCTTAAAATATGGTAGATGCATACTGATAATTGTAGATGCTTTTTATCTACAACCAATATGCAATCTGTTTATTTATAGAGTTTTGATAGGAAGTGGTAGATGTTGTAGATGTTTTTATAAAATCAATTCCTTACGTAAACTTAGGGAATATCGGATAATTTATTTTATCCTAAAACAATGTGGGCTAAAAAGTATATGATATCTTTGCCTTCCTATGGTAAAGCTTGAATATCTAAAAAAGATATGTGTTCGTTGGATTATATTGGCGATTTTTCTTGTCGCTATATGGATCGTGATGGGAAATCCCAGATTAGGCGAATGGTATTCCCGTTCGATTTATCCATGGGTATCGGGTATGCTATCTCGTTTCTCCTGCTTGTTCCCTTTTTCCGTAGGGGATTGTTTTATTTATGGTAGCATCGCCGGGTTATTAGGGTATCTGTCGTATGCGATTATAAGGAGGCGGAGGATCGGGAGGACAATAAGTCATGTCGTGGAATATCTGGCATGGGTGTATGTCTGGTTCTATATCGCTTGGGGATTGAATTATTTCCGGGAAGATTTTTTCACTCGTACGCAAACCACTTATGTGCCTTTTTCCTCGGAACATTTCCAATCCTTCTTGGATGCCTACACGGATTCCCTGAACGCCTCATGGGTTCCGATAGAGACGATCGATCGGGAGGTCGTGAAAGAGGCGGTGCAGGAAGGGTATCGGGAATTGCCTACTCGTTTCGGGCTTACCACTCCCGGAACCTATCTTCATCCTAAAACGATGCTGTTCTCCCGGTTGATGAGTGGAGTAGGGGTGATGGGATATATGGGGCCGTTTTTCACGGAGTTCAATTTGAACGGCCAGCTCTTGCCCGTGCAATATCCCGCCACTTACGCCCATGAGATGGCTCATGTGCTTAGTATATCCAACGAGGCCGAGGCTAATTTATACAGTTATTTAATATGCACGAGTTCTTCCGTGCCGGAAATCCGGTTCTCAGGTTACTTCTCTTTGCTGCCTTATGTGTTGAGCAACGCATATGTGGCTTTGGATAAGGACTCTTTTGAGGCATGGAAGAAAAGATTACGCCCCGAGATCAAGGACTTGTATAACGAGAAAGTAGCCTATTGGCAATCCCTATACAGCCCGCTGATCGGCGAGGCGCAAGACGTGGTCTATAATCTTTTCCTGAAAGGCAATAAGATACCTGCCGGAACCGCTAATTATTCGGAGGTGATCGCCTTATTGATCGCTTTGGAAGGAGAATGATTTATTCATCATTTAACTTCCTCCAAATAAAGCACTCGGCTCGAGTAATCATTCTGCTTGTGATAATCGACAATGTGATTATAAGGGATTTCCAGTCCGTTCGCCATGAGATATTCCCCGGTGAAAGCTTTACCCTCGAAGGCCAGAGGCTCGTTGTCGATCCGGTTCAGTTCGCAGACTCTGTATTTCTTGTCTGGGGATAATCCGTTCATTTTTACACGGGGTAAATGTTGGTTGACAAAATGCTCGGTCTTCCACCAATAAAATACGGCTTTGTCTTTCTCCAGTGAGGTGTACATCAAGGAAGCTACTCCCAAACGATCGTACGGAGAAACCAGACGGTAGATATCGCCGAATTGCACGACGGGACGGATCGTCTTATAATCGGCGATCGCCTTACGGCAAAGTGTTTTCTCTTCTTCTGTCATATTCTTGGGTTGGATCTCCATGCCCAAACGGCCGCTCATCGCTACGTCGATCCGATATTTCAGGGGAATGACCCGGAATGTTTGATGGTTAGGGGCGGCGCTGATATGTGAGGCCATGGCGATAGCCGGGAAAAAATAAGAAGTGCCCCATTGCATATAGATACGCTGTAAGGCATCGGTATTGTCGCTTACCCAAAACTCATCGAAGTAAGGCATGACCCCGTAATTTGCCCGGCCTCCACCGCTGGCGCAAGCCTGTAGGGTTAAATCCGGGTATTTGGCTCGGATACGCTCACAGACTTTCTTGAATCCTTCGTGATATTCGATATACATATGGCTTTGCTGATCCGAAGGCAGGTATTGGGAGCCATGGTTCAGGATGCTCATATTGGCGTCCCATTTGATATAATCGATCTCCGGGTATGTTGTCATCAAGTTGTCGACGATACCGAATATGAAGTCTTGCACCTCGGAATTGGAGAGATCAAGAACGACCTGTGTACCGCCACGCCCCAGGACGATTTCCCTGTTTGGAGCTTTCAATACCCATTCCGGATGCTTCTCGTACAATTCACTTGTCGTGTTGGCCATTTCCGGTTCGATCCAGATACCGAATTTAATACCATGCTTGTTGGCGTCGGCGATCAGGCCCTCGATGCCTCTTGGTAGTTTTCGGGCATCAACCATCCAATCCCCTAAGGACGAGTTATCTTTATTACGAGGATATTTATCGCCAAACCAGCCGTCGTCCATGACGAACAACTCGCCGCCCATAGACTGGATATCACTCATCATTTGGTCCATACCTTCTTGATTGATATCGAAATATACACCTTCCCAACTGTTTAGTAAGATTTTCCGGGCGGTCGCTCCATTCGCTATCTTATGTTTGCGTGCCCATGCGTGGAAATTTCGGCTGCTTCCGCTTAAGCCGTCCTTACTGTAAGTCAGCGCCAATTCCGGTGTACGGAAACTTTCTTTGGCTTTGAGGGTGTAAGCCGAGTTCTCCTCGTTTATTCCCGCAAAGAAATGGTGATAGTCGCTATCATCCGTATCGAAGAATAATTTGTAGTTACCGCTATAGCATAGGGCGGCGCCAATAACGGAACCGGTGTTTTCCTTTGGTTTTCCGTCTAGGGAGATCATCACTTCGGCGTGGGCGGTATGGGAGTTGCGGATACCATCCTTGTTTTTTATCATCTTGATGCCCGGTCGTAACGGTTCTTGTGCCAATTGAGCCTCGTTTGCCCATGAGCCGTATAAGTGGGAAACCCATACGTCTCCTTTCCAGATCGGCAGATAAGCGGAAGCGAAACGATTGAGGGTGATCGCTTTTTTCTCCTCATGCGTGATCTCTGTCCAAGTCTCGATGATATCGGCGTCCGGATAGGTTCTGTAACAGAGATTCATATAAAAAGGATACACTTTATCTTTTAATCGGATCGTTGTGATATCTGCCGTTTGCTCTTTTCGTGTATCTACTTTTATGACTTCCAGTTGAAGGGTCATATTCCCGTCGCCATGGGTAACGGACAATGCGCTTTCGGAGGGGCAATTCAAGCCGTAGACCGGATAAGCGGAAAATGTTTTCTGCTCGGTCTCGAGCAAGGTAGCCGCGTCGGAAGTGGATAACTTGTCTCCATAGTAGATGAATCTTACCTCTCCGCCGACAGGTGCGTCTAGCAATAATGAGGTATTCCTCGTGGAAATCAATACGTCTTGTGCCCATAAACTAGTGGTCAATAGGGAGGCGCAACATAAATAACCGAATTTACTCTTAATGTTCATTTTATTAGTAGGTGTTAGATTTAAATTCAGGGGCAAAAGTAGGAGAGAGCCGGTAGGTTTCCTAATAGGATTTTATCAGATACTGTTACTTTTCTGCTTTAACTAAAATTTGTTTCACGCAGAAGAAACCCGTGCTTTCATTAATGAAAATTCCATATTGTCTAATTCGAAAGAAATCACTAACTTTGCGGCAATTTTTTAGAAGCAAGATAAATACATCGCGATATGAGTAAGAAATTTACCGAATATTCTAAGTTTGACTTGTCGAACGTAAATAAAGAGGTGCTGAAGAAATGGAAGGATGGAGACATCTTCCATAAGAGTCTTGAAACAAGAGAGGGACATCCTACATTCGTATTCTACGAGGGCCCTCCATCCGCAAACGGTATGCCGGGTATTCACCATGTTATCGCCCGTTCGATTAAGGATATTTTTTGCCGCTATAAAACCATGAAGGGATTCTTGGTGAATCGTAAGGCGGGTTGGGATACACACGGTCTGCCTGTCGAGTTAGGCGTGGAGAAGGCTTTGGGCATCACGAAGGAAGATATCGGTAAGAAGATTTCTGTCGCTGAGTATAACGCCGCTTGCCGTAAGGACGTGATGAAGTTCACGAAAGAGTGGGAGGATCTGACGCAGAAGATGGGTTATTGGGTGGATATGGAGAATCCGTATATCACGTATGATAACCGCTATATCGAGACCTTGTGGTATCTATTGAAAGAGCTTTATAAGAAAGGTCTTTTATATAAAGGCTATACGATCCAACCGTATTCGCCCGCCGCAGGTACGGGCTTGAGCACGCACGAGTTGAACCAACCGGGTTGTTACCGTGACGTGAAGGATACGACTTGTACGGCACAGTTCCATATATTGGACCCGAAACCGGAGATGGCACAATTCGGCGATCCTTATTTCTTGGCATGGACAACGACTCCTTGGACGTTGCCTTCCAATACGGCGCTTTGCGTAGGCCCGAATATTACTTATCTGGCTGTACAGACTTATAATCCTTACACGGGTATCCCGATGACTGCTGTTATAGCGAAAGATTTATTGTCTGCTTATTTCAATCCGAAAGCTGCGGAGCTTTCTTTGTCTGATTACAAACCGGGTGACAAGCTGGTTCCTTTCAGCGTAGTAGGTGAGTGGAAGGGTTCCGAGTTGGCCGGTATGAAATATGAGCAATTGATCCCATGGGTAAATCCGGGTGAAGGTGCATTCCGTGTGATCACGGGTGATTTCGTTACGACAGAGGATGGTACGGGTATCGTACATATCGCACCGACGTTTGGTGCGGACGATAACCGTGTGGCGAAAACATTCGGGGTTCCTCCTTTGATGATGCAGGATAAGGATGGAAATATGCGCCCTATGGTGGATATGACCGGTAAGTTCTATAAGCTGGAAGACTTGGCTCCGGAGTTTGTACAAAATTGTATGAACGCCTCTGATTATGATCCATGGCAAGGAAAATTCGTGAAGAACGCTTACGATGATACGAAGACGGATAAAGATGAGACGTTAGATATAGAGATCTGCATGATGCTGAAGGCCCAGAACCGGGTGTTCAAGATCGAGAAGCATGTCCACAATTACCCGCATTGCTGGCGTACCGATAAACCGGTATTGTATTATCCGTTGGATAGCTGGTTCATCCGTACGACCGCTTGCCGTGAGCGTATGATCGAGTTGAACAATACGATCAACTGGAAACCGCAGAGCACGGGTACGGGACGTTTCGGCAAATGGCTGGAGAACTTGCAAGACTGGAACTTGAGCCGCAGCCGTTATTGGGGTACTCCGTTACCGATCTGGCGTACGGAAGATGGTAGCGAGGAGAAGTGTATCGGTTCCGTGGTAGAGTTGTTTGGCGAGATCGAGAAATCGGTGAAGGCCGGCTTTATGGAGTCTAACCCTTACAAGGACTTCGCTCCGGGAGATTATACGAAGGAGAATTACGAGAAGATCGATTTGCACCGTCCGTATGTGGATGATATTATCTTGGTTTCCGCTTCTGGTAAGCCGATGAAGCGTGAGACAGACTTGATCGACGTATGGTTCGATTCCGGCGCTATGCCTTATGCCCAGATCCACTATCCGTTCGAGAACTTGAAGGAGTTCGATAATCGTCAGATCTATCCGGCTGACTTTATCGCTGAGGGTGTTGACCAGACACGCGGTTGGTTCTTTACCCTGCACGCTCTGGGTACCATGATTTTTGATAGCGTGGCTTACAAGGCTGTCGTGTCTAACGGTCTGGTATTGGATAAGAACGGAAACAAGATGTCTAAACGCTTGGGCAACGCTGTTGATCCATTCTCTACGATCGAGAAGTATGGTTCGGACCCGTTGCGTTGGTACATGATCACGAACGCTTCTCCATGGGATAATATTAAGTTTGATATCGATGGTATCGAGGAAGTTCGCCGTAAGTTCTTTGGTACATTATATAATACGTATTCATTCTTCGCTTTGTACGCGAACGTGGATGGCTTCGACTACTCCGATCCGGATGTGGAATGGAGCAAGCGTCCGGAGATTGACCGTTGGATCCTTTCTCTGTTGAACAGCTTGGTGAAGGATGTGGATGGCTACTTGGAGGCTTACGAGCCGACTCGTGCCGGACGTGCTATCTCTGATTTCGTAAATGATAACTTGAGTAACTGGTATGTGCGTTTGAACCGCCGCCGTTTCTGGGGTGGTGGTATGACGGAGGATAAGTTGTCCGCTTACCAGACTTTATATACTTGCTTGGAGACAGTGGCTAAGTTGATGGCTCCGATCGCTCCGTTCTATGCCGATCAGTTATTCTTAGACTTGGTCGCTGTTACGGGACGTGAGAACGTTGAGTCCGTACACTTGTCCGATTTCCCGGTTTACGACGAGTCTAAGATCGACAAGAATTTGGAAGAGCGTATGCAAATGGCTCAAGATGTTTCTTCTATGGTATTGGCTCTTCGCCGCAAGGTGAATATCAAGGTTCGCCAGCCGTTGCATACGGTAATGATTCCGGTTGTAGACGCTCATCAACAAGAGAGTATCGAGGCTGTGAAGAACCTGATCTTGAACGAGGTGAACGTGAAGGAGCTGAAGTTCGTGGATAATACGGCAGGTATCTTGGTGAAGAAGATCAAACCGGACTTTAAGAAGTTGGGCCCGCGCTACGGAAAGATCATGAAGGCGTTGGCCGCCACGATTCAATCGATGAGCCAAGAAGATATCAACGCTTTCGAGAAAGCCGGAACGTTTACCTTGATGGTAGATGGACAGGAGGCCGTTCTGGAGCGTACGGATGTAGAGATCATCTCTGAGGATATCCCGGGTTGGTTGGTCGCTAATGAAGGTCGCTTGACAGTCGCTTTGGATATTACCGTAACCGAGGATTTGCGTAAGGAGGGGCTGGCCCGTGAGTTGGTGAATCGTATCCAGAACTTGCGTAAGAGCAGCGGTTTCGATATAACGGATAAGATCCATGTATCCATTCTTTCTTGCGAGGAGATGGATGAGGCGATCCATGATTATAAGGATTATATCGCTAACCAAGTATTGGCGGAATCTATCGAAATCATGGATAATGCGATCAGCGACGCTACGGAACTCCTGTCTCTTATACACATCTCCGAGCC
>OWIP01002380.1_pt1 | contig 9952 bp, 7 predicted proteins | sample 1732581 | NCBI WGS metagenome assembly OWIP01 (sample SAMN05065731, study PRJEB22554) | human gut metagenome | biome: ENVO:2100002; feature: ENVO:00000062; material: ENVO:00002003 | host: Homo sapiens | place: USA
CTGAATCTTAATTATTCATTTTTCATCCAGTGTCCAGAAAACTGGGTACATATCACCTTCCGGGGGCGTTGTGTTTCGCATCAGAGTATGGTACACTGTTTGCAAGGCGCTGATTGCAAAATCGGTGGTCATGCTTCCTGCTCCCGCATCGCTGATTCTTCCTATACATGGAACGAAGCAGAGGTTCTGGAAGTGGAACTTTTTTGTAAATGAAGCTTCCCGGAGCCTTGAAGGCGAAGGGAGGAATGTCGAATGACGTTGTCTGAGACCATGCTGCTGTTGACTCTTCTGGCCACAGTGGCGGCGTTGCTCGTTGATGTAGCGAAAGCTGCATTTGACATTGCGTGGAAGATCTCGCACGACCGAAAAAACGATAAAAACAAAAAAGATTGACCGCCCAGTGTTCCAAGCCTGACGGTCAATCTTTTTGACTAGCGGGACAGGAAGCTGACCATTGCAGTCAGCGCCCTTTCTATTTGTAGTATAATCGAACCAACGTATATTGTCAAGCAGAGCGCACGGACTCTTATTGTTAACAATTTGCTAAGTTTTTGGAAAGTTCTGCTCGAACCGCTGTTGCGGGCCCGGCGGCTGTGCTATACTACTTGCATCAAGAACCAAAGGAGGAAGCGTCATGAAAGAAGTCAAACCTTCCAAAAAGCCGCTGGCGATCTATTACGCCATCGTGCTGGCGGTCCTGCTGCTGCTCAACCTTGTGCTGCTGCCGTGGATGAGCGAGCGTCAGGTGGAGGAAGTGGACTACGGTACCTTTATGACCATGACCGAGGAAAAGAACATCGGCCGTGTGGATATCGAATCCAACCAGATCATTTTTACCGATAAAGAGGAAAAGCAGGTCTACAAGACCGGCCTGATGAACGACCCGGAGCTTACCCAGCGCCTGTATGATGCCGGAGCACAGTTTTCCAGCGAGATCGTGGAGCAGGGGTCGCCGATGCTCAATTTCCTGATCTGGTTCCTGCTGCCCATCCTGTTGTTCAGCTTCATCGGCAACCAGATGAACAAAAAGCTGATGGAAAAGGCCGGCGGCGGCCCGGGGTCCATGATGTTCGGCGGCGTGGGCAAATCCAATGCCAAGGTCTATGTGCAGTCCACCCACGGCATCCGCTTTGCGGATGTTGCCGGTGAGGATGAAGCTAAGGAAAACCTGCAGGAGATCGTGGATTACCTGCACGACCCCGGCAAGTACGAGAGCATTGGCGCATCCATGCCCAAGGGCATTCTGCTGGTGGGCCCTCCGGGCACCGGCAAGACCATGCTGGCTAAGGCCGTGGCAGGCGAATCCAACGTGCCGTTCTTCTCCATTTCCGGCTCTGAATTCGTGGAGATGTTCGTGGGCATGGGCGCATCCAAGGTGCGCGACCTGTTCCGGCAGGCCAAGGAAAAGGCCCCCTGCATCGTGTTCATCGATGAGATCGATGCCATCGGTCAGAAGCGCAACAGCGGCAATCTCGGCGGCAACGACGAGCGTGAGCAGACTTTGAACCAGCTGCTCACCGAGATGGACGGCTTTGAGGGCAACACCGGCGTCATCATTCTGGCGGCCACCAACCGCCCGGATTCGCTGGACCCGGCCCTGACCCGTCCCGGACGTTTTGACCGCCGTGTGCCGGTGGAGCTGCCCGACCTTAAGGGCCGCGAAGAGATTTTGAAAGTGCACGCCAAAAAGGTGGCGCTGGCCCCGGGCATCGACTTCAACACTGTGGCCCGCATGGCTTCCGGTGCATCCGGTGCGGAACTTGCCAACATTGTCAACGAAGCAGCTCTGCGCGCTGTGCGTGCAGGCCGTAAGAGCGTGACGCAGGCCGATCTGGAGGAGAGCATCGAGGTGGTCATTGCAGGCTACCAGAAGAAGAACTCCATCCTCACCGACAAGGAAAAGTGCATCGTGGCCTACCACGAGATCGGCCATGCACTGGTGGCGGCCAAGCAATCCAACTCTGCCCCTGTGCAGAAGATCACCATTATCCCCCGCACCTCCGGCGCACTGGGTTACACCATGCAGGTGGACGAGGGCAACCACTACCTGATGAGCAAGGAAGAGCTGGAAAACAAGATCGCCACCCTTACCGGCGGACGCGCCGCCGAGGAAGTGGTGTTCCGATCCATCACCACCGGTGCCTCCAACGATATCGAGCAGGCCACCAAGCTTGCCCGCGCCATGCTTACCCGCTACGGCATGAGCAAGGACTTTGACATGGTGGCGCTGGAGACCGTGAACAACCAGTATCTGGGCGGTGACACCTCGCTGGCCTGCTCGGCGCAGACCCAGCGCGAGATCGACCAGAAGGTGGTGGAGCTGGTCCGGGCCCAGCACGAAAAGGCTGTCCGCATCCTGACCGACAACCGCGCCAAGCTGGATGAGCTGGCACAGTATTTGTACCAGAAAGAGACTATCACCGGCGAGGAGTTCATGGAGATCCTGAACCGGGAACCGGCACAGGCCCAGTGACCCCGGCGGCAGAGCTGCCAAAAATTTTTTTTAGCCTGCTGCAATAATCCCGCCGCCGCATCCGTTTATAAGACAGATGCGGCGGTTTTGTATTACACCGCATGGCAGACCATGGTTTTCCACAAAACAAAAATGTGCGGTGCAAAACCGCCGTCAACGGAGGTATTCCAAATGAAACTGAACCATAAATTTGTCCGTACCGTCACCACCACCGCTGCAGTGCTGGGTGCTGCCGCCATGCTGAGCGTGGGCGCATTTGCCGCAGAGGCAGACATCAACGACCCTGCTGCCGCAGGCTATCTGCCCCCGCAGGAGCAGATGGTGCAGGGGGATATCGCCCTGCACAGCGCCGATGTGGCGATCGGCGAAAAGGACCCCACCTACGGCGGCTACGGCGCACCGGAGGGAAACCCCATTCAGGGCAATATCATGCTGATCTCCGGCGATGAGCTGGCCGCCCCGTCCGCAGATGCAGCGGCGAAAAAGAGCGAGGCCCGTTACACCGTCAAGGGCCTGTTCGGCAGAGAAGTGCTGTACACTGCCCGCCAGAAGGACAGTGTGCTGACGCTGGATGTGCCCGCCGGTTCTGCTACTTTCCGCACCACCGTGCAGGACATGCAGACCCTGCTGAACGAGGGCGTGAGCACGCTGGTGGTCCAGACTGAGAAGGGCTCCACCACCCTGAACCTGTCTCTGCTGGTGGAGGGCCAGAAGGGCACCGACCGCGTGGTGCTGCGCCGACTGGGCGAAAACACCTTCCTCACCGTGGGCCTGCGCTGCCGCCGCGATTTGATCGTGGGGCGCTGACCGCTGAGATCAAATGATGAAAGGGCTGCTGCACGCAGAGATGTGCAGCGGCCCTTTTTGCGCTTTTCTGTTAAGTTTTTGAAAATTTGCGCAGATGTCTTTGCAAAGTCTGCCGGGAGATGTTATAGTTAAATTGAAACAGTATGCATTCCCGATAGAAAGGAAAAAACGCCATGGAGCATTTTGTGGAGTTTGAGGACGTTTGCAAATACTACCAGACCGGCAGTGTGAAGATCGCCGCCGCAGACCACCTGAATTTCTATGTGGATAAGGGCGAGTTCTGCATCATCGTGGGGCCCTCCGGCGCAGGCAAGACCACCCTGCTGAACATCCTTGGCGGCATGGACAGCTGCGACGAGGGAAACGTCTGGCTGGACGGCCAGAATGTGAGCCACTTTACCGCCAGAGAGCTGACGACTTACCGCCGGTACGATGTGGGCTTTGTGTTCCAGTTCTACAACCTTGTGCAGAACCTGACCGCACTGGAGAATGTGGAGCTGGCCAGCGAGATCTGCCGCGACCCGCTGGACCCCAAAGAGACCCTGCGCAGCGTGGGTCTGGGAGAGCGGCTGAACAACTTCCCGGCCCAGCTTTCCGGCGGCGAGCAGCAGCGGGTGTCCATTGCCCGCGCACTGGCCAAAAATCCCAAGCTGCTGCTCTGCGACGAGCCCACCGGTGCACTGGACTACAAGACCGGCAAGCAGGTGCTGGCCCTTTTGCAGGATACCTGCCGCCGCACCGGCCGCACGGTGATCGTTATTACCCACAACACCGCCCTGACGGCGATGGCAGACCGCATCATTCAGGTGCGCAGCGGCAAGATCGTCTCCAATCAGGTCAACGAGCACCCTGTGCCGGTGCAGGAGATTGAGTGGTGAGAGCTGTGCTGAAAAGTTATCGTAAAAACATCCTGCGGGAAATGAAGGACAACCTGAGCCGCATGGTCTCGCTGTTCGGCATCGTAGCGCTGGGCGTGATGATGCTGACCGGCCTGATGAGTTTTGCGCCCAGCATGCGCATCGCCGGGCAGAAATACTACGTGCAGCAGAACGTGTTCGACCTGCGGGTGCTGTCCACGCTGGGCCTTTCGGAGGAGGACATTGCCGCCATTGCCGCCGTGGACGGCGTGGAGGCTGTGCAGCCGGTGAAATATCAGGACGTGGAGGCCCAGTGGCAGGGCCAGAGCGAGACGGCGGTGGTGCGCCTGCAGCAGCTGCCCGCCGACCCCGGGGCCGACACGGCAGAAAATATGAACCGTCTGGTGCTGCTGTCGGGCCGGATGCCTGAGGCCCCGGACGAGTGCGTGGTGCATGTGATGGGCTACGGCGACCCGGTGGAACCGGGCACGGTGCTCACCCTGCCGGAGGACACCGAACATGTGAGCCGGAAGCAGTTCACGGTAGTGGGCACCGTGCAGGACCCGCAGCATTTTTCCACGGACAAGGAGAGCAGCACCGCCGGTGACGGCCAGCTGGATGATATTGTGTTCCTGCCGGAGGGCAGCCTGACCACGGATTATTATACGGCGTGCTATCTCAAAGTGAAAAATGCCGGCCTGTATGATAATTACTCGGACGCGTATCAGGCAGCAGTGGATGACACAGCCGCAAGGGTAAAGGCCATCAGCGGCGCACAGTGCACGGCCCGGCGGGCGGAGCTGATCGAGGACGCCAGTGCAGAGCTGGCCGACGCCCGGGCCGAGTACAACGACAAAAAAGCCGAAGCAGACCGTCAGTTTGCGGAGGCAGAGCAGCAGCTGGCCGATGCACAGGCACAGCTGGACAGCGCCAAAGCCCAGCTGGACGCGGGCGAAGCGGAGCTTGCCGCCAACAAAAAGGCCCTGCCGGATACCATGCAGGGCGGTGCGGACGAGCTGGTGAGCGGCGAGGAACAACTGCTGGAATTTGAGGATCAGCTGCAGCAGATCGAGATGCTGGTGAACCTGAAAAAGGTGGCCGACCCGCTGCTGGGCTATGCCGAAACGGCTCTGCACAACGCGCAGAAGGCGCTGGACGAAGCGGAACCTGCCGATGAAGAGTACACCGACCTGCGGGATGCCCTGCAGAAGGCGCAGGATGCTTACGACAACATCAGCGGCCAGCTGAACGGCTATCAGGCCCAGCTGGACGAGGGCAAGCGCCAGATGTATGCACAGGGGCTGATCTCTTCGTCCAGCCTTTCCAACGAGCAGCTGGTGACTGAGGCAAAGGCAGCACTGCGCCAGATGAAGGTAAAGCTTCTGCAGGGTCAGCTGCAGCTCACCACCGGCACGGCCACAGCCTACACCCAGTTTGATGCGGCACGCACCCGGCTGGACGAAGGCTGGCAGCAGTACAACGACGGCGTGCAGCAGCTGGCCGATTCCCGCGCGGAGTACGAGAGCCGGAAGGCCGATGCCGAACAGCAGCTGGCCGACGGCCTTGCCCAGCTGAACGATGCCGAGGAGCAGGTGAGCCAGATCAAGAGCGGCGAGTGGTATGTGCTGGACCGCAGCTCCACCGTGAGCTTTGTCACCTTTGAGCAGTATGCCGACCGCATGGATGCCATTGCACGGGTGTTCCCGGTGTTCTTCTTCCTGGTGGCGGCGCTGGTGGCCACTACTACTATGACCCGCATGGTGGACGAGAACCGCCTGCAGCTGGGCACTCTGAAAGCGTTGGGCTACTCCAACGCAAAGATCGCAGGCAAGTATCTGTTCTATGCCCTCAGCGCCAGCGTGCTGGGCAGCATCGTGGGCATGGTCATCGGTTTTGTGGTGTTCCCGCTCATCATCTGGTATGCTTACCAGATGATCTTCAGCATGTCCACCTTTACGCTGCACTTTTACCCCGGCATGGCGGCAGCCAGCGTAGCCATCAGCGCGGCCGTCATCGGTTTTGCTACATGGAACGCCTGCCGTGCCAGCCTGAAGGAAAAGACTGCAGCTTTGCTGCTGCCCCGGGCCCCGGTGGCAGGCAAGCGCATCTTTTTGGAGTACATTACCCCGCTGTGGCAGCACATGAGCTTCTCCCAAAAGACCACAGCCCGCAACCTGTTCCGCTACAAAAAGCGCTTCTTCATGACAGTGCTGGGCGTGGCAGGCTGCACGGCGCTGCTGCTGATCGGTTTTGGCATTCAGGATTCCATCCTGCCCATCGTGGACAAGCAGTCCGGGCAGCTGACCCACAACGATCTCACTATCTCGCTCAGCGATGAAAAGGCGCTGACCATGGAGCAGGGCCTTGCCGACACGCTGGACAGCAGCAGTGCGGTCCGCAGCTGGGGCGCGTTCTACACAAAGTCCACCACCCTTTATAATGAAGAGGGCGGGAGCGCCGATGTCAGCATCGTAGGCGCGGAGGACGATGCCCGGATGACCGAATACTTCACCTTCCGCACCCGGGTGGGCCACGACCCCATTCCCTTTGAAGAGGACAGCGTGATCCTGACCGAAAAAACGGCCCTGAATCTGGAGCTGAGCGTGGGCGATACGTTCTATGTGGAGGCTGCAGACGGAAGCCGCGTGCCGCTGGTGCTGACCGGCATTACCGAGAACTACATGTTCACCCGGCTGTATCTCTCCAATGCGCAGCTGCAGGCCCTGCTGGGCAGCACGCCGGAGTGGAACACCGTCTACGGCCTGACCGGCTGTACCACCGAGGCGGAGTACAACGCCCTGCGCACAAAGCTGCTGGGCTGCAACTATGTGAGCAGCGTCAGCTTCACCGAGGACACCACCTCCATGTTCGGCAGCCTGATCGGCAGCCTGAACTACGTGGTGGTGCTGATCATCGTGTGCGCGGCGGCGCTGGCGGCGGTGGTGCTGTACAACCTGATCAGCGTCAACCTTGCCGAGCGCAAAAAGGAGCTTGCCACTATCAAGGTTCTGGGCTTCTATGACAAAGAAGTGTACCGCTACATCTTCCGCGAGATCGAGCTTTTGTCCCTCATCGGCTCCGGCGTGGGCCTGCTGCTGGGCGTGCCGCTGCACCGGTTCATCGTCCTGACCGTGGAAATGGATCAGCTGATGTTTATTCGCACCATTGCACCCCACAGTTATCTGCTGGCAGTGGCATTGACGATGCTGTTCACCTTTGTGGTGTGCTTTGCCATGCGGCGGCATGTGCGGCATATCAGCATGGTGGAAAGCATGAAAGCGCCGGAGTGAGTTTACAAAATCTTCATAAAAAGAACATGGTTTCGCAGAAATTCTTTGGTATGATAATGCTACCGACAGGCGGGGCCGCAACCGCCTGAACGGGTAACATGATTCCTCCTTTACCAAACCAAATACCGCAAAACAAAACACCGCGCCTTGTCTGATCCGCAGCAGACAGGGCGCGGTGTCTTGTTTAAACCGTTAAGTTTTCAGCATCTGCGGCAATGGCATCGGCCTGCTGCTGGGTGAGCACGCGGCACTTGACCATCCGCTTGAGCACCACCTGCATCCGCTTGAAGGCAAGCTCCGGGCTGCTGGCGTAGGTGGAAGGCGCGTTGGGCATACCCGCCAGATAGATCGCTTCGGCATCGGTCAGCTGGGCCGGTTCCTTGCCAAAGTAGCCCTCGGCAGCTTCTGCAATGCCATAATACCCGCTGCCAAAATAGATGGTGTTGGCGTACATCTCAAAGATCTGCTGCTTGGAGTAGGTCTTTTCAATATCAAAAGCAGCAAGCATCTCGGCAGCCTTGCGGGCCAGATGCTTGTCCTGCGTGAACAGCTCGTTCTTGGCAAGCTGCTGGGTCAGGGTGCTGCCACCCTCGGCCAGCGAGTGGGTGCGCAGGTCGGCCAGCAGGGCGCGGGCAATGGCCCCCGGGTCGATGCCCTTGTGGGTCATAAAATGCTCGTCCTCGGTGCAGATGACTGCGTTAATATAGATCTGCGGCAGCGCATCGTAGGAAGTATAGCTCCCGCGGGCACAGATGGTGTCGTACATGGAAGCCACTGGGTAACTGCTGGCGGCACTGCGGTACAGCTGCCTGCCCTGATAAAAGAACCAGCCGCCTGCCAGCAGCCCGCCAAGCAGCAGGATGCAAAGAACAACGAGCAGGCTCTGCTTTAAAAAATGAAAGAAACGATGCAGCATCGAAAAAACTCCTTTGATGATAAAAAAGAACGCTACCATAATAAACGATTTGCAGGGCGTTTGCAAGGAACAGCTTTAGTATAACAATAAAATTTTAAGGTTTTATCAATGGAAAAATAAAAATTTTCGAAGAAGCAGAAGTGTTACTCCTGTTGGAACTGCACAACGGGATGCTGCAAATGCGGGCTTCACATCGTGCAGAAAACTCAATTTGCAAAAAACTGGAATTAACCTATTGACAAACTGGGTAAGAGGGAATATAATGCAAACAACAAATCCACAAACCTAGTGGGAAAAAGAAAGCAAAGGTTTTGCTTCCCGGTACAGAGCAGATAGAGGTGCCGGTTTGTAGATGAGTGGGAAAGAGTTTTACGGGAAAGGAGGGCACGGATATGAAGCTGATTTGGAACGACCTGCTGCATGCAAACTTCCGCTGTGGGCGAATGTGCGGTGACCGGGCAGAACATCTGGCTGTGAACTGTACGATGCCCTCTTGCTGTGCACGAATGTGTACCCGAATGTGACATTGACAGAATCGCTTTGAATTGTGTTTGCCCGATGCGCTTTTGTATCACGCATCGGGATTTTTTGTATCAGAAAATTATACTATAAGTACAAATAGAGAGGTAAAATACTATGTCTAACTATAAATTTGAGACCCTGCAGCTTCACGTTGGCCAGGAGCAGGCCGATCCCGCAACCGATTCCCGTGCAGTGCCCATTTACCAGACCACTTCCTATGTGTTCCGCAACAGCCAGCACGCAGCAGACCGCTTTGGTCTGGCAGATGCCGGCAACATCTATGGCCGCCTGACCAACTCCACGCAGGACGTGTTCGAGAAGCGCATCGCTGCTCTGGAGGGCGGCGTGGCTGCTCTGGCAACCGCCTCCGGTGCCGCTGCCATCACCTACACCATCGAAGCACTGGCACAGGCCGGTGACCACATCGTGGCTCAGAAGACCATCTACGGCGGCAGCTACAACCTGCTTGCACATACTCTGCCGCAGTTCGGCGTTGAGACCACCTTCGTTGATGCACACAATCTGGAAGAACTGGAAGGCGCTATCAAGGACAATACTAAGGCGGTTTATATCGAGACTCTCGGCAACCCGAATTCCGATATTCCGGATATCGAGGCTATCGCAAAGATTGCGCACAAGCACGGTCTGCCGCTCGTAATCGACAACACTTTCGGTACCCCGTACCTCATCCGTCCGATTGAGTACGGCGCTGATATCGTCGTTCACTCTGCTACCAAGTTCATCGGCGGCCACGGCACGACCCTCGGCGGCATCATTGTTGATTCCGGTAAGTTCGACTGGAAGGCATCCGGCAAGTATGCACCGATCGCTGAGCCGCACCCGAGTTATCACGGCATCTCTTTCGCAGATGCAGTTGGTCCTGCTGCTTTCGTAACCTACATCCGCGCTATCCTGCTGCGTGATACCGGTGCTACCATTTCTCCGTTCAACGCATTTTTGCTGCTGCAGTGCACTGAGACTCTGTCTCTGCGTATCGAGCGTCACGTTGAGAACACCAAGAAGGTCGTTGAGTTCCTCACCAATCACCCGCAGGTTGAGCATGTGAACCATCCGTCTCTGCCGAACC
>OWIP01002384.1_pt1 | contig 9950 bp, 5 predicted proteins | sample 1732581 | NCBI WGS metagenome assembly OWIP01 (sample SAMN05065731, study PRJEB22554) | human gut metagenome | biome: ENVO:2100002; feature: ENVO:00000062; material: ENVO:00002003 | host: Homo sapiens | place: USA
CGACAGCCCACATTGAGAAGCATTTGGCAATTCCTCTTGAGAGACATTCGACAGCCCACATTGAGAAGCATTTGGCAATTCCTCTTGAGAGACATTCGACAGCTCGCATTGAGAAGCATTTGGCAGACCATCAAGGATATCACTTTCACTATAAACACATCTTTGTAGCCCTATCGTATCATAATGATGCTTAAGGAACTTTAGCCAATAACAAAAGAATGTACCGTGCTTTTTTTGGCAATTTACTAGGATATTCCACAGATTAATGTCATATCGTTCAAAAGCCTCTGTGACATCTGAGAAAAAAAACGGTATTACAAGTTTTTGAAATACTTGGTAATGAAAAATAGGGTGATTAAGTTGTATTTCATATAAACGCTGTAATATTTCCTCCGCATAGACCATTCTAGCCTTAGCATCCATTCCTAATAACCGAGATTTTATCGCATCTACATATTTTACACGTAATTTCTCACAATGTTGACCAACCGCAAAAGTTAAACCCAAATTCACACAAGCCTCATTCGATCTATTGTCCGAATCATCAGAGTATGCAATATCGTTATTGATATTATTATCCACAGAAACAAACAAATCTTTCCCATCAATGATTTTAGTTCTGGGGTCATAGATATACTCTTCCCCAAATTTATGTATAACATCTAGAATATCATCACAATACGATCTTACATTTTCCATAAAAATAATCAATTAGCAAGTTACTATCTGATTAAAAAATTCATGTCCTTTCAACTGTATAGCATTCTCCTTCTCCGAGATCTTAATATACTTCATGAATGAAGATTCCGTCTTGTGTCCCGTTATCTTCATTATACTAATGGGTGGCAATCCTGCTAAATAAGCATTCGTGGCAAAAGAACGCCGAGCCGTGTGACTCGTTACAAGATCATATTTAGGCTTCGTTTCAGCATAAGTTAAAGTACCTTTTGTTCTTTGCAATAAGATTGGCTCATTAATCTCAGCCTTCTTCGCAATCTCTTTGATATAATCATTAAATTTTTGATTTGAAGGAACACGAGGCAACTCATTATCATATTTCTGCAATATCTGCCGAACTATCGCATGCAAAGGGATAACTACAGTCCTACCGGTTTTCACAGTCTTTATAGTAATTACACTCTCTACATTATCAATATTATCAGAACTCAACAAAGACAAATCACTAAAACGTAATCCTGTACAGCAGCCTATCAAAAACAAATCCCGAACCCGATCCAATCGAGGTTCATCACTTAAGTCACACTTATAGATTTTCTTTAGCTCATCACTATTGAGGTAGACAGAATAGGTTTCCTCTTTAGGCTTACTAAAACGCTTCTTTTTGAAATCCATATTTGTATGTAGATTACGTTCATAAGCCTCATTCATAAACATTTTCAAATCCTTTATACGAGCACCAACCGTATTTGGAGAATAACCTTTATTCGTTAAATATTCAACAAATGACAAATAAAAATCCAAGTCTACATTCTCAAATTGTAACCTTTTCCCTGTTAATGCAATATACCCCTCAATCTCACGAGCTGTTTGCTTATACCCCTTCACAGTATTAGGTTTCTTATCAGTTTTCTCTATAAAGGATTTGACAAAACAAAGTAAATCCTTGACATCTCTATCCGGTTCTATCTCCTTGTAACCTTTAAATATCTTATCCAACTCCTTTGTTAGTAGCTCATTCGTTGGCTGGATACCGTCATTCTCCAACCGACGTAACACATCTTTAGCCGTAACTTCGATATTATCCAAAGCCGCTTTCAGTTCTCTATACTCACCAGCGTTCATCCGGTGATTCCTCGCTGTAGGAGCGATCGGAGCACCAACTTTCGTATCCCATCTTTCCGGCAAAATTGTCTCATTAGTATAATACTTCAACGGTAAGTACTTTTTCTTCCCATCGGGTAAAATAGTATATGCACCGTAATTCATCAGAAAAAAAATAGCGGTAGGCTTATCTGACTTCGGACGTGTCAAATAGAATTTTACTGTTGCCATAATATATCTGTTTATTGAACTTACGCAAATATAGACAATATTTTATCGACAAAACAAGGATGCGGTAAGAATTGCGGTAAGAAAAAATCTTCTTTTATTTATTTTCTCTTTACAAAAACGATATACAAAACACTCAAAAGTCAAGTATAACTCTCTATCTATTAATAAAATAAGATAAAAAGAAAGAAAGACAAAAGTAGTCTCGCTAATAATATCCGTAGCGGAAACATTTTGAATCACGCTATTACAATTTTCCAAAGGAAAGAAAGTAGCCTTCCAGAAGTTACGAATAATGCCGTTACTCTCTTCCAAACCGGAAAGCAACAAGAACTGGTTCTGCTCATTACCGGCCGCACGAGGACGATAACTAGTACCTACAAGATATTCCAAGTTAAAAAGGTGAACTGTAGCAATCTCGAGGTCGGAACTCAACAGATCATCAAGCCCGTCATAAGTGCCATCCACAGCCGCCTTTATCTGGTTCTCTGTCGTATAATATTCAGAAGGACTCAAGAAGGTTTTCGGGTCTTCCTCTAAAAAATTCGTACAGGATGTAAAAGCCATTGTCGCAGAAAGCAAGCCACACATCCATACATGCGCTTTATTTTTCATATCTTAGTTTTTTACGAAGTAAAGATTAAACAATTAGAAATTAACACCTAAAGTAAATGAATACGTACGAGGTTTGGGATAGGTATAAAAATCCACTCCTTGCTCAAATACAGCATCATAACTCGTCACCTCCGGATCACTACCAGAATAGTTCGTAATCAAGAACGCATTCTCCACATTGAATCCCAAGGATAAACTCTTGATGTGAGCGGCAGAAAGCATACGGGAACTAAAGTCATATTTCAAGCCGATATTACGTAAACGCAAGAACGAACCCGGCTCACAACTCCAAGAATCTACGTCATTCTCATATCCATCTCCCGGAAGGCGCAAGCTAGGCACCATCGTGTTTTGGTTTTCCGGCGTCCAAGCGTTCACCGGAATGTCCGCATAAGCATTGGAGAATGTCACACGGTTACCCATCAACTGGCGAGTGAAGTTAATCAACTTATTACCATACACCCATTGTAAATCAAACATAAACGTGAAGCCTTTCCACGAGAATGTATTTGTCATATTCATCTCGAATTTAGGAGCGCCATTTCCGATATAGTCTTGGTCTTCACCATCCTTCATTCCATTACCATTTTTGTCCCAATACTTGATATCGCCGGGTTTCTTATTATATTTAGCGGCTTCTTCCGCCTCATCGGTTCCCCATGTACCTAGGCGAACATAGCCGTAAAGGGCATTTAAAGGATGTCCCTCTTCAATACGTCCTCCCCATTTACCAATGATATTATCATTTATATCCAGTACCATCGATCGGTTCATCGTATAATTCCAAGAGGTAGTCCATAAGAAATCACGGCTTTGGATATTGCGTGTATTCAAGCTCATCTCAAGACCTTGATTACGGATCTTACCCAGATTTGTCATAGTTTTCTCATATCCCGAGTTAGAAGGCAATTGTAGCTCATACAATAAATCAGTCGTAATCTTATGATAATAATCCGCCATAAACTCGATACGCCCATTAAAGAAACTCAAATCGATACCCGCATCAAGTTGTCTGGATTTCTCCCAGCGTAAATCCGGATTTGCCATACTTTTCAACGTAACGATCGTCGTCATATCCTTGCCAAAAGGAAGGCGTTTATTCTCATAACGTGCCATAGACGCATAATCACCGATTTCCGCGTTACCCACCGTACCGTAGCTCAAACGGACTTTCATATCATCAATCACCTTTTTTGCGTTCTCGAAGAAATTCTCATTGGATACACGCCAAGCGGCCGAGAATGAAGGAAAGAAACCATATTGGTTATTCAAGCCAAAACGAGAAGAACCATCCTCACGGAAAGAAGCGCCCAATAAGTAACGATTGTCAAAATTATAGTTGATACGGGCATAGTAAGAATTCATTTTATTATCCGTATAGTCTGAGCCAACCTTAGAACGTACGGTGCCGACTCCCATATTATTGTACTCAAAATAATCATCGAAGAAATTCTCGGCCCCTAGCTCGCTTTTCTCTGTTTTTGAGTAATACCAACTGGCTCCCGCTACGACATTCAAGTTATGCTTATTCCAGCTTTTATCAAAAGTCAAGTAGTCCTCATTCGTCCACGACATCGTATTTCGATGTGCTTTCTCCGCTTTACCCTTTTGAGTATCTCCATAGCCGAATAAGGTACTCGGGTTATAAGATGAATTGATATAAGAACCATCCTGGCGGCTGAAGCTAGTCGTTAACTTTAACCAAGAGGTAATCTTAAACGTACCAATCACGTTAGCCAACGTGTACTGATTCTTATCGATATTCTTACGTTCCTTTAAAATCCTCACGGGATTCTCCGTATCTTCCGCACCGGGATAATCCCCCTTACGGGAATAGGTACCATCCTCATATTGGATAGGAAGGAACGGCAATGCTTCCAATGTATACCGAGAGATCGCATTCTCCGAGTTTCGGGCATTACTAGATCCTACATTCAACATGGCCTGTAAATGGAACCATTCTTTCAAATCCCATCCTACATTGATAAACGCATTCAACTGACGTTTATAAGTCTCCAACATAATACCCTGATTATCTTTATAACTTACATTCGCCACAGCGGTCAGCTTATCGCTTCCTCCAGAGAAACTAAGTGAATGCTGATGAGAAAAAGCCGTACGAGTCACGGCATCCTGCCAATCCGTATCATATTTCGGAGTCCCGTCCGGATTGAACAGGTCATTCTTATGCGTAAACATATTGCTCGGATCCAGATGGGGAGCGATACGTCCCGGTTGAGCCTCATAAGCACGCTTGAATACATCCAAAGCCTCCTCCGCATTCAAGACATCGACCTTACGAGCTAACGTTCCTGCAGACAGAACTGTATTATACGAGATGTTCGTCGTATTTTTCTTACCTTCCTTCGTGGTTATCACCACAACACCATTCGCACCTCTCGCACCATAAATAGAAGAGGAAGTAGCGTCTTTCAAGATATCGATAGACTGGACAATATTCGGATCAATCTGGTCCGGATCCACGCCAACCACACCATCGACCACATATAGCGGTGTATTAGAAGAATTCAAAGAACCGATACCACGGATTTTTATCGCAGGACTACCACCCGGCGCACCAGAATTTAAGGCGATATTAACACCCGCTACCTTTCCGGCCAATCCTTGGAATACGTTCGTGGCATTCGGGCGCTCCAATAACTTCTCCGAGTCTACGGAACCCACTGAAGTTGATAAGTTTCGTTTCAACATCGTACCATATCCAACGACGACGACCTCTTCAAGCGCTTTATAATCCTCGGCCAACTTCACGTTAAACAGTGTACGATTCCCTACCTCGATCTCTTGCTCCGCATAGCCGATATAGGAAAATGACAGGATATCGTTATTAGCCGCATCCAAGCTAAACTTTCCATCCAGATCCGTAACCGTACCGACCGTCGTACCCTTAATCACGACATTGGCCCCGATAACCGGTATGCCATCCGGATCCGTAACGATACCGGAGATCTTTTTCTTTTGTTGCTGTACGGCGTCTTTCTTCAAGATCGTGATGTGCTTACCTGATATGCGGTAGGTCAAGTTCGTGTTTTTCAACAACTCATTCAACACGTCGGTAACTTGGCGATTCTTCACCTGTATATCCACCTGCTTACTATTATCGATATCCTCGCTCTTATAGAAAAACATGAACTCGGTCTGTTTCTCAATCTCCGAGACGACATCATAGAACGTCCCGTTCTTTACTTCTACCGTAACTTGAGCTTTCTGCGCATAGGTATCCGCCGAGACATGCAATATACCCAGTATTAAAAAAAGCAATGTGATCTTCATGATTGATTTAAATTTTTTAGGTAATAGATCATCACTATTCCAAACTTTTTCCATAAATTTGTAAATGTTTTTTTATTAAGGACTTACCTCGATCGCACGGTTTCAGCGGACTGGCGAGAAAGGTGATTCATAAATTAAGAACGAATAAGGATCGGGGGTGAGTGGTGTCAGTCCCGATTCTTTTTTTGTGATCAAGTATTTGTCATAGGCAATTCCAATGTTTAAGGTTATACATCTATTATTTTGTTATTTGCTTCTCGCCGATATCAGAATATCTTTTCCGTCTTTCATGAAAGAGAATTGTTTCTCCGAGTTAATAATATCCAACACCTCTTGTATACCTTGATCCAAAGAGAAGGTTCCCGTGTAGCGGATGTTCCGCAGACTGTCATGCGCCAAGCGGATATTTACCCCATAGTAATTCTCCAGACGTTTTACGATAGAGACTAAGGTCTCATCCTTGAAACGATATTTCCCTCCTACCCAAGCGTTCGAGATCGAGGCATCTGTCTCTGACAAGAAAATAGAGCCGGTCCGGTTATCCGACCGGGCTTGTTGATTCGGCTTTAGCTTCATGCTACTCATTTTCCGTCCTTGAGCGTCAAAAGATTCCAACAGGATACTACCACTTAATAAGGTGGTGACGCTAAAGCGATCATCGTTGAAAGCCTGTATATTGAATGAGGTTCCGAGTACCGTGATTTGTTGGTTCTTTAGTTTTACGATGAAAGGTTTCGAATGATTCTTCGCAACCTCGAAATAGGCCTCACCCTCCAGATGAACCACACGCTCATCTCCATTAAAAGAGGTGGGGTATTTAAAACGGGTGGAGGCATTGAGTATGATCTTACTGCCGTCGGATAGCAATAGCGTGTTCGCACGTCCGCCTTTTTCCACTACGATCTCGTTATATTCCATATCGCCGGCATATAAACGATTGCTTATCCATTGATTCATACCCACACCTACTCCCATAGCGATTACGATAATCGCCGCATATCTCAAGAATGAAAGCCAGAATTGTTTGCCAAGGACCTTGGATTTCACAGATACGCCAGAGATCGCATCCAGCTTTCCAGCCATTCGCTCCCAACTACGCTCCACGGAATAATGGTTCAAGAATGCCACTTCTTTCCGAGTGTCAAAAAGCCCCTTAAGCTCAAAGAAGTGGGCTTTATTAGCGTCACTCTCATGAATCCAAGCATCCAACACCCGAAGTTCATCCTCCTGAATCTCGTTCTGCAAATAGCGTATGATCAGTTCTTCTATCGAATTATTAGATTCCATTTTCTGTTTCATTTATAATATATACGACCGGTTCCCTCTTTTTACTTACGTATTCTACCGTATTTTCATCTAAAAAATAAAATCAGTGCCAGAAGCACCAACACATTCCGTATGATCTTCAATCCTTTATAGAGTTGCGCCTCTACCGTACGTTGAGAGATATTTAGCATTCCTGCGATCTCCACTGATTTCTTCCCGTCCACATAAGCCAACGTAAAAACCTCTCGGCATCTGTCCGGTAACTTGGCTATTTCCCGGTAAACGGAGTCCAGACGCTCTTTCTCCAGCTCCGCCGCATCCAACCGATTATAATAATCTATCTCCTCTATCTTTAGTCTACGAGCAACCTCATCCGCATAAGTCTTTTCTATTGATTTATGCTTTAGGTAATCGAGGCAAGCATTTTGAACGGAACGGAATAGGTATGTCTTCAAGCCTTCTTCCACGGAATAAATCTCTTTCTTTTGCCAGATCTTGATGAATATATCATGCACTAAATCTTCCGCCGTATCGCTATCCACATATTTCGAGGCATAAAAGATCAGTCTGGGGGCATTCTCCAGATATAATAATTTAAATTTATCTAACTCATGGTTCTTAATAATATAGTCTTTCATGCTCAATGTGGACATTTCTTGTATTATATTAGACAGTTCAAGGCTTCTCCTTTATCTATATACGATCATAGAAACAGATCTACTTACGCCCACACGAAAAAAATAACACAAAAACAAAAAGCCCTATCCGAACTTAATCAGATAGGGCTTTCAGATTATTCTATCGCTAGATATTATCTCAACGGGATATATTGTACAAACGCCTCGATCGCCTCATAAGAAGCCAAACCTAATTGGCGATACAACTCCGCGGTAGCACGGTTGCGATCTTCGGCACGCTGCCAGAACAAACGCTCGTCGTCACCCAGATACGGAGCGCTCTCGGCCTGCGATTGATGCTTCAAAATAGCGTTACGTTTGAAGCGCAACTCCTCCGGACTGATAGGTACGGCCATCTCAATATGGTCCATTTCCCATTCTGCCCATGCGCCGCGATACATCCATACACGGCAGTTCTTCATCCATTCCTCGTCTTTCACCTCGTCGATAGCGGCCAGTACGGCATCCAGACAAACCTTGTGGGTTCCGTGCGGGTCAGCCAAGTCACCGGCGACAAACATTTGATCCGGCTTGATCTCGAGCAACAGGGCCTTTACGATATCCTTGTCGACCTCACTCAAATCATTCTTTTTCACTAATCCGGTCTCGTAGAACGGAAGATCCAAGAAATGAACATGATCGTCCTTCACGCCCGAGTAGCGGCAACCGTGACGGGCCTCCTCCCGACGGATCGTTCCTTTCATAAAGAGGACATCCTTCCGCTCCGGCTCGCCGTTCTCCACCTTCTCGTAACGCAGGTAGTTGATGATCTCGTTCGCCTTATCCTTCACGGCCGAGTCGGGAGAGTATTTCTCACATACATCACGCAAATACTCGCAATAACGGATTACCTCCTCGTCGCCTACGGCAATATTACCGGAAGTCTCGTAAGCCACATGCACATCATGATGCTGGTCGCACAAACGACGCAAGGTTCCGCCCATGGAGATCACGTCATCATCCGGGTGCGGACTGAATACGATCACTTTCTTCGGATACGGGTTAGCACGCTCCGGACGATTGGAATCGTCGGCGTTCGGCTTGCCACCCGGCCATCCGGTAATCGTATGCTGGATATCGTTGAATATCTTGATATTTACGTTGTAAGCGGAACCATATAACGCCAATAGCTCACCCAATCCGTGCTCGCTATAATCCTTGTTTGTCAATTTCAAGATCGGTTTGTCCGTCAACTGACACAACCAAACGATCGCACGGCGGATCAACTTATTATCCCACTCGCAGCTAGTCACCAACCAAGGATGACTGATACGAGTCAAGTCATAAGCGGCGGAAAGATCGATCACGACCTTGGCGTTCGGATGATTCTGCAAATAGCTGGAAGGAACGGCATCGCTAACCTTGCCCTCAACGGTCTTAGCGACAATGCTAGCCTTATCCTCGCCCCAAGCCATCAAGATCACGCTGCGGGCGTTCATCATCGTAGAGATACCCATCGTGATGATACCTGCCGGGACATTCTCCTGCGAAGGGAACGTACGGGCAGCCTCCTTGCGAGAAGCGCCTTCCAACAAGACCATACGGGTACGCGAGCTGATCGTCGTTCCACCCACGTTGAACATGATATTGCTGGAGTTACCGATACCTAGCAACATGCAATCGATACCTCCCACGGATTGGATCGTCTCCTCATACTGGCGACAGAAATCTAGGATAGCGTCTTTCGGCATGCTTCCGTCCGGGCAATAGATATTCGCAGGATCGATATCGACCTGATCGAATAACTCCTCTTTTAGGCGAGCCAGATTTCCGGCGCTGGGATTAGCCAATGGATAGAACTCATATTCCACGAAAGTAATCACGTTGCGGAAACTTAATTTCTCCTCTTTATGCATACGGATCAACTCCTTGTAAACGCTTAGCGGAGAACGTCCGCCGGGTAAAGCGATCACGAAGGGCTTACCAATATCTTGTTTTTTACGGATTTGTGTTGCTATCTCTTTAGCGATAGCGAAAGAACCTTCCTCGGCCGATTCATAAATGTTTGTCGGAATCTTTTCCAAACGGGTTAAAACTGAATGCTCGAAAGCATTTTCCGGGCGATAATACCGCAACGGTATACGCGTC
>OWIP01002398.1_pt1 | contig 9905 bp, 10 predicted proteins | sample 1732581 | NCBI WGS metagenome assembly OWIP01 (sample SAMN05065731, study PRJEB22554) | human gut metagenome | biome: ENVO:2100002; feature: ENVO:00000062; material: ENVO:00002003 | host: Homo sapiens | place: USA
TGGGCGCGAGGGCCTTGTTTGTGCCGCCCATGCCGCTGCCGCCGGAGGTGGCAAAGGGGATGACGGTCTTGCCCGAAAAGTCGTAGCTTTCGAGGAACGTCTCGATGATGCGCGGGGCCTGATACCACCAGATGGGAAAGCCCACGAACACCGTGTCGTACTGCGCCATATCCGCGACCTTGCCCGCGATGGCGGGGCGGCTCTCGGGGTCCTTCATCTCGATGGTGCTGCGGCTCTTTTTATCCATCCAGTCCAAATCGGCAGCGGTGTAGGCCGTCTCGGGCGCGATCTCGAAGAGGTCGCCGCCGGTCACACCGGCAAGGGTCTTGGCAAGCTTCGCGGTCTGGCCGCTGGCGGAAAAATAGGCAACTAAGGTTTTCATTCTACTGCACTCCTATCTATTGAAATTTCTCACTGTTTCGCTTCCGGAAGGACCTCGTTGATGCAGGAAAGCGCGTTGAGCGTGCGCGGGAAGCCGATATACGGCAGGCACACCGTGAGCGCCGCGAGCAGGACCTCCTTCCCGTTGCCGACGGTGGCGTTCCCGCCGACATGGGCCTTGACCTGCCCTTCGCAGCCGCCCTGAGAAGCGAGGATCGCGAACGTCAGCAGCTCGCGCTCGTGGATGGGCAAAAACTTTCTCGTATAAAAATCGCCGAAGCAGTAGGCGGAGAGATCGTCCTGAATGTTCTTCTGGTTCTCCGGCGCGGCGGCGCGCATCGCGTCGATCTGGTCGCCGAAGATCGACTTCTGCGCCGCGATGCCATCTAAAAGGCGGCTCTCCTCCGTCACGGTCTGACCGCTCGCGAGCGGCAGGACGATGCCCTTTTCGGCGAACACGGCGTTCACCGCGTTCACCGCGTTTTCCGCCTTGCCGAGGCCGATGTACGGCGCGCAGTGGTAGACGGCCTCCTTGATCTCCTCAGGCTTCACGCCGCACGCGAGCGCCGCGGCGGTGTGGCGCTTGACCTCGTTCATCGTCTGATTCGTCGTCGCCACGACCAAAATGACCAGCTCGCGCAGTCTGGCGCTGAGCTTTTCCTCCGCGTAAACCTCGCCGTAGATGAGCCGCTCCTTGATGGCGGCAAACTCGGGGTCGGTGACGCCGAGTGCGGACGCTCCGCCGTACAGCGCCTTTGTGGTCTTTTCCGCCTGTTCTGCTCTGTTCATTGCAATGCCTCCTAATGCGTATCCTTTGCAGTCGCGGCACGAATGCTCGCACCGGCTGCTTTTCTGTTCTTTCTTCCCTCATTTATAACGTTTTGTTCGCTATGTCAAATCCCCATTTTGAGAAATGCAAATTTTGCGCACACCGCGGGGGAACCGCGCAAAAAGGGAGCATTCTTTCGAATGCCCCTTTTTTACATAAGGTTGGCAAAAATCGACGCGCCGACGACCGTAAGAAGGCCCGCCACGACGATGGACAGGCTGCTCATCGCGCCCTCGACCTCGCCGATCTCGAGCGCCTTGGCCGTGCCCAGCGCGTGCGCGGCCGAGCCAATGCTCACGCCCTTGGCGATGGGGTCGGTGATGCGGAAAAGCCTGCACACCGAAACTGCGATCACGTTGCCGAAAATGCCGGTGATGATGATCATGGCGACCGTCAGCGTCACGTAGCCGCCGAGCTCTTCGGAAACGCCCATGCCGACGGCCGTCGTGATGGACTTAGGCAGAAGCGTCACGTATTCCTCGTGTGTAAGATGAAAGAGCTTGCTCATCACAAACACGCTGCAAAGCGTCGTGATGACGCCGGAGAGAATACCGGCGAAGATGGCCTTCCAGTTGCTCTTCAGAAGCGATAGCTTTTCATAAAGCGGCACGGCGAGGCACACGGTCGCGGGCGTGAGCAGGTAGCTCAAATACTTCGCGCCCTCGTAGAACGTGTCGTAGCTGATGTGCGCCGTCAAAAGCACCGCAATGGTCAGCACCACCGAGATGAGCAGCGGGTTGAAGAGTGCGAACTTGAACTTTTTTTGCAGCAGCACGCCGATGCCGTAGGCAGCAAGACTGACAGAGACGCCGAAAAAGACGGACTGTTCAAAAAATGTCATTTCTTCTCCGCCCCCTTCTTGCCCTTTTTGAGTACCGCCTGCGTCACAAGGCCGGACACGGCCATAACGACGATCGTTGTCACCGCGGCAATGATGAGATAGGCGACAAGATTCGCCTGAATGACGTCCCACGAAGCCATCAGCCCCACGGCGGGCGGAATGAACATGATGGGCATGATCTCAATGAGAAAGCAGGCCGTGTCGTGCACGTCGCTGAGCTTGATGACGCCGAGCATCAGGCAGAGAAACATCAGCACAAGGCCGTAGATGCTCGCCGGAACGGGCAGAGGCAGAAAATAATTCAGCAGCTCCCCAACAAGCGAGACGATGAGGATGATGCCGAACTCCTTGACATATTTCATGATTTTTCCTCTCTTTGTGTGTTAATTTTCATTGTACGGCGCGCACTTTCCCCTGTCAATCGACGAACGGGCGGGATTCCGCCCCGCCGCGCGGCTTTTTCTTAACAAGGTGTATAAAGGCGGCGCAAACGCCGCGCTTTCGCCGCCCGTGTGCAAAATCCCATCTTCTGCAAAAAATCGTTGTCCGCTTTGCACAGAACAGCCCGCGCGGATTTAGTCAAAGCGCCGAACTTTCAGTTTTTTCTCCAAAAGGCGAGAAAATGCGTGCTTTTTTACGTCTAATGAGATAAAAGCCGATGCTTCGCCGCCGCTCTCTGCCGGGGCGGCGAAGCGCCGAGTGGAAAATTCATACAGGGAGGATAACACCATGCAGATATTCACACAGTCGCGCAAAAGACTTTTGTTCGCCGCGCTCTTCCTCGCAATTCTCGTCCCTCTTTTCTTCACCCTCGAAATCCGCTCGCAGCTGCCGCTCCTCGGTTTCGAGGCCGGCTCGCCCCTGATCGACTGGGTACATCAGAATACGACTGGCAGCGGTTTCTTGCGGAAAGTGACCGGGGACGCCACCTTTTACAGTCTTGTGCTCCTTGCAAAGGACTCTCGCCTCGGGGCGCTGCTGTTTTTCCAGAGCATCGTCTGTGCTGCGATCGCGCTCGTTCTGCTCTGGCTGACGCTGTATTGCAAAAAGAGCTATCTCACACCGTTTACGATCGCCTATACGATTTTGTCCGCGCTCATTTACCTGGCCACCATGGGCGACTACGCCATCAACTCGCAGGCGGAGGAATACTGCGTCCTGATGCTCTGGGGCGCTTATCTGCGGGAGGGGCGCGGCCTCGGCTCGGTACTCGTCTATCTGACTGTCGTAGGCTGCTATTTTGTCAGCCTCGCGCGCAGCCGCAAGGCGGCGTGAGACGTTCCCCGACTTTTCCACGGCAAAGAAAAACGGCGCGGTCTCCCGCGCCGTTTTTTGCTTTTCCGTTTTCACATCAGCGTCATATAGCTGACGCCGTCGAGCGCTTCAAGCGCCTGGATCTCCTCGTCAAGCGTCGTTTTGCCGTTCACCCAGAGGGTGAACGTGCCGCACACGGGGCCGCCGCTCTTCTCCTGCGTCTCGCTGAAGAGGTTCAGGTCCCAAATGTAGTGTCCGTGGCCCTTTACCTGGCGGATGATCTGGCCGACCGTGCTCTTTTTCTCCATCTCGAAATACACTGTGGAGACGCGCTGCGTCTTGCGGATGCGAAGGTCCACGCGCCGCAGCACTTGCATCGCAAGGAAGATGAACGCATAGCAGATGATGCCGCCCGCGTAAAAACCCGCGCCGAACGCCGTGCCGATGATGGCGACCGCCCACAGGCCCGCCGCGGTCGTCAGGCCGCGCACCTCCTGATTGCGCGTCACTAAGATCGTGCCCGCGCCGAGAAAGCCCAGCCCCGTGATGACCGAGGCCGACATGCGCACAAGGTCCGTCTCGCCGAGGCCGGCAACAAAGATATTCGTCATCATCACGAGCGCCGAAGCATCGCTCACGATGATATACGTCCGAAAGCCCGCCGCCTGATTGTGCCGCTCGCGCTCAAAGCCGAGCGTGCCTGCGCAGAACGTGGAGAGCAGGATGCGCACCACGATCGAGAGCACCGTGATATCTGCGAGCTGCTGAGAAATCGCTGCCATAGGATCTATTCCTCACTTTTTGCAAAAAACTGGAAATACCCGCACAGCAAACTATGCCTGCCGCGCAGGAAAGATACCTTTCCGCCGCAGCCTCAGTCGCTCGCCTTTTTGAGCTCGACGTTTTTCTCGTAGGCCACGGTCACGGCGTCTAACACCGCCGCGCGCATGCCGCGCTCTTCGAGCGTGCGCACGCCTTGGATCGTCGAGCCCGCGGGCGAGCAAACGCTGTCCTTGAGCACGCCCGGGTGCTGGTTCGTCTCGAGCACCATCTTGGCCGTGCCGAGCATCATCTGCGCGGCATACTGGATCGCCGACGCGCGCGGCAGGCCGCACGCGACGCCGCCGTCGGCCATCGACTCTAAGAAGATCGCGGCAAAGGCCGGGCCGCAGCCCGCGACCGCCGAGCCCGCGGCATGCAGCTCCTCCGCCAGCGGGAAGAGCTTGCCCGCGGGCGCCATGTAGCGCAAAAACGCCTCCTGCTGCGCCTTGCCGCAGTTGCCGCTGCACGCATAGAAGATCACACCCTCGCCCACGGCGGCGGGCATGTTCGGCATGATGCGGATGACGGGATAGTCCCCGCCCGCAAGCTCCTGAATGCGCGCGATGTCCAGTCCCGTGACCATGCTGATGAGTACCGGCGCGCTCTTGCGCTCCTTGAGCGCCGGGGCGATGCCCTTGAGCACGTCCACGATCATCTGCGGCTTCACGCCGAGGAAGATGTGGTCCGCCTCGCGCGCGATGATCTCGTTGCTGCTCACAACGGCCCCGATGCGCTCTGCGAGCGTCTCCGCCTTTGCCTTCGTGCGGTTGGCGAGCAGCACCTCCACCTCGCCGCTTCTGGCCGCCGCGCTCGCCAGCGCGCCGCCCATATTCCCTGTGCCGATAAAGCCGATCTTCATCATCTGCCGTGTCCTTTCTACACCCATCAGGAACCCAAGCGCAGCCCTGTACCGCGCACCGCCCCTGTTTTTATTATCAGTAAAGGATATATCAACCCCCGCCGCCTTGTCAAGCACCGCGCCCGTCAATCACCCGTCCCGCGAAAATTTTATGTAATATCCATTGCACTGAGTACCGTTCTTTAGTATACTGATGCGGCCTGCCAAACCAAATATGACTTTACGAGTCCTGTCACAGGGGATATCCCCTTGTATGCCAAGTGGAACAAGAATTCCGGCGGCGGCTCCACCACCACCTACTTCTATTTCGCCATTGAAAAGGTGGACGCGCAGGACGGCCACGCCCTGAACGGCGCGACGGTTCGGAACTACCGCGGCTCCACACCTGAGCTGCTGAACGGCGAAGACCACTTTGCCTATATCGTCGGTCACAATGATGGCAATGTTTACCCAAATGGACTGATCTCCCGTGCGGAGACCGCCACCGTTTTCTTCCGGCTTTTGAAAGATGAGGTGCATGACGGCAATCTTCTGACCAGCAATACCTATTCCGATGTTCCGGATGACTATTGGGCAAATACCGCCATCTCCACCATGACGGGTCTGGGCATCGTGCAGGGGTGCAGCACCGACACCTTTGACCCCAACGCCCCCACCACCCGCGCGCAATTTGCGGCCATCTGCGCCCGGTTTGATACCGGTGCCGGCGGCACCACCCAGACCTTCTCCGACATCAGCGGACACTGGGCCGAGTAGTATATCCGGCGAGTTGCCGGGTTGGGCTGGATCAAGGTCTTCGAGGACGGCACCTTCCGCCCCGACACCTACATCACCCATGCCCAGGCTATGACCATGATCAACCGGGTGTTGAACCGCATCCCCGAGGAGAACAGTGACCTGCCGGCAGGCATGAACACCTGGCCGGACTGCAACCCCGGCGACTGGTTCTACCTGGCGGTCCAGGAGGCCACCAACTCCCACGCGTTCAAGCACAAGACTGGAAACTATGAGACCTGGACCGGCATGAACAAAACCCCGACTGGACCCGGTATTGAGCACTGATATTGGGCAAAATTTCAGAAATACACATATCGGTTGCTGCTCCTAAATAAAAGCACAAGCGGCGCACCAAATCTGGTGCGCCGCTTGTGCTTTTGCCTTGCTCTAAACGATTCTTTTAAATGTTGCCCTTATGCGAGGGTGGCTATAGGCCAGCCTCTCTTTCTTGAAGTTATAATAGCATCGTGACCCCATTCTCCTCGATCTCGATCTCCACGAGCGGCGCGCCGGGGTCGTACTCGCCGTCGAGCGTCCACGGGATGTCCTCGGCCGTCTCCGCCGTCACGTGCCTGACATGGCGGAAGATGAGCCCCTCGGAGTTATAGTAGTCCTTGTTGACGAGCGCCAGAATGAGCGCCTGCATCGCAGCCGGTGTGCGCGGCACAGGCACGAGCAGCAGCTCGAACTTGCCGTCGTCGAACGACACCTCGTCGGGCGAGAGCTTCATCAGCCCCGCGATCGACGTCGAATTGCTGATCGCACCGAAGAGGTATTCCCCATCGAAGACCTCGCCGTCCGCCGTGATCTTCATGCGGTACGGGCAGAGCGTGTCGAGATTCTTGACGCCCTCGAGTAAGTAGGCAAAGTGCCCGAACATATTCTTGATATCCTGCTGGACGGTGTAGGTCGTTTTCGTGAACGCGCCGAACGACGCGACATAGACGAAGTTCCGCTCGCCGAATTTGCCCACATCGAGAGATCTCGGCTTCATGCGCATGGCGGAGGCCGCCGCCTCGGCGGGATTCGACGAGATATTCAGGCTCGCGGCAAAGTCGTTCGTGCTGCCGCCGGGCAGATAGCTCACGAGCGGGCGGTATTCTCGCGGAATGCGCATCACACCGTTCACCGTTTCGTTGAGCGTGCCGTCGCCGCCGTGGCAGACGACGACGTCGAATTCCGGCCCGAGCGATTCGGCGAGCTCCGTCGCTTCTCCGCGGTGCGTGGTCTTGCGCACGGAGACGAGATAGCCCGCCTCGGAATAGATCGCGGCGGCGTCAAACAGCGGCGCGAGGGATTTGGTCTTTCCCGCGCGGGGATTGACGATAAAGAGCAGCTTTTTGTCGTCCATGGGTTCCTCCTCGTTTGCTCTTCACAGCATCAGACCGGCAAAGCACCCTGCGCCCTGTCGGTCAAAATCACCCTCTGCCAAAAAAGTCAAGTTCTGTTCATCTTCATTAACAGAGAGTAAAGATTATCATAACACACGAAATGAGCGGTTGCAATTCCCAGCAAAAAATAGTAAGCTGTTTTTGGTATCTTTTTAGCAGTCATTTAACGCCTTTTGCCCAAAAAAAGGGGGAGCCCATGAAGCAGAACAAAACCTATCTTCACCTCGGCGTAACGCTGATCGTCTCGGCCTGCGCGGTGCTGATGTTTTACGACACGTTTTTCCAGTCCCGCGTGCTGCTGGACTTTTTCGACAAGCTGATGAGCGTGCTCTCGCCGGTCATCTACGGCCTTGTGTTCGCGTACCTTCTCGCCCCCATCGTCGACTTTTTCGACCGGTATATCCAAAAGGGGCTGCCGAAGGTCAAGTCCTCGCTCGTCCGGGGGCTGAGCATCCTCGTCACGTGGATCTGCGTCATCGCCCTCATCTACCTGATGTTCAGCATCCTCATCCCCGAGCTGGTCGACAGCACGAAGACACTGGCCGACAACTTTGAAAGCTATTATAAAACCGTCTACAACTGGGTCAACAGCCTTGTGGAGAATCAGACGATCTTCTCCGACGACATCTACTCCGACCAGCTGCTCTCCGCACTCAACGGCTACTACGATAAGCTCGTCAAGTGGGTCACCGACACGGTCATCCCGCAGGCGCAGGTCGCCATCGTCGCCGTGACCGGCGGCATCTGGAGCGTCGTCATCTTCCTCAAGAACCTTCTCATCGGCATGATGATCTCGGTCTATCTGCTCGCGCGCAAGGAGAGCTTTGCCAAGCAGTCGAAGAAGATCCTCTACGCCATTCTGCCCGAAACGCCGTACCGCCGCACGCTGCGCGCCGTGGCCGAGGCTGACCGTATCTTCAGCGGCTTCGTGCGCGGAAAGCTGCTCGACTCGCTCATCATCGGCATCCTCTGCTTCATCTGCTGCTCGATCTTCAAGTTCCCGTATACGCCGATCATTTCGGTGTTCGTGGGCGTGACGAACATCATTCCGATCTTCGGCCCGTTTCTCGGCGCCATTCCGAGCGCATTCCTCATCCTGCTCGTCAGCCCCAAGCAGTGCCTTTATTTCATTCTCTTCATCATCGCATTGCAGCAGTTTGACGGCAATATCCTCGGACCGAAAATCCTCGGCAACGCCACCGGACTGTCGAGCTTCTGGGTCATGTTCGCCATTCTGCTGTTCGGCGGCGTGATGGGCTTCGCGGGCATGGTGGTTGGCGTGCCGCTGTTTGCCGTGCTGTACAGCATGTTGACCGAGAAGATCAATCATCTGCTGAAAAAGCGCGGTCTGTCCGTGGATACGAACGACTATCGCGGGCATAAGCGCATCGACCCGGAGACACACGCGTTCGTTGAAGCGCAGGAGACAATGCCTCCTGTGAGCGCAAAAGAGCGCCGCCGTGCGGCACAGCAGAAAGATCAGGAAAACAAAAAACAGTAATATGCGCAAAGAGGGACACTGCGAGGCAGCAGTGTTCCTCTTTTGCGTTCAGGTGCAGAATGGCGGGGAGCGCGCTGACGCCGCGCGGGCGCACAAGAGGGTAGACACCTGCGGTTTTCCCCCTCTTGCACCCTTAAACGCCTATATTACTGGGCTTTAAGTCGTTTTTTCGAGAGGCGTACACCAATGTTACACCTTTTCGCTACATAGCTTCAAGAACGTCTAACGCTGTCAGCCGTTCCTGTTCCATAGCGTGAATGTAGATATTATATGTGGTGGAAATACTGGCATGCCCCATCCATTTGCTTACTACGCTGATGCTTACGCCAGCATTTAACGCACTGCTTGCAAAAGTGTGACGTAGCTGATGGATCGTGAGCGGCTTGTCTATCCCCGTGTGCTTCAACATACGCTCAAGTAAATTGTGCATACGGTTATTAGTGAGGAAGCCGCCTTTTTGCGAACAGGCAACATATTTGCTTTTGATGCCGCATTGCCTGTAAATCATCTGCAATTCCCTAAGTGCGTTGATTGCTTTACTATTTAGTGGGATAATCCGGTTGCTGCTGGATGTCTTAGTGCCTTTTACCTGTAAGGTGCTTTTGGACGTATCTTTTCCGGTATCCCTGTTCTTGACCTTTGCCAGATTTTTATTTATGGATACCGTCTTGCTTTCAAAGTCAATATCAGACCATTCCAGCGCAAGCAGTTCACCACACCGCAGGCCGGTATGCAGCATAAATACGATCAGGTTTCCGTGAACAAAAAGCGGACGGCCTGTACCATACTTCTCTCTGGCTGCTTCCTCCAACCGTTTAACCTCTGCATCCTCTAATATCAGCATTTTCCGCTCCGGCTTAAACTTGCTCCGTTTTGCCATGATAACATTTGCCATTGGGTTTTTAAGAATGTCACCCTCAGTATAGGCATGTTGGAAAACCTCAGAAAGTATCTGCCGGATCATCTTGACGATAGTATAAGAATATTCAGTGCTTTTCTGGTTTAACAGTGTTTGAATATCAACCGCTTTGATATTCCCAAGTTGGAAGCCGCCAAGCGTCGGCTTGATATGCGTGTAATAGACAGACTCCAACCGATCAAAGCTGGTATTCTCCACGGCTGCGGCCTTGAAAGTATATAACCATCGCTCAATATAAGTGCTAAGCAATACTTTTCTACAATCCGTAATGCCATGCACTATCTGTCTCTTATACACATCTCCGAGCCCACGAGACCGGAGCCTATCTCGT
>OWIP01002405.1_pt1 | contig 9874 bp, 12 predicted proteins | sample 1732581 | NCBI WGS metagenome assembly OWIP01 (sample SAMN05065731, study PRJEB22554) | human gut metagenome | biome: ENVO:2100002; feature: ENVO:00000062; material: ENVO:00002003 | host: Homo sapiens | place: USA
CAGCTCAATCATTATCATAGAAGATTATTATTTACAGACTTTTCTTCATAGTCTCCTTTTTCTAGTGATTTTTAATAAAAAATCAAGATGATTTTTGGATATAGTAACGAATCTGTGAATAAACTGCATTTTTATGTTGCAATATAGTTACGCATAGTGTATATTACAGATATGGAACAGTTCCACAAATGATGTGGACAGTTCCGTGGCACAAAACGAGGCATCCATAGATGAAAAATTTTTTTTAATCAAATATGGAACAGTTTCACAAAAAGGAGGAATATATATGAAAGCAAAGAAGTTAGTAGCAGTTGGAATGACAGTGCTAATGCTTGGGGGATTATTTGTGGGATGCGGAAATTCTGCAGATACCTCGACAGGAGCAAACAGTGGAAAAAATGTAAAGATTACAATTTTCCAGAGTAAGATTGAGGCAAATGAAGGATACAAGAAATTAATTGCAGCATATGAAAAGGATCATCCAAATGTAGAAATTAATCTTGAAGCTGTCACAGGAAATGATTTTGGCGCATCAATGAAAGCAAAGATGCAGTCGGATCCACCAACAATCTTTTCTGTAGGTGGTTTTTCGGACATGAAAGATTACGGAGATGTTATTGAAGATGTTTCTGATCTGGATATTATGCAGCACGCATTAAAAGGAACAACGGATACTTTTACAAAAGACGGAAAAGTATATGCCATTCCGTTATACATGGAAGGTTATGGATTCGTTATTAATAAGCAGATGTTTGAGGATGCTGGAGTTTCTGTAGATTCTATGATGAATTTCGAAGGCATGAAGGCCGGTTTTGATACTTTGAAAGAGAAAATCGATAATGGTGAGATGAAGGATAAATATCCGAATCTGGAAGCTGTTATGGAATACCCGACAAAGGAGTTATGGATTGCAGGAGACCATGACGCTAATGTTGCTTTAACACATGACTTTAAGACTCCTAATGAAGCATATGCGGCAGATTCGCTTCCGGGAACCGGCTTTGAAGACTATAAGAAAATGGTTGATTTTCAGGCCAGTTATACAACCAATGCCAACAATACGGCAAATCTTAATTCTGTAGACTACACAACATCATTAGAGGGTGGACTTGCCATTGAACGTGTTGCATGTATCAAGCAGGGAAACTGGGTAGCTCCAGCAGTAGAGACAACAGATCCGGCAGTCCTTCAAAAATTGGATATGTTACCATATTCTGTTCCGGGATATTCAGATGGCAAGTATTTTGTAGGTGTATCAGGATATTGGGCAATTCATAGCAAGGCAACCGATGCGCAGAAAGCTGCTGCAAAAGACTTCATCAATTGGATGTTCACCGATTCGGAAGCACAGAAAATTGTTGTGAATGATTGTAAGTTTATTCCTCCATATGATAATTTTGATGGAATAAAAGCATCCGATCCACTTTCACAGAGAATTATGGATGCAAATAATTCCGGAAATACCATGAACGGATGGGTATACAGTGGAGCTCCAAATACATGGGGTCAGCAGGTGGCTGGTGTAGAAGTACAGAAATATCTTGCCGGAGAAGCTGATTGGGATGAGGTTACAAAGACCTGTATCGAGCAGTGGAGTGAGTTAAGAAAACAACAGAACAACTAGTAAGAGTTAAAGAGGGTTCCGGGATAGAGCTTCTATCCCGGAAATTCAAATAAGGGTAAAATCCTTTGTTTGGAAAGGACGGATAGAAGAAGTATGAGAAAAAGTAAATTACGGTTTTGGGGCTTTTTGGCACCGTCATTAATTGCATTTTGTATTGTTGTAATCATACCTACATGTATTGGATTTTTCTATTCCCTTACAAACTGGAATGGAATTGTAGGCTCGGACATTAAGTTTGTAGGTTTTCAAAATTTTATTGACATTTTTACGAGAGATGACTCATTTGTACATGCTTTTTTATTTACTGCGCTTTTTTCGGTGTGCGCAGTTGTATTGGTAAACTTTGTTGGCTTTGCTCTGGCGTTGTTAGTGACACAGAAATTTAGAGGCGCAACGCTGTTACGTGGAATTTTCTTTATGCCAAATATGATAGGCGGATTATTGCTTGGATTTACTTGGCAGTTTATTTTTATATCGATTTTTGAAGCTTTTTCAAAAAAGACAGGAATTGCAGCCTTTAGCGGATGGCTGTCGAATCCGGAAACCGGATTTATAGGATTGTTGATTTTGACTGTGTGGCAGATGTCGGGATATATGATGATCGTATATATTGCGCAGATTCAGCAGATACCGGAATCGGTTAAGGAGGCAGCAAGAATTGATGGAGCAAAACTCATGGCAGCTTATGAGATATATCATCCTTCCGTTGATGATGCCTGCGTTTACAATCGGATTATTCTTATCTATTTCGAGTTCATTTAAAATGTTTGATCAAAATTTAGCTTTGACACAAGGTGGACCATACAAATCAACAGAAATGATTGCGTTAAACATTTACAATTCTGCCTTTGGAGCAAATGAATTTGGTTTTGCACAGGCAAAGGCAATCGTTTTTCTGATTATTGTGGCAGGAATCGGAGTTACGCAGTTGGTTATAACAAAGCGCAAGGAGGTTGAAATGTAATGAAGAAAAAAATCGCTTATGGAGTAACAGGACTTATTCTTGGATGCATTTTTTTGTTTCCGATTTATATTTTGATTATGAATTCGTTTAAGACGACCAAGGGGATTTTTACAGATGTGTTGGGATTTCCGGCGAAAGGAACATTCACACTTGAAAACTATAAGAATGCGTTTCAAGAACTGGATTACATAAGATCTTTTATGAATTCGCTGCTTATCACGGTAGTGACAGCGGTTCTGGTGCTGTTGATATCGGCTATGGCGGCCTGGGTACTTGTACGTTATAAAACCAAAGCAAGTAAGATTATTTTTTTGATATTTGCCGGTTCTATGTTGATTCCATTTCAGTGTGTCATGCTTCCATTGGTTGGATTTGCAAGCAAAATCGGTTTGCTGTCTCGTGGTGGCTTGATCTTTATGTATATGGGCTTTCAAACAAGTATGGCAATCATAATGTTTCATGGGTTCATAAAAAATATTCCGGAGGAATTGGAGGAAGCCGCTACAATTGACGGGTGTGGTTCCATACGTCTGTTTATTTCGATCGTGCTTCCTTTGATGAGAACGATTATAGTCACGGTTGCAGTTATTAATGTTATGGGAACATGGAATGACTTCTTATTACCATCGCTGATTATTAATAAACAGGGCTTACAGACGTTGCCTTTAAAAACATATCTGTTCTTTGGACAATTTGCAAAACGTTGGGATTTGGCTTCGGCCGGATTGGTTATGTGCATGGCTCCTATTATTATCTTTTATTTGTTTAGTCAAAAATACATTGTAAAAGGTATTACAGAAGGGGCAATAAAGTAAGGTGAGGAATTTGTGAATGAAAAACAATTGGTGGAAAGAGTCCGTAGTGTATCAGATTTATCCGCAAAGTTTTATGGATAGCAACGGAGATGGAATCGGAGATTTTAACGGAATTATCCGGAAGCTTGATTATCTCCAAAATCTAGGCGTAGATGTATTATGGATATGCCCGATGTACGCTTCTCCACTTGTGGATAATGGATATGATATATCGGATTATTACAAGGTAAATCCAATCTTTGGAACAAACGAGGATATGGAGCATTTAATAGAGGAGGCTCAAAAAAGAAAGATTAAAATCATATTGGATCTGGTGGTCAATCATTGCTCGGATCAGCATGAATGGTTCCAGAAGGCAATGAAGGATCCTAATTGTGAGGAAGCGTCTTATTTTTACTTCCGAACAACGGAGAATGATAAAGAACCGAATAACTGGCGATCCAATTTTGGCGGATCCGTATGGTCGAGATTACCAGATGGCAGATGGTATTATCATACGTTTGCGAAGGAACAGCCGGATCTGAACTGGGAATGCAAAGAGCTGCGTCAAAAAATTTATGAGATGATAAACTGGTGGTTGGAAAAAGGAATCGCCGGTTTTCGTATCGATGCAATTACCTTTATCAAAAAAGACTTAAGTTTTGCCAGTCGTCCTACGAATGATGGGGAACGATATCCGGTTGAAAATCTTACGGATTATAAGGGAATCGGAACATTCCTTGATGAGATGAAAGAACAGTGCTTTGATAAATATAACTGTATGACAGTTGCCGAAGCACCGGGGGTTGACGATGCTGCTTTTGAACGCTATGCCGGAAAGAATGGTTACTTTTCCATGATTTTCGATTTTGGATGGGAAAATATGGAAGGGGAAAATGATAAATCAAGCATTCATGCGGTAGAACGGTGGAAGAAAAAAATGTTTACACATGTAGCGCATAATAGCGGAATCGGTTGGAGTGCTATCTTTTTAGAAAATCATGATCAGTCCAGATGCCTGAACAAATTTCTGGAAAGAGAAAATATTAGTTTCTATAGTGCATCGGCACTGGCGAGTATCTATTTCTTTTTATATGGAACGCCTTTTATATATCAGGGACAGGAAATTGGTATGACCAATGTTAAGTGGAAGAATATTAATGATATGGATGATATAAGGGCGAAAAGAACATATGAGGAAGCGGTCGGACAGGGCAAGGATCCGGATGAAGTACTTGCATACTTTTCAGAGTTAGGAAGAGATAATGCAAGAACGCCGATGCAGTGGGATGACTCGGAAAATGGAGGATTTACGTGTGGAAAGCCATGGATTAAATGCAATGATAATTATAGAACAATCAATGCACAGAGTGAGGTGAATGATCCGGATTCATTGTACAATTATTATAAGCGTTTGATTCAGTGTTACCATGACCATGCAGATATTGTGAGACAGGCGGAGTTTCGCCCGATGTACGAAGAATATCCGGGATTATTTGCATATGAAAGAGAAGTAAACGGCAAAGGTTTATTGGTAATCGTGAATTTTACAAATGAAAAGCTGATGTTTCAAAAAATTGATCAAAAATGTGAATTGTGCAATTATCATGAAACGGAGTCCGAATGGTTGCAACCATATGAGGCGAGAATATACAGCAAATAAAAAAATTCTATGTGTAAAAGAAAACATTTTGGCGTTAAATGAAATTGGACTGTCAGTCGATTAAACTTTTTATAAATACAGACCTCTCAGATACTGAAAAGTGTAATGGGAGGTCTTGTTTTTATTGTTTAAAATTCATTTTAGGTAGCCATACAGCAGCGAAATTGCCTGTTGCATTACATGAATGCTTGTGTTACAACACAGCTACGTAAGAAAAGTGAATAGAAATCTTCAGGGCAGGGTCAGATTCCCTACTGGTGGTATAGCCCACGAGCCGTTAGGCATGATTCGGTGAGATTCCGATAAGGAGAACCTCTTCGCAGAGATTCTCCTTGATTTTAAACGGTAGGTTTTGTAGGTCTTACTGTAAGCTGTAAACCGAGATGCTGAAAAATATTAAGCAGTGTTCCGAGATTCGGGGTTGTTTTGCAGGATTCGATCCGTGCTACGGATGATTGTGGAATACCACACATAGCAGCAAGCTCTCTCTGGCTAAGTCCAAGAGAAGTACGCTGTTCCACCATGGCACTTACGATGGAGGAAATATTTTCAACTTCATCGATGTCTTTTCCAATTTCAGGATCAACGGTTCTTACATGTTCCTTATAGTCATTCCAGGTTTTCATAATCATTCAGCCTCCTTTCGGGCAAGGTAATCATCACGTTCAGCCTTTGCCCGTTCAATTTCGCGCTTGGGAGTTTTTTGAGTTTTCTTGCGGAATTGATGCAAAAGCACAAAGGTATCATTTTTGAAATAAAAATATAAAACACGGTTATTGCCTGGGCGAAGCTCCCAGATATCATCATCAAGGTGTTTTGTGATATTTTCATTAAGCCGTGTACCATTATCTTCGAGGAGCTGGATGTACAAACTTATCTGCTTGTATTGAATACGGGCATCTTTGTTTGTAGCTGCTTTGACTCGAAGAGATTCAAGAAATTCCCAAAGCTCTGATCTGCCATTGGAATCTTCGTAAAATTCAATGTTGTACATTAGTATATGTTCTCCAAGTGGAAATATTTATTCTATATACATGATAGCATTTATGCTATCAAAAAGCAAATAAAAAATGAAAGAAGGAAACAAAATTTGAGTGAAAAAAATATAAAATTAGTAATTGCCGAGAAACCTTCGGTGGCGCAGTCCATCGCAAAGGTAATCGGTGCAGATAAGAGAGAGGACGGATACCTGGAGGGCAATGGTTATATTGTCGGCTTTGCGCGGACCGGAGTGGTAACGGAGACAGTGGAGAGGAAAGGAATCGGAACCTCCGCAACCAGGGCAGCGACGATTGAGAAGCTGGTCCGTATGAACGAAATCGAAGGTATGATCACGGAACTGGTCAGAACTTATAAGATCATTGAAGATGCAGAAGTGCTCATGCATCCGGTACTGGAAGAAATCGGAACATGCCCTTGCTGTGGCAGGCATGTAGTCGAGAGGCAGAAAGGATATTCCTGTGAGAACAGGCAGTGTAATTTTGTGCTGTGGAAGCAGAACCGATTCTTTGAGGCTCTTGGCAAAAAGATGACAAAGCCTATAGCTGTAAAACTTCTTTCTGATGGAAAAGTGGCACTGAAAGGCTGTAAGTCAAAGAAGACCGGAAAGACCTATGATACAATGGTCGTCATGACAGTGGATGAGAACCAGAGAGCAGTATTTGAACTGAATTTTGAGAAGGGAGCGGGCAAATATGGAAAAAGCAAAAACAAGAAAGATTAAAAAGTGGGATGAAGTACACGGAGAGCATGAGGTGGAAGTATCGGATAATACCGGAGGATGTGAGCTGGAAGAGGTGGCTGGAGCCAGCCCTTCCATCAGCAGAAATCCGATGAGGAGCATCGAGGATATGGTGGAGCAGAACGACAACAGCTTTGATGGTGTGATCAATAATGTGAAAGTGGAACCGGCAGCAGGCACTTTGGAAATTGTACCGGATGATAAAAAATCCGTACTGGAAAAATTAAAGGAACAGAGTAAACAGATGCAGTCCCCTGTGCCTGTTTCTGATAGAAAGCCGGTTCCGGGATGTTGTTTTGAAAGAGAGTTCCAAAGATGGTAGAAAGATCAAAACGAATTGAGCTGAGAGTGACAGCAGATGAACTCAGGCAGATTCATGAGCGTATGCAGGAGGCTGGTATTTCTAGTCTCACTGCATATATGATCAGGATGGCACTTCACGGATATGTCATTGTGATGGATCTTTCTGACTTAAAAGAAGTCCTTCGTCTTTTACAGATATCCGGAAATAATCTGAATCAGTATGCAAAAAAGGCAAACGAAACAGGCAGCATTTATCATGAGGATATCGAAGAACTGAGAACAAATCAGAAAGAGATTTTGCAGGAAATGAGAAAAGTGCTGGACAGACTGACAACAATTATGTAAGGCAGGTGAGAAGATGGCGGCAACAAAACTGATAGCAATGCACCAGAATAAAGGCCGGAGTGTGATGCGGTGTCTGAAGGACAGGACCGATTATGCCATGAATGGAGAAAAAACGGATGAGGGAAAATATATTTCATCTTATCAATGTAATCCGGAGCTGGTTGATCTGGAATTTGCTCAGGCAAAAAAGGAATATCTGCATAAGACATGGCGGCAGCCTAAGGGAGATGTGATTGCATATCAGATCCGCCAGTCCTTCAAGCCGGGAGAAATCACATCGGAGGAAGCAAACGAAGTCGGATATGAAACCGGTATGAGATTCACAAAAGGAAAGCACGCATTTATTGTGGCAACGCATGTGGACCGGGCGCATATTCATAACCACATCATTTTCAATTCCACCAATCTGGAGTGTGACCGGAAGTTCCGGGATTTCTGGTTTTCAGGAATAGCATTGCAGAGACTTAGCGACATTATCTGTCTGGAGCATGGGCTTTCTGTTATTCCAAAGGTAAAGCCGAGTGAGAGGCAGCGGAGAACAAAGTACCCGGAACGTGTGAGCATGAGGGATGTCATCCGGGAAGATATTCTGAAATGCCTGGATCAGAAACCGGCAGATTTTGAAGAACTTCTGAAATTTTTACAGGCAGAAGGATATGAAATCAAGCGTGGCAAGCATACCGCAGTCTGTGGGAAAGAACAGAAACGTTTCATCCGGTTCCGTTCACTTGGAGAGGATTTTACAGAGGAAAATCTGAAAAAAGTAATTGCCGGAGAGAAGGAGCCTCCTGAAAAAATACCGGAACGGAAAGAAGCAAAACCGGAAAAGCGCAAGTTTGATCTGGTAGTTGATATTCAGAAAAAAATGGCACAGGGAAAGAACGGCGGCTATGTCCAGTGGGCGAAAAAATATAATGTGAAACAGTTTGCGGAATCTATTCTGTTTTTACAGCAGCATGATATTCACGATAAGGAAACGCTGGATGCATTAGTGGACGGGAGCTCTGCAAAATACCATGAGCTTATGAAAACCATCAAAGATGCAGAGGAGAAGATGGCAGCAAATAAAGTGATCAAGACTCACATTATCAATTATGCCAAGACCAGGGAAACATATAGTGCCTACCGAAAATCAGGATACAGTAAGAAATTTTACGAGGCACACCGGGATGAGATTACCCTTCATAAGGCAGCAAAGGAAGCATTTTCAAAACTGCCGGATGGAAAGATTCCAAAGGTAAAGGATCTGAATGAAGAATTTGCAAGACTGCTTTCAGAGAAAAAGGCAGCTTACAGCGAATACAAGAAAATAAAAAAAGAAATGCGGGATTATCAGATAGCGAAGCAAAATGTGGAATCCTTCTATGCTGCTCAGCAGAGCTGGGACATAGAGGAAGACATGAGAAAGAAAAGGCAGCAGGAGAGATAAGCATACGGGCAATCATCAAAAAATATAAATTGGTGGTTGCCCTCTTTTTTATATTCCGGCAGAGCAGGAATGTATCAGCACTCACGAAGTGAGGGCGCAGTTTGTCATCGAAGATGACATTCTAAGGGGATTGGGGATGTGCCTCCAACAAGCAAAACGCGCCCGTGTACGTACGGGGGCACTGCTTGCTAACTTGCGAAGCAACAACGATTGCGGCCTTAGTGCGCCGCTATTTAAAGAAAAGGAGAACAGGATGGAAGAGAGAATTATAAAAGAAAATACAGAAGATAAGATAGGCATAACCGCAGCATAGGTAACGGATACTCCCTCTTTCCTCGTCTTGGAATTATCAAACGGAGTTACATCAATGTCAACCGGAACAAAACCGTTAGACAGCTTGGAGGGAACAATGCCATTAGTACGTAAAAGTTCTACATTTTCCTTTAGGATATATTCCCGGAGGGAAGAGCCAATGACATCCATCCTTTGACGAAGGGTTTCTTCTGATGGAATGTTGTAGGCAATTCCGAGCGCAGTTTTATAAAAATCCCGGTCATCATCCATTTCGTGAACAGTCTGGAAATCCGGTTTGCCCATGTATAACATACCGATGTACGTGAGGAGAATATCGCCATTTTTAATCTGATGCTGTGAACGGTTCGGTGTTACATCCATTCGATTGCAGTGCTTAACAAAATCGCTTTTTCCAAGGATTGCTCCTACAACAGCCAAGCCGCTTGCTGGAATGATTCGTTCATTGGTAAATTCGATTTTAATATTTTTCATGGCATAATCTCCTTTGAAAGTGAATTTCTAAGAAGATTATACCTGAAAAACGCTTCACCAAGCAGGTGAATTTATAAAACGATAAAATTTTAATGAATCCATTGAAAAATCAAGCGTTTTACCTGTTATGGTGCAATGAACTTCACGGATTTAGGTGACTGTTAAAGCGGTAGCCGATCTCACGAACACTATCTATGGAAACTGTCTCTTATACACATCTGACGC
>OWIP01002428.1_pt1 | contig 9811 bp, 9 predicted proteins | sample 1732581 | NCBI WGS metagenome assembly OWIP01 (sample SAMN05065731, study PRJEB22554) | human gut metagenome | biome: ENVO:2100002; feature: ENVO:00000062; material: ENVO:00002003 | host: Homo sapiens | place: USA
AATAAAAAATGAGACATAATAAGAAATTCAATCATTTAGGTCGTACTGCTTCTCACAGAAACGCGATGTTATCTAACATGGCATGTTCTTTGATTAAGCACAAAAGAATCACTACGACTGTTGCAAAGGCTAAAGCTCTGAAGAAGTTTGTTGAGCCTTTGATTACGAAGTCAAAGGATGACACGACTAACTCTCGTCGTGTTGTATTCAGCAATCTGCAAGACAAGCAAGTTGTAACGGAACTGTTCAAGGAAATCTCTGTGAAGATTGCTGACCGTCCGGGTGGTTATACTCGTATCATCAAGACAGGACACCGTCTAGGTGACAACGCTGAAATGTGCTTTATTGAACTCGTTGATTACAACGAAAACATGGCTAAGGAAAAGGTTGCTAAGAAAGCTACTCGCACCCGCCGTTCTAAGAAAGCTGCTACTGAAGCTGCTGCTCCGGCAGAAGCTCCGGTTGCTGAAGCACCGGCAGTTGAAGAGGCAAAAGCGGAAGAAGCTAAAGCTGAATAAATCGACTATTCTTTTCAATATAAAAGCCGTCTCTTGTGAAAGGGGCGGCTTTTTTACTCTGCATTCGGATATTTTGGAAGGAAAGAAGATATATCTTTCCTAAACATTCATTAAAAGGTTCTACTATTAAACAATTAAATGAAACAAACTGTTATCTTTGCAGATAGATATGGCAAAGTTTCTGAAGGTGATATTATTCCTGGTCCTTGCTACTGCCTTTTGTGGAAGTGTGAGTGATGCATTTACCGTACAGACGGTAGATGAAATGGTTATTGCCGCTCAAGTTAGTTTAGGAGAAGAGGGGAATACACAGCGAAATGATGTTCGGCAAGGAAGTTATATTCCGGCTCCGAAATTGCCATACTTGTCAGATGCAGAACTTGCAAGCTCCGCTGGAACTACTCAGTTGCTCACCTTTTCACGTGCGCAACGTTTGTATACAACAGAATATATCCTTTCGTTAAAAGACATGATAGAGCGGCTGGCTCATCGTGACGATGTACTGTCATTGCATCGCTCGAAGTTGTTTGATACCAGCACCTCTTATCGTTGCCACCCTGCGTGTGAATATTATGTATTTACGCTCAGGCGAATTATCATTTAGACGTTTGAATGAATTCAGATTTATTTGCCTTATGTGGTCATAGACTGTACGAGGTGATTATTGGTATGTTTTATCAGTTAAACTTTTATTCATTTTAAACGATTTAAATTATGGCAACTCAAGTAATTGACGCAACTATTTTTGCGTCTACACACCCCGATATCGCAAAACGCACAAGTGTCTCCGGACTAATTTTTTCAGTGGCAATGCTGCTGTTAGGTATCCTTGTATTCGCATCAACTTTTGAAGTAACTGACCGCTCATCTACGCTTAGTATGTTGTTGATGGTGTTAGGTACGGCATTTTTCCTCTTAGGAATATTCCGTTTGTTCTGGAAATCTAAAGAAGTGGTATATATTCCGACAGGAAGTATTACTAAGGAACGCAGCGTGTTCTTCGATTTGAAACACATGGGTAAGTTGAAAGAGATGATTGAAAAAGGCCAGCTTTCTATTGAAGAAGGTGTAAAGAGTGAAGGAAGCGGTAATGTACGTTTGGATGTTATACTTTCTCAAGATAATAAATTTGCAGCCGTTCAGCTGTTCCAGTTTGTGCCTTATACATACACTCCGGTAACCTCTGTACATTATTATACAGGGAATGACGCAGCAACCATATCGGCTTTCTTGGCGAAGTGTAAAGTGAACTAACCCTCAGGGTTTCTGGACTTAACTTTGAAGTTATGGGGATTAGTCGGTAACGGCTATCCCCATTTTTTTCATCAGGAAACAGGCATTCATATTCTGAGCTACTCCTTCGCGCAGACGATAAGAAAAGGTCAGTTCATTACCTGTGATGTCGGCTTCGAATCGGTAATTATGGATGTCATCAGGATAAATGTCGGCAAGCGTGCCGAGCATCAGGTCGTGAGTAGCGATGATACCATTTGCCTGTAAAGTCATGAATTGTTTGATAAGGGCGAGCGAGCCTTTCTGCTTATCCATAGAGTTGGTTCCTTTTAGAATCTCATCAAGGATGATGAAAAACTCTTCACCGGCTTGTAGTTTGTCGATGATAAGTTTCAGACGTTTCAGTTCTGCAAAGAAATAGGATTCGTTATCATTCAGGGAGTCGCTGGTGCGCAGACTGGTGATGAGCTGAACAGGATACAGTTCCATACTCCGGGCGCAAACGGGGGTGCCGATGCAAGCCAGCAAATAGTTGATGCCTACCGTACGAAGATACGTACTTTTGCCTGCCATATTTGCTCCGGTGATAATAATGAAGAAAGGACGTTTTTCTATATCAATGTCATTGCGTACACATTTGTCGCGGTTCATCAGTGGATGTCCCATAGATGCGGCGCGGAGACTGAAAGACCGGGTGGTAATAATAGGGTAGGAGTAATCCGGATGATTATAGGCGAATGTGGCCAGTGAACACAGAGCATCCATGTGAGCGATAGCTGTCAGCCAGCGTGGCAGTTCAGAAGCATATTGCTCTTTCCATCCTTCAATCTGTATGATTTTGCGGATTTCCCAGAAGAATAATCCGTTGAGGGTGGCATATATGTAGGCGTTGTTTCGCTGATCGAGTTCGTTCATAAGCTTACTTAGACGCTGGATGGAGTGAGAAGCCGTTTGTTTTTCATCACCGATCCACTCTCTCACTTCCTTCAATATCGGACTTTTCATGGGTTGGTTCTCTATAAGTCGGAGCAGATTGGCATACGTTGCTAATATCTGTAGCTTCTTTCCGTAGACAGCTTGCATTTTAGTGATTTTACTAGTGAAACAAAAGCTGGCAAAAACAAAGCATAACCATAGAATACCGAAAACTGTGAGCGGAATAATGCCTGCAATAGCCAATGCTATACATAAGATATTTATTCCACCCGCCAATAGCGGCAGCATGCGAAAGAAAATATTCTTCCGGAAGACACTGGGACTCTTAGCCCATGCCTTTAATTCATCTTCATCAGCAGCTTTTCCTTTATAGAGCAGTCCCAGAATACGGAATTCTTGTCGAAAGTTCAATTCCGATGCCAGTTCGCGAATGGCTTCCTGTCGGAATTCTATCTCTTTCTTATTTACCAGATGCGTGCCCAGCCAATTGGCTAACAAGCTTTTTCCAAGTTGCGTACAGCTACGGTTTATATACTGAAAAAGAGAATGTGGACCAAACACATCCAGGTCATAACTGTACAGGTGTGCTGGATTGATAAATTCTGCTCCGTCTTCAAAAGAGGATGTGTCATAATTCAGCGCCGAAAGTTCTTGCTCATTGATTGCTATCTTTTTTTCCAGATAATCTTTCCGGTGAAACAGCCGGTTGTGATACTTTATCAACAGGATAAAAGGCAGAAGTGTAACGGTAATGATCCCCGTTAATACTATCCAGCCTGATGACCAGAAATATATAATTCCCGCAATTCCTGCAACAAATAACAATAATCGCAGTGAGCCTATGCGGTAAATCTTGTTTTGTACTTTATTTAATTCCGAACGTCCTTCTTCAGCGATGCGCTGATAAGTGGCGGTTATTTCATTGATTGTGTCCATTCTATTGTCTCTTTGCCGCAAAGGTAAAATAAGCCTGCTTTATAACCAAATGCTTTATGCGCTTTCTCTTCTCCTAACAGAAAACTTGGCCCGGTCTTGCGCTCCTTAAGCGAACTGTCGTTTCCTTTAATGAGAACTGTGTAATACCCTAATAATCTATCGAGGTGGCAGGTTCTCGCCTTATATATCTCTTTGATGAGTATTGCTTATTTCTCCAGTTACTCGCAACTTTGAAGCGTATTATGCAGTACAGAGATAAGCCCAAGTATAAATATGCATGAACATAAATCTGCCGTAATTGCATTTTTCTTTTCAATAATTTGCTCTTCTTGGATAAATAATGTAACTTTCGCTCAGATAAAACTGTTTTAGAAAGAAAAGCTTGGGGTATGAAAAGGTGGTGGTTATTAGGCATATTCGGATTATTGGTTGCTTTGCATGGGAGCGCCCAGCAAGTGATATATGCCAATTTGAAGGAACTGGTGGAAGATCGTGGCGACACACTCTCCACATTGAAGATAGAGAAGCGCTCCAAGAATCAGATTTTACTGATGGGGGGTGCTGACTATCGCGTCTCGGTAGATGACAATCCCGGTCTCTGCCGATATTTGAAATCCCGTTGTTATGCGGTGAGGGCTGACTCGGCGTTATACGTCAACTGTAAGAAAGTGCGTTATAAACGTTTCCGTTTCGGCGGTTGGTATGCCCCTGCCACTTGGATACAGGGGAAAATTTATTTCTATGCACAGCCTGTAGGTTCTGTGGCGGCAAGTACCACACAGCCTGCCGACGCTACGAAGCTGGGTGGAGATGTCGGTACGGCCATTGCCGCTTCGGGGCTGGTCAATGCGCGGGTTTATTATGAACTGAATCCGGAAACGGGTAAAGTAGAATTCGTAGGAAAAGACAAAATGCTACAGCTACTGAAAAATGAGCCGGAACTTCTGAACGCCTTCTTACAGGAAAGCAGTGAAAGTGCGGAAGTTACAGGTAAATACTTACTACGCTTAAAATGACTAAATGATAAATAAATCCCGGTATCACTTGTTGATATCGGGATTTATTTCTATATTGCGGCATCTTACGGAAGTAAACTGATGACATTTTGTAACCTTTCATCCTGCATGTTATGGAAATAACCTTAAGTAACACATTGCCCCCTTATCCCACTTTCGTAGAGGGTATCCGGAGGGCTCCCGACCGTGGCTTCACACTTTCGCCCGCACAAACTGCCACGGCGTTAAAGAACGCATTGCGCTATATCCCCAAAGAATTACACGAGACCCTCGCTCCGGAGTTTATGGAAGAACTTCGTACCCGCGGGCGTATCTATGGCTACCGATATCGTCCGCAAGGTGACCTCAAAGCGAAACCTATTGATGCCTACAAAGGAAATTGCATTGAAGGTAAGGCTTTCCAAGTGATGATTGACAATAATCTCTGCTTCGACATTGCCCTCTATCCTTATGAACTCGTCACTTACGGTGAAACGGGACAGGTCTGTCAAAACTGGATGCAGTATCGTCTCATTAAACAATATCTTGAAGTGCTGACTCAAGATCAGACACTCGTTATTGAAAGTGGCCATCCGCTGGGATTATTTCGTTCTAAGCCCGATGCACCACGCGTGATTATTACGAATGCCATGATGGTAGGTCTTTACGACAATCAGAAGGATTGGCACGTAGCCATGCAAATGGGAGTTGCCAACTACGGTCAGATGACTGCCGGAGGCTGGATGTACATTGGTCCTCAAGGTATTGTGCATGGCACCTTTAATACTCTGCTGAATGCCGGACGTATGAAGCTCGGTATTCCTCAGAACGGTGATTTGTGCGGACACTTGTTTATATCTTCCGGTTTGGGTGGCATGAGCGGTGCCCAGCCTAAGGCCGCAGAGATGTCGGGTGCGGCTTCCATTATAGCCGAGGTGGATATGTCACGCATTGAAACCCGGCATCGCCAAGGTTGGGTGGGGTACATCACGGACTCTATTCCCGAAGCATTCTCGCTGGCGCATGAGGCGATGGACGGCAAGAAACCGATATCCATTGCTTATCATGGGAATATCGTTGACCTGCTGGAATATGCTGTAAACCAAAATATACATATAGACCTGCTTTCTGACCAGACTTCCTGCCATGCCGTTTACGAAGGCGGATACTGTCCGGTGGGAATTACTTTCGCCGAACGTACAAGTCTGTTGCACGAAGACCCGCAGAAATTCTGTGGACTGGTGAATGAATCGTTGGCACGCCATTTCCGGGCTATAAAAGCCCTTGTAGACCAGGGGACCTATTTCTTCGATTATGGAAACTCCTTTATGAAAGCTGTTTATGATACTGGAGTTCGTGAGATTGCCAAAGAAGAAGATGATAAGAATGGATTTATATTCCCCAGTTATGTAGAAGATATTATGGGGCCGGAACTTTTTGATTACGGTTACGGACCTTTCCGCTGGGTATGTCTCAGTGGTAAACATGAAGATTTGATAAAGACCGATCATGCGGCGATGGAATGTATTGATCCGAATCGTCGCGGTCAGGATCTGGATAACTACAATTGGATACGCGACGCGGAAAAGAATAATCTTGTGGTAGGTACACAGGCGCGTATTCTTTATCAGGATGCGGCAGGACGTATGAAGATAGCGTTGAAGTTCAACGAAATGGTACGCAATGGTGAAGTAGGGCCTATTATGTTGGGACGCGATCATCACGATGTGAGCGGTACGGACTCTCCTTTCCGCGAAACTTCTAATATAAAAGATGGAAGCAATGTCATGGCGGATATGGCCGTGCAATGCTTTGCCGGAAACTGTGCCCGGGGAATGAGCCTTGTAGCACTGCACAATGGTGGTGGCGTGGGTATTGGAAAAGCCATAAATGGCGGCTTCGGTATGGTATGCGATGGTAGCGAGCGGGTGGATGAAATACTTCGTTCAGCTATGTTGTGGGACGTGATGGGCGGTGTGGCCCGGCGTTCATGGGCACGCAATGAACATGCTATGGAGACGAGTGAAGAGTTTAACCGGACACATGCCGATGGTTATCATATCACGATGCCCTATGTGGCTGATGACGAATTAGTAAATAAATACATATAATAAATGAAGAATTATGAATTAAGAATGAAGAATTAAGCTGCACTATGCGAGTTGCACCGCAAGGTAATTCTTCATTCTTAATTCTTCATCCTTAATTAAAAAAGATCATGAATAAAATCATCGAATGTGTCCCCAACTTCAGCGAGGGACGTGACTTGCAGAAAATAGATCAAATCATATCCCCTTTCCGTGGTAAACAAGGTGTAAAACTCCTGGATTACAGTAACGACGAAGACCACAACCGTCTGGTAGTAACTGTGGTAGGAGAACCGGAACCCCTTCGTGATGCCGTTCTCGAAGCTATCGGTATTGCTGTAAAACTTATCGATCTTAACCACCATACCGGGCAACATCCCCGTATGGGTGCCGTAGATGTAGTTCCTTTCATCCCCATCAAAAATGTGACGATGGAAGAAGCTATCGCCCTTTCCAAAGAAATAGGTGCAGAGGTAGGCAAACGCTATAATCTTCCTGTCTTTCTCTATGAGAAATCCGCATCCGCTCCGCATCGCGAAAATCTTGCTGCCGTGCGTAAAGGTGAATTCGAAGGTATGGCAGAAAAGATAAAGTTACCCGAATGGCAGCCCGACTTTGGTCCTGCCGAACGCCATGCCACTGCCGGAACCGTTGCTATCGGTGCCCGTATGCCGTTGGTAGCCTACAATATCAACCTGAATACACCTAATCTAGATATCGCACATGATATTGCCAAGAAGATTCGTTTCATTGGCGGTGGCCTGCGTTATTGCAAAGCAATGGGAGTAGAGTTGAAAGACCGGGGCATTACTCAGGTTTCCATTAATATGACAGACTATACCCGTACCGCCCTTTACCGTGCTTTTGAACTGACTCGTGTAGAAGCACGTCGTTATGGAGTCAGCATCGTGGGGAGTGAGATTATCGGCCTTGTTCCGATGGAGGCGCTCATTGATACAGCTTCTTATTATCTTGGTTTAGAGAATTTCTCTATGCAACAAGTGCTTGAGGCGCGGATTATGGAAGAATAATAGAATGATAAAAGAACGCAAATTACGCAAATTACACAAATAAAGTTTTTAAATATGACCGAGAACCTGATAATTTTCAATGCCCGCGTTGTAACACCCATCGGCTTTTCCGCCCGTTGTGGCAAAGAGATGGGTGAACTATGCATCATTGATAATGCTACAATAGAAGTAACTGACGGTATCATTTCCTATGTCGGCCCTTCCCGGGGCGAGATGCGTGACGGATATTATCAACGCTACTGGCACTACAATGCCCGTGGCAAATGCCTGTTACCCGGCTTCGTCGATTCGCATACCCACTTTGTATTTGGTGGCGAACGTGCCGAAGAATTTTCCTGGAGGCTGAAAGGAGAAAGCTATATGTCTATCATGGAGCGTGGTGGTGGCATTGTAAGCACTGTGAAAGCCACCCGCGAATGTAGTTTCATTCAACTCCGCTCCAAAGCCGAAGGTTTTTTGAAGCAAATGAGTAATATGGGTGTTACTACCGTAGAAGGTAAGAGCGGCTACGGACTGGATAAGGAAACGGAGCTTCTGCAACTCAAAGTCATGCGTAGCCTGAATAATGACGAGCATAAGCGGGTAGATATTGTATCCACTTTTCTGGGTGCGCATGCCGTACCCGAGGAATATAAGGGACGTACGGACGAATACCTTGATTTCATTATCAGTGATGTCCTGCCTTGCGTTGCCAAGAACGAACTGGCTGAGTTTTGTGATGTATTCTGTGAACAAGGCGTTTTCTCCGTCGAGCAATCCCGCCGTTTGTTGCAAGCCGCCAAGGAATATGGTCTGGGCTTGAAACTCCATGCCGATGAAATCGTTCCGCTGGGTGGTGCCGAACTTGCTGCCGGGCTTTCGGCTGTTTCTGCAGATCATCTGTTGCATGCATCCGATACAGGTATCCGCGCTATGCGGGATGCCGGAACCGTTGCAACTTTACTCCCTCTTACAGCTTTTGCCCTGAAAGAACCTTATGCACGCGGTCGTGAAATGATTGATTCCGGTTGTGCCGTAGCCCTTGCCACAGATCTCAATCCGGGCAGTTGTTTCTCCGGTTCCATTCCGTTGACTTTTGCTCTGGCATGCATCTATATGCATCTTACTATTGAAGAGGCTATCACCGCCCTCACCTTGAACGGGGCTGCTGCCTTGAACCGGGCGGACAGTATCGGTAGCATCGAAGTAGGCAAGAAGGGAGATTTTGTAGTGCTGAATTCCGATAATTACCATTTCCTGCCTTATTATGTCGGTATGAATTGTGTAAATACTACCATCAAAGAAGGAGTGATTTATCCTGTATTGTAAAACCTTTAAAGAAAAATACCATGTTAGTTGATTTAACAGTAAAAGAATTTCTGAATAAAGTGGCGGGCAGTGATCCCGTCCCCGGTGGCGGAAGTATTGCTGCCCTGAACGGTGCCGTAGCTTCGGCACTTGCCGCTATGGTTGCTAACCTCACCATCGGCAAGAAGAATTACGAAGAACACGAGGAACTTATGAACCATATTGCTTCTCTCGCACTGAGAGAGAAAGACGTATTCATAGCTGATATAGATCGTGACTCGGAAGCCTATGATGCCGTATTTGCCTGCTTCAAAATGCCCAAGGCTACCGATGAAGAAAAAGCTGCCCGCAGCGCTGCCATTCAGGAAGCCACCAGGCATGCCGCCCTCATTCCGATGGAAGTTGCCCGAAAAGCACTTGAAGTGATGCCCGTCATAGCAGACATCGCCCGCTTGGGAAACCGGAACGCTATTACAGACGCCTGTGTAGCCATGATGGCGGCACGATCCGCCGTATTGGGGGCATTGCTGAATGTCCGCATTAATCTGGGGGTACTCAAAGACAAAGAATTTGTCCAAGGCTTGCAAGCCGAAGCGGACCGGATAGAGCAAACCGCTTGCCGGAAAGAGAAAGAATTACTGGATGCCGTCAACCAAGACTTACGCGTATGAGCAAGAATGTGTATCAAATAGGTTCCGGAGAACTGACCTTCGAAATCATCGAACGGATCATCAACGAGAATCTGAAGCTGGAACTGGCTCCCGAAGCCAAACTCCGCATTCAGACTG
>OWIP01002435.1_pt1 | contig 9783 bp, 7 predicted proteins | sample 1732581 | NCBI WGS metagenome assembly OWIP01 (sample SAMN05065731, study PRJEB22554) | human gut metagenome | biome: ENVO:2100002; feature: ENVO:00000062; material: ENVO:00002003 | host: Homo sapiens | place: USA
CGAGATAGGCTCCGGTCTCGTGGGCTCGGAGATGTGTATAAGAGACAGGCTGACCGGCCTGCCCATCAAGGTGAATGTTTCCACCAGCGACCTCTACGAGCCTGTGATGATGTTGAGTGAGCAGATCGGCACTGCCGCCCATCAGGTGCTGGAAAAGACCCCGCCCGAACTGGCAGGCGATATCTTCCGCAATGGTGTGGTGCTGACCGGTGGCGGCGCACAGCTGCACGGCCTGCCCGAATACCTGAGCCAGGAACTCAAGGTGGATGTGACCGTCTCGCCCGATCCCGTGAACTGCGTGGCATTGGGCACTGCCATGAGCCTGGGCCTGAACGATAAGCTGGAGACCGGCTTCCTGGATGCGACCCCCCGCATGGGCCGCCGTTAACCGGGGCCCTGACCCGGCTTGTTAAGAAATTGGAAAAGTTGCAACAAAATTTTGTTCATACTTGTTGAATCAGGTCGGGAAATATTGTATAATGTTTTCAAATCGCTTTTTGCGCGCCGGGGTCTGCTCCGGAGTGCGGAGTAAATTATTATTAGGAGGAAGACCATGAATCTGGGTTCTGATGTGGTTATCACCATTACCGGTATCGTGCTGGTGTTTGCCATCCTCGTCCTGCTGATGCTCATCATCATGCTGGAAGGCAAGATCTTCGACGGTATGGCCGCCAAGAAGAAGGCAGCCAAGGAGCCTGCTGCTCCCAAGGCTGCCGCAAAGCCTGCCGCCCCCGTGCAGCAGGCTGCTCCCGCCCCTGTGGTGGAGGAAGGCATTCCCGGCGATGTGGTTGCCGCAATTATGGCTGCCATCCATGCCATGGGCAATGGCAAGTACACCCTGAAGGCCGTGCGCCGTGCTGCAAATGGCTGGAGCAAGGCTGGTGTCAACGACACCACCGCACCTTTTTAACACAGGAGGAAAAACATGACACAGTTTATCGATACTCTGGTCGGTATTTTCCAGAGTTCCGGCTTTGCACGGTTCGGTGAGCCGGGCGGCTACCTCTACGCGATCATGATCTGCGTGGGCTGCTTCCTGCTGTACCTGGCCATCGTGAAGGAATTTGAGCCCCTGATCCTGCTGCCCATGGCATTTGGCATGATCCTTGCCAACCTGCCCGGCAGCGGCATTATCCATATGCAGTACTTCGTTGGTGATGGTCTCGAGCACCCGATGTGGATCGAGATCCTGAACAACGGTGGTCTGGCCGATATGCTTTACATGGGTGTCAAGCTGGGCATATACCCCCCGCTGATCTTCCTGGGCATCGGCACCATGACCGACTTCGCCCCCCTGATCTCCAACCCCAAGAGCCTGCTGCTGGGCGCTGCCGCTCAGTTCGGTATCTTTGGCACTTACATGGGCGCTCGTCTGCTGGCCGCTACCGGTATTGTGGACTTCACCCAGAAGCAGTCCGCTGCAATCTCCATCATCGGCGGTGCAGACGGCCCTACCGCCATCTTCGTTACCTCCCGTCTGGCACCTGAGCTGCTGGGCAGCATTGCCGTTGCGGCGTACAGCTACATGGCTCTGGTGCCCGTGATCCAGCCGCCCATTATGAAGGCGCTCACCACCAAGAAAGAGCGTACGGTCGTAATGAAGCAGCTGCGCACCGTGTCCAAGACCGAGAGGATCATCTTCCCCATCATGGTCACCATCATTGTTTCTCTGATCGTTCCTGATGCTGCCGTTCTGGTCGGTATGCTGATGTTGGGCAACCTGATGAAAGAGTCCGGTGTTGTGGATCGTATCCAGAAGACTGCCGGCAATGAGCTGATGAACATCATCACCATTTTCCTGGCTCTGTCTGTTGGCTGCACCACCTCTGCAAACACCTTCCTGAACAGCCGCACCCTGTTCATCATCGTGCTGGGCCTCATCGCATTCTCCTTCGGCACTGCTGCCGGTGTTCTCTGCGGCAAGGTCATGTATATCCTGACCGGCGGTCAGGTCAACCCCCTGATCGGTTCCGCTGGCGTTTCCGCTGTGCCTATGGCTGCCCGTGTTTCTCAGAAGGTCGGCCAGAGCGAGAACCCCTCCAACTTCCTGCTGATGCACGCAATGGGCCCCAACGTGGCCGGTGTTATCGGCTCTGCCGTCGCTGCTGGTATCCTCATCAACATCTTCGGCTAAGCATTTCCTGAAATTTCCGCTCCATCGTGGTATTGACCGCGGTGGGGCGGTTTTTTGTTTGCATTGTTTTTATGTACAACTTTTTTGAAATGTGATATACTATATTTTAAGTGATATATCCAGAAATGATTGAAAAGAACAGGTGAAACAATGGCAACAGATCTCGCACAACAATTCTGCGCTTTGCGTGATACGTATATTGAAAAGCAGTTCGGACGCCTGAACGATATGCAGCGGGAGGCGGTGTTCACCACCAACGGCCCTCTGCTCATCCTCGCGGGTGCAGGCAGCGGAAAGACCACCGTGCTGGTCAACCGCATCGCCAACCTCATCCGCTTCGGCTCGGCCCACGGCTCCAGGTGGACGCCCCGGGAGGTGACGGAGGACGATGTGAAAGCCCTGCGCACTGCCATCATGACCGGCACCGATGCCCCGTCGTGGCTGGACGGGATGCTGCGGAAGGACGCCGTCCGGAGCTGGAACGTCATGGCCATCACCTTTACCAACAAGGCCGCCGGTGAGCTGAAAGAGCGCCTGCGCCGGATGCTGGGCGGGGAAGAGGGCGACGAGGTGTTCGCCTCCACGTTCCACTCGGCCTGCGTCCGCATTCTCCGCCGCTGGGCCGAGGAGATCGGCTACCCCCGCAGCTTTACCATCTACGACAGCGACGACTCCCAGCGTGTCATGAAGACTGTGTACAAAGAGCTGAGCGTGGACGACAAGTTCTTCCCGGTCAAAAGCGCCATCAACCAGATGAGCCGCTGGAAAGACCAGCTCATCAGCCCGGAAGAGGCCCTGAAGACCCCGGCCCGGGACACGAAGGGCGCTCTTGCGGCCAAGGTCTATGCCGCCTATGAAAAGAAGCTCAAGGAGGCCGGTGCTTTCGACTTCGACGACCTCATCTACCAGACGGTCATCCTGCTGTCGGAGCACAAGGACGTGCGGGAGTTCTACCAGAATAAGTACAAATATCTGCTGGTGGACGAGTATCAGGACACCAGTGTGGCTCAGTTCCGGCTCGTGAGCCTGCTCACCGGCCCGGAAAAGAACATCTGCGTCGTGGGCGACGACGACCAGAGTATCTACCGCTTCCGCGGCGCGACCATTGAGAACATCCTCAACTTCGAGCGCATCTATAAAGGCACCAGGACCATCCGACTCGAACAGAATTACCGCTCTACGTCAAACATCCTGAATGCCGCCAACTGTGTCATCCAGCACAACACCGAGCGCAAGGGCAAGACCCTCTGGACGAAGAACGGCGAGGGCGACAAGGTGCAGGTCTACACCGCCGAGAACGAGCAGGACGAGGCCAGCCATATCGCGGATGTCATCGGCCAGCACCTCAAAGAGGGCGGACATCTGGCCGACCACGCCATCCTCTACCGGATGAACGCCCAGTCGGCCCCCATCGAAAACTACTTCACCCGTGCGGGCATCCCGCATAAGATCGTGGGCGGCCAGCGCTTCAATGACCGCAAGGAAGTCAAGGACATCCACTCCTATATGTCCATCGTGGCGAACCCCCGGGACGATGTCCGACTTCGCCGTATCATCAACGAGCCTGCGCGCAAAATCGGTGCAACGACCATCGAAGTCATCGCGGATTTGGCGGCTCAGCAGGGCATCAGTATGCTGGATGTCATCTCCCATGCCGACCAGTACGCCAAGCTCAGCCGTGCCATCGCGCCGCTGTTCAAGTTCTGGGACATCTACCAGAAACTGCAGGAATCGCTGGAAACGAAGACGCTGGACGAGTTCGCTTCCGATGTCATCGAGATCACCGGCTACCGCGCCATGCTGGAAGCCGACGCCGCCAAGGGCCACGAGGATGCCGCCGACCGTCTGCAGAACCTTGGTCAGCTGGTCAACAACGTCAAGAGCTACTGCGACCAGCACGGCGAAGAGGCCTCGCTGGAAGGCTATCTGGAGGACATCGCTCTCATCAGCGACATCGACAGCTACAACGAGAGCGCCGACCAGGTAGTGCTGATGACCATCCACTCGGCCAAGGGCCTTGAGTTTCCCTATGTATTCCTCATTGGCATGGAAGAGGGGGTCTTCCCCAGTGAGATGAGCAAGTATTCCGAGGCTGACCTCGAAGAGGAACGCCGCCTGGCCTATGTCGGCATCACCCGCGCCAAGAAGGAGCTTTACATCTCCAACAGCGTCACCCGGATGCTCTATGGCCGCACCCAGCGCAACGAGCCCAGCCGCTTTCTCCGGGAAATCGAGCCGGAGTACATCGAAGAGACCCGCAGCCCGGTGCTGGAACAGCGCTCCCGTCTGGGCGGCTGGGGCAGCGGTTACGGCAGCGATACCGTGCCGGGCGGTGCATCGGGCTACTCCGGCCCCTCCGGCTGGGGGCGTGCGGCCTCCGGTTACGGCTCGGGCTATGGCAGCCGCAGCGGCTATCTGAATAAAGAATATAACGCACCAATGTCCAATAACCGAGGCTTTGGCTCCGATTATGCGGGCCGGGGAAGTGCTTCGTCGGGTCATGGCGGCTGCAGCTCCGGTTCGGGAAGCAGCGGCTTCGGCTCTGGCTATGGCCGTCCGGCAGCGCCCAAAGCGCCGGTCAGACCCGCAGGCGGCGGTGTGACGTCTTCGCCCCGTCCGGCAGCGGCATCCACCGGCCCCAAACACTATGAGCCGGGCGACATCGTGGAGCACAAGGTCTTCGGGCGCGGCAAGGTGCTGAAAGTCAAGCCCGCCGCCGGCGACCAGATCGTGGAGATCAGCTTCGAGAAGGTGGGTGTGAAGAAGACTATGGCCAACTTTGCGCCCCTTGTGAAGATAACGACGGAGGAATGAGAAAAATGATGACTGTCCGATTGATAGCACATACGCCGGAGCCGGAGAAGGTCGTGGCGGCCGCGGCGAAGCTCTGCTACTCCGATGCCCACATCACCGACCTGCTGGACGGGCTGGATGAGGAGAAGACTGCCCGCTTCCTGACCATGCTCAGCGATTTGGGCCACGCCAGCCCCATCGAGCACGCAAGCTTCACCTTCGGCATCGAGGGCGTCAGCCGTACCCTGCTGGCCCAGATCACCCGCCACCGCATCGCGTCCTTCAGCGTCCAGAGTCAGCGGTACGTCCGTCTGGATGATTTCCGCTACGTCATCCCGCCCGAGATCGAGGCCATCCCCGAGGCAAAGGCGGCGTTCATCGAGAGCATGAACGAGGACGCCAGGCGCTACCTCGACCTCGTGCAGAAGCTGGAAGACGGCCACACCGCCCGCCTGATGGCCGAAGGTCTGCCCGAAAAGCAGGCCCGGGCCAAGGCTTCCAAGCAGGCCAACGAGGACGCCCGCTTCGTGCTGCCCAACGCCTGCGAGACCAAGATGGTGGTGACCATGAACGCCCGCAGCCTGCAGAACTTCTTCCACCTGCGCTGCTGCAGCCGCGCCCAGTGGGAGATACGGCAGCTGGCCGAAGAGATGCTGCGGCTGGTCTACCCGGTGGCACCCCATATCTTCCGCACCGCCGGCCCGGCCTGCGTGTCTGGCCCCTGCCCGGAGGGCAAGATGTGCTGCGGCCGCACCACTGAGGTGCGCGCCCAGTACGCCGCGCTGAAAGGGGAGAAGGCAGAATGAGCAAGGGCAGGCTTCTTGTCATCGAAGGGCTGGACGGCTCCGGCAAGGCCACCCAGGCAAAGCTGCTGGCCGCCCATCTGGCCGAAAGCGGTCGAAGGGTGATGGAGATCACATTCCCGGACTACGAGAGCGATTCCAGTGCGCTGGTAAAGATGTACCTCTCCGGCCAGTTCGGCGACAAACCCGACGACGTCAACCCTTATGCGGCGTCCAGCTTCTATGCGGTGGACCGGTACGCCAGCTATAAGACCAGGTGGGGCAGCTTCTACGAGGCGGGCGGCATCGTCATCGCCGACCGCTACACCACGTCGAACGCGGTCCATCAGTGCTCCAAGCTCCCGCCGGAGCAGTGGGACGATTTCCTCCGCTGGGCCTTTGACTACGAATACAGGCTGCTGGGCCTGCCCGCACCGGACGCTGTGGTGTACTTACAGGTAGACCCCGCCGTGAGCCAGAAGCTCATGACCGGCCGCTACCACGGCGACGAGAGCAGAAAGGACGTCCACGAAAAGGACATCGAATATCTGGCCCGCAGCCGCCGTGCCGCCGAGTACTGTGCGGCGCATCTGGGCTGGGCCACCGTCCATTGCACGGAAAATGGAGCCATGCGCACCATCGAGGATATTCAGGCCGAGGTGCGGGCGCTGGCAGAAAAAGAACTCGGATAACCGCGGAAATGGGAGGGATACTATCAATGTATCGTTTGATGCAGCCGTCGGATGAGGCGGCAGTCGTGGCACTGTGGCAGAAAGAACGCGGTGACAGCGCCGAGTTCATCAAGACTGCTCTGGAAAAGTTCGCCGGGGCGGAAAATATCTACGTCGCTGAGGAAAATGACGAGATAGTCGCTGCGGCGCTGGCGGTCCCCGTCACCCTCAAGGGACGCAGCGGCAGTTACCTCTACGGCCTCTGCGGGCAGGGAAGCCTGCTTCTGGCAGGACTCGTGGACTATCTCTGTGCGCAGCAGAAGCTGCGGGGCGCGGGCTTCACCGTGGCCGTTCCGGCCGGACAGGAGCAGGCCGCGCTGCTGGAAAACAAGGGTTTCCAGCGGGCTTTTGCCCTCCGCTGCCTGCCCCGGGAGGTGTCCCGCAACCTGTGGAGTCAGGCGGAATTCGACTCCGTGACGGCCCGCAAGCTCTGTGAGCTGCGGGAGCGCTTCTATCCCGATACCGTCCAGTTCCCGCCGGAGCGGATGGCCGTCGTGCTGACCGACCTCTACGCCCGGGGCGCTACCATCGTATCCAGCGAGAAGGGCTACGGCATCTACTTCCGCCGGGAGGACACCCTCTATTTTGTGGAGCTGATGGCCGAAGACGACCGCTCCGCCGAGGTGCTGATGGAAGCGGCCCGGGAGAAGGAAGTCATCGTGGAGCGCGCCGTCATCACAGTGGGCGCGGCTCAGAACCTTTTCCTCGGCGAAGGCACCCGGCAGGACTACGGCATGATACGGTTCGACGCGGAGCCTTTCGATGTGGAAGAAAGCTATATGCGGCTGATGATGGAAAGCTGAACGGAATGGTAAAGGAGTGTGTACATGGCACACGATGCAAAACATAAAAAAAGCAGAAAAGGCGGCGCAGCGAAAATGATTCTGATCGTGCTGCTGATCCTGGTACTGGCGGCGGGCGGCTGTCTGCTGGCCATCCGAAAAGAGATCAACGGCAGTGCTTCCGCCGGCGAACCGGTGAGTGTGAGCATCCAGCAGGGCAGCGGCGTGGCAGCCATCGCCCAGAAGCTCAAGACGGCGGGCGTCATCAAGTACCCCCACGTCTTCCGCTGGTATGCAGGCAAACAGGGCGCGGCAGGCAAGCTCCAATACGGTGAGTTCGACCTCGCCCCCGGCAGCTCCTACGACGACATCATCGAGACACTTTCCGCCTACGCGAAGGCCGACAGTGTCCGGCTGACCTTCCCCGAGGGTACGACGGCCATCGCCATTGCGAAAAAAATGGAGGATGCCGGGCTGTGCAGCGCCGAAGACTTCCTCAAGGAGGCCAACACCGGCGATTTCAGCCAGTACAGGTTCTGGCAGTACGTCCCCGACGACAAGGACGCCCCGGACCGCTTCCTCAAGTGCGAGGGTTATCTTTTCCCGGATACCTACGATTTCCTGAAGGATGACACCGTCCATCATTACGTTGAGACGTTCTATTCTCACTTCGACAAGCAGATCACCGATGAGATGTATGCCGAGATGGAAAAGCAGGGGATGACCCTCTCCGAGGTGGTCACTCTGGCGTCCTTCGTGCAGGAGGAGGCCGGCAACGATCAGGACGATAATGTGGCGCAGGTGTTTCGCAACCGTCTGGCCGAGGGTTCGCCCTACCCCAAACTGCAGAGCAACACCTCCAGCCACGTCCAGAGCGACGCCGACAACAACTACCTCTGGAACTGGGTCGCGCCCTACTACGGCGGCTGGGACAGCATCCCGGAGAACATTCTGGAAGCCTACGACACCTACGCCTGCACCGGCCTCTCCGCCGGCCCGATCTCCAACCCCGGCATCGCGGCCATCCGTGCGGCGCTTGCCCCGCAGCCCGACGATGAGGTGAAAGACGCCTATTTCTTTGTCACGGACCTTGCCGGTCACTACTACTACGCCCGCACCTACGCAGACCACCAGAAAAACTGCGATGAGGCGGCGAAAGTTAATAAAAGTATGAAGTAAAAGAGGAATACCATGTTACAGATACCGGAACTTCTGGCCCCGGCAGGCGACCTCGAGCGCCTGCGGTATGCCATCAACTACGGCGCGGACGCCGTTTACTGCGCTCTGCCCGAGTTCGGGATGCGCTCTGCACCCACCAACTTCACCCCGGAGCAGCTGAGCGAGGGCGTCATCTATGCCCACGCCCGGGGCCGCAAGGTCTACCTGACCATGAATACCCTGCCCACCAACGAGGAGGCTGACCGTCTGCCTCAGGCCATCAAGGACGCTGCCGCCGCCGGTGTGGACGCCTTCATCGTGGCCGACCTCGGCGTGTTGGACGCCTGCAAGACGTTCGCGCCCGACATCGACATCCATATGTCCACCCAGACCGGCATCACCAACTGGGCCGCTGCCCGCGCCGCCTACAACATGGGCGCGAAGCGGGTGGTGTTGGCCCGGGAGATGACCCTGCAGGACATCGCCACCCTCCGCGACAAGACCCCGCCGGAGCTGGAAATTGAGGCTTTCGTCCACGGCGCCATGTGCATGAGCGTCTCGGGCCGCTGCCTGCTCTCCAACTACATGGCAGGCCGCGACGCAAACCGCGGCCAGTGCGCCCAGCCCTGCCGCTGGAAGTACTATCTCAGCGAGGAGACCCGCCCGGGGCAGCTCTATGAGATCGGCGAGAACGAGAACGGCAGCTACATCCTCAACGCCAATGATATGTGTACCGCGCCCTTCCTCGACCTCATCTGCAACGCGGGCGTGGACAGCCTCAAGATCGAGGGCCGCGCCAAGACGTTCTACTACGTCGCCAGCGTGACGGCGGCCTACCGCCGCGCCCTCGACCAGTATCTGGCCGACCCGATGAACGAGAACTTTGAGCTGCCGGAAGAGGTTTTGGCTGAGCTGACCCGCACCAGTCACCGCCACTATTCGCCCGGCTTCTACTTTGGCCGGGAGCAGGCCCGTCAGGCCACCGACAGCGCGACTTACATCCGCGAGTGGGAGTTTGTCGGTACGGTGGACGGCTGGGAGAACGGCGTCGCCAGCTGCCAGCAGCGGGGCAAGTGGAGCCTCGGCGACACGCTGGAAGTGCTCTGCCCGGATGGCCGCAGCATCCCGCTGAACCCCGAGTGGATAAAGAATGAGGCCGGTGAGCTGGTGGAGTCCACGCCCCACGCGATGGAGCGCTATACCATCCCCACCCCGGAGCTGCCGCCTATGAGCCTGCTGCGCCGGAAAGTCTGAGAATCAAAAGCAAAGCCGCCTGTCGTTCGTTGAATGACAGGCGGCTTTTATCGTTCATTTCTATTATTCCGGCTTGACCTGCAGCTCCTGCTCGCAGTAGATGCAGCGATACTTGCCGTTGGAGCTCAGCTCGAAGATCTGGTCGCACT
>OWIP01002443.1_pt1 | contig 9763 bp, 8 predicted proteins | sample 1732581 | NCBI WGS metagenome assembly OWIP01 (sample SAMN05065731, study PRJEB22554) | human gut metagenome | biome: ENVO:2100002; feature: ENVO:00000062; material: ENVO:00002003 | host: Homo sapiens | place: USA
CTAACGCGAATGGAACGCAGCGTAGCAGCGCTACGCTAAGTGGAATGAGCGGACGGCGGAAGGAAAAAGGCGCAAGCAGATGGCGCAGGCGAATCTGGAAATAGTATTACCTATTAGACAGGCATCGTCTTGTCAGCCTTGTTCAGCATGGTGGAATCCACCTTCAGCTGCTGGGCAGCGCGATACTCGAAGAACTTCGGCGCAACCTTCGGGAACATGGCGTAGGACAGCACGTCTTCCTCGCACTGATACCATTCGCGCATTTCCTCACGCAGCTTGTCGAGTTCCGGCGGAATGTCGTCGGCGTAGCGATGGGTGATGACCTTCGTGTCGCCGATGCACTTCTTGCGCACGTCCTCGTTCACCTTGCCCGGCAGACGGCCGTAGTGACCCGCCAGCAAGTCCTTGGATTCCTTCGGCACCATCTTGTAGCGCTCGCCGCCCAGCACGTTCATCACGGCCTGCGTGCCCACGATCTGGGAGGTCGGCGTGACCAGCGGCGGATAGCCGAAGTCCTTGCGCACGCGCGGCACTTCCGCCAGCACGTCGTAGTACTTGTCCATCTGGTTCGCCTGCTTCAGCTGGCCAATCAGGTTGGACAGCATGCCGCCCGGCACCTGATACTGCAGGGTCTTGACGTCCACGCCCAGCACGCGCGCCGGGTCACGCCAGCCGTCCTTGGTCAGGCGATCCGCCACCGTGCGGAAGTGCGCCGCCAGCTGCGCCAGCAGGTCGAGGTCGAAGCCCGTGTCGTATTCCGTGCCCTTCAGGGTCGCAACGAGAGATTCGGTCGCCGGCTGAGACGTGCCGGAGCCCAGCGGGGACAGGCAGGTATCCACCACGTCCACACCCGCTTCGATGGCCTTGAGCAGCACCATGTCGCCCGTGCCGGTGGTGTTGTGCGTGTGCAGGACGATGGGCAGGTCGGTTTCCTTCTTCAGGCGCTTGACGAGGCTGTACGCCTTGTAGGGCAGCAGCAGGTTCGCCATGTCCTTGATGCAGATGACGTCCGCGCCCATCTTCTGGATGTCCACGGCGAGCTTGACGAAGTAATCCTCGTTGTGCACGGGGGATTCGGTGTACGACATGGCGATTTCCGCCGTGCCGCCGTACTTCTTCGTCGCCTTGACGGCGGTCTGCATGTTGCGCAGGTCGTTCAGCGCGTCGAAGCAGCGGATGATGTCAATGCCGTTCTCGACGGCCTTCTTGACAAAGAAATCCACCACGTCGTCCGCGTAGGGACGGTAGCCCAGCAGGTTCTGACCGCGCAGCAGCATCTGCAGCTTGGTGTTGGGCAGCGCCTTGCGCAGCTTGCGCAGCCGCTCCCACGGGTCTTCGTTCAGGAAGCGCAGGCACGCGTCGTAGGTCGCGCCGCCCCAGCACTCCAGAGAGTAGTAGCCAACCTTGTCCAGCATTTCGCAGGCAGGCAGCATCTCATCGGTACGCATCCGGGTCGCGGCCTGAGACTGGTGGCCGTCGCGCAGGATGGTATCCGTAATTTGAACCTTTGCCATAGGACGAATTTCCTCCTTCAGTTCGGTCAGAGGCGGAGAAGCACTCCCCTGCCCCTGACCGGATACGTTTCCATCAACGGGTTATGCCTATCAGCCAAACATACTGAGCAGCACGCCTGCCGCGATGGCAGAGCCGATAACGCCAGCAACGTTCGGGCCCATGGCGTGCATCAGCAGGAAGTTCGCGGGATTCGCCTTCTGACCTTCCTTCTGGGACACACGCGCCGCCATCGGGACAGCGGACACGCCGGCAGAGCCGATCAGCGGGTTGATCTTGCCGCCGGAGAGCTTGTTCATCAGCTTCGCCAGCAGCACGCCGCCCGCCGTGCCCATGCCGAACGCGACGATGCCCATCGCGATGATTTCAAGCGTGCGCACTGTCAGGAAGGTAGAGGCAGTCGCCGTTGCGCCGACCGTGATGCCGAGGAAAATCGTGACGATATTCATCAGCTCGTTCTGCATCGTCTTGTTCAGACGTTCGGTCACGCCGCATTCCTTCGCGAGGTTGCCCAGCATCAGGCAGCCGACCAGCGGAGCAGCGGACGGCAGCAGCAGCGCAACCAGAATGGTGACGACGATGGGGAAGATAATCTTCTGCGTCTTGGTGGCAGGCTTGAGCTGCTCCATGACGATTTTGCGTTCCTTCTCGGTGGTCAGGGCACGCATAATCGGCGGCTGAATGACAGGCACCAGCGTCATGTAGGAGTACGCCGCGACCGCGATCGGGCCAAGGAGGTGCGGGGCGAGCTTGCCGGTCAGCCAAATCGCCGTCGGGCCGTCCGCGCCGCCCATGATGCCGATGGCGCCCGCTTCCGCAGCAGAGAAGCCGAACACGGCATACGCGAAGATGAACGTCATGAAAATGCCCAGCTGCGCCGCCGCGCCCAGCAGCAGCGTCTTCGGGTTAGAAATCAGCGGCCCGAAGTCCGTGCCCGCGCCAACGCCCATGAAGATAAGGCACGGATAGATGCCCAGCTTCACGCCGAGGTACAGGTAGTCCAGCAGACCCGCGGAAATCGTCTTGCCCGCCGTCGCCAGCATCGCGCCGGTGGCAGTGTAGACCGCGCCGTTCTTCAGGAAGGCATCCTCCAGAATGATGGAAGCAGCGTTGCCGTTGGCGGCGAACTGCGCCAGGATGTCAGCAAAAGGCACCAGCTTCGTCGGGTCGTCGATGGTGACGGCGTTGACGAAGTGACCCAGCACGACATTGTTGCTGGTCAGGATCTGACCGGCGGCATTGACCATGTAGCCCACGGAATCAACAAAATCCTTGCCGTCTATCAAGACCGCGCCGCCGAACAGCGCCCAGTTGGCATGGCCGCCGGCGAAGAGTTCTTCGTGGAAGATGTCGCTGCCCAGCAGGTTGGTCAGCAGCATACCGAAGGCAATCGGCAGCAGCAGCAGCGGCTCAAATTGCTTGACAATGGCGAGATACAGCAGTACGCAAGCGATGGCGACCATGATCAGCGCCAGCGGGTTCGTCAGATACTGGTAGATACCCGAGGTCGTGACGAGCCCCATGAGGGTTTCGCCCACATTGATTCCCATTATATCAGCTCACTTTCCTTCGGGATCGGTAAATACGTCGGATTACGCCAGCACGACCAGCGTGTCGCCCGCGCCGACCGTCGCGCCCTTGGTCACAACGACCTGCGCCACTTTGCCGTCCTTGGGGGCGGGAATTTCGTTTTCCATCTTCATGGCTTCCAGCACGCACAGCACCGTGCCCGCCTTGACCGTGTCGCCAACCTTGACCTTCACGTCCAGGATGTTGCCGGGCATGGGCGCCTTGACGGGTTCGCCGCCCGCCACGGGAGCCGCCGCAGCAGCCTTGGGCGCAGCAGCCGGAGCCGCCGCCACGGGAGCAGCCGCCACAGGGGCAGCAGCGCGCACGGGCGCAGCCGTCTGCACGCCGCCGACTTCTTCCACATCCACCACATAAGTCTGACCGTTGACCGTAATATTGAAGGTACGCATGATGGGATTTCCTCCTGTCAAAATCGTTCAATTTGTTGTCATGTTCAAGCCGATACTATTTCCAAATGAGCATGTGCCAAGATGCGCCGCGAATTTTTCTTTCTGGCTAACGTGAATGAAACGCAGCGTAGCAGCGCTACGCTAAGTGGAATGAACGGACGCCAGAGGGGAAAAGGCGCAAGCAGATGGCGCAGGTGAATCTGGAAATAGTATAAAAATGGCATACTGCGCAAAGCCGCAGGACGCTCCATGCAACGCCCTTACGACGCGCATGGAGCCAATGCAGTCATCAAAATCACGGTTTTCACCCCGCTTTTATGCGTTCAGTGTGTAGATGCGGCTGATTTCGCCGTCAATGTCACGCCGGCTGTCCAGATAGGTGCAGCCGTATTTTTCGTACACATTCGCGTGGTCGGTCGCGATATAGACGCGGTTTTCCCCATTCTGTCGGGCGATTTCCGCCAGTTCGTGCAGCAGCTTTCCGGCAATTCGCTGATGACGGTACGCGGGGAAGGTGTACACGAAGCCGCACCACGGGCGGAGTTCCGGTGCATCCACGCAGTCGCGGTCGGTCAGCGTCGCAAAGGCGGCGATTTGGTCGCCCGCCATCAGAAAGTAGCAGTCGCCCGCACCGAGGGTGTGATGGAACTGTTCCTTTTCGAGCAGCTCCGTCAGGAACTTCGCCGCGCCCCACTCGCAGGCACGAAGCTGTGCGAGGAGTTGGGGCTGGTTAGGCGAAGTGAAGTAGGATGTCAGGTGCATGGTGGATTTTCCTCCGATGGGTCAGCAGTGCTTGTGAATAAAGTCCGCAATGATTTGCAGCACGTCCTCCGTCCAGAAGGGGGCGCCGCCGTGGTTGACGCCTGCCAGCTCGATGTAATCCGCATCGGCACCATTCTGCGTCAGGCGTTCGTAGAGCGTCCGGCTATGCGCAACGTTGACCTGCGCGTCGCTGTCGCCATGGAGCAGGAGAATCGGCGGAACGGCGTGTCCGGGTGCGAGATAGGTTTGTGCGCTGGCTTCCGCGAGTTTTTCCGGATGTTCCTGCAGGCAGGACACGCCCAGCAAATCCGCAGTCGGGCGGAAAGTCGCAGGCATGTTTGCCGGAACGCCTTCTTTTGCGCAGAGGAACAAGTCGCTCGGCGCGGATTCCGCAATCACGCCGCGGATCGGGAAATTCAGCAGTTCCGACACATCCGCAATTCCCGCCGCCTGACGCAGCGCCGTCAGCAGCGCGATATGTCCGCCGGAGGAATTGCCCATGAGGAAGGTGCGCGCCATGTCGATATGGAACAGCTTTGCGAGTTGTTCTGCGATATAGTGGATGGCGCGGTGCACATCCTCTACCTGTGCGGGGAAAGGCGCGATTTTCGATTCGCGGTACTGCACGGATGCAACAGCGAATCCCCTTTCCGCAAGTTTTGCCAGTGCGGGGATGCCGTTGTACATTTCCTGCCGATACCACGCGCTGCCGGGGAGAAAGACAATCAGCGGCACGGTTTCGCCATCCTGCCATTGCGGGCGGTACGGGATGATGAGCTGCATTTCCCGCTGCGTTTCGCCGTAGGTGGCGTAGGCAACATCGGGGACGTACAGGTATTCGAGGGTATCGAGGGAGACGGTGCGGGTCTGGCGCATGAGGAGGATGGCTCCTTTCCTGCTATCGGGTCGCGCCCATTTGGCGCGACAATATGCGAGTAGTAGATAGAGCGGCTTGGGGGCGCTCCTGCGGGAGCGCGAAGTTACAACTGCTGCGCTGAAAGCGCTTCGCTGTTCAGCGTTCGTGGATTGGAGTTGGTCGCTTTTCTTCTACCGGTCACACGTCCAGCAGTTGGGGCGTTGCCCCAAACCCCACCAGAGGCGCCGCCTCTGGACTCCGCAAGGGGCATTGCCCCTTGACCCTTTTTTCGGCGCCCGGCTTGGTCGCTTTTCCCCTACTCCGCTTTTATGCGGCTTTAGGCGCGCGCCATCGCCCCATCCAAAATCTCCAGCCCCTGTTCCTCCTGGAACTGATTCGTATACAGCTGATAATAATACCCCTGTTTCGCAATCAGCTGCTGATGCGTCCCATCTTCCGTAATCTTGCCATTCTGAATCACCAGAATCCGATCCGCCGAGCGAATCGTAGAGAGTCGATGCGCAATGATGAAGCTCGTCCGCCCCGCCAGCACCTTCTGAATCGCGTGCTGAATCAGCTGTTCCGTCTCCGTATCGACCGAGGACGTGGCTTCGTCCAGCACGAAAATAGACGGGTTCGTCAGAATCGCGCGGGCGAAGGAAATCAGCTGCTTCTGCCCGGTGGAGAGGCGGTTGCCGCCCTCGCCAACGTCCGCCTGATAGCCATCCTTCATGTTGCGGATGAAGGGTTCCGCGCCGACCATACGGGCGGCTTCCGCGACTTCCTCGTCGGTGGCATCGGGGCGGCCGTAGCGGATATTATCCGCAACCGTGCCGGAGAAGAGATGCGGCGACTGCAGGACGTAGCCGAGGTTGGACTGAAGCCACAGCTGACTGCGCGTGCGGTAATCCGCGCCGTCGATGAGGATTTTGCCCTCCGTCGGCTCATAGAAGCGGCAGACGAGGTTGACGATGGTGGACTTGCCGCTGCCGGTTTCGCCGACAAGGGCAATGGTCTGCCCGTGCTGGATATGCAGGTTGAAGTGCTCCAGCACCTTTTCGCCCTCTTTGTAGCGGAAGGTGACATCCTCGAAGTCAATGTTGCCGATGAGCTTGGGCCAGTTTTCGGTCTTGGGGTGGAAATTGTCGCCGTATTGCGCCACCACTTCGGGAGAATCCACAATATCGGGTTCCGTTTCCAGCAGGCTGATGACGCGCTCCGCCGCCGCCTGTGCGGATTGCAGTTCCGCGAAGATGCGGGCAATATCGCGCACAGGCTGGAAGAAGCTGACGGTGTAGTTGATGAACATGGTCAGCGTGCCGACGGTCATGGCGACGCCGAAAACGTGCGTACCGCCGATGACGCTGTTGCCGCCCTGCCAGAGCGCATACGCCGTCGCCAAAGAACCCAGCGACACGACGATGGGCAGAAAGAGGTTTGAGAGCGTCGCCGCGCGGATGGACGCGGAACGCATGGAGGCAGAAACCGTCTCGAATTCCTGGATGTTCAGTTCTTCGCGCACAAGGGTTTTCGTCGTCTTTGCGCCGTTGATGCCCTCATTGAAGCCCGCGGTAATCTGGCTGTTGTTCTTTCGCACCTGACGATACGCCGCGAGAATCGCCTTCTGGAACTTCCAGCTGATGACGGCCAGCGGCGGCAGCACCAGCATGACGATCAGCCCCAGCCGCCAGTTGATGGTCAGCATCCGCACGGCGCAGGCAACCAGATACACCGCGCCCCAGCACAAGTCCACCAGCGACCAGCCGATGGTGTCCGCGAGGCGCTGCGTGTCGTTGGTCAAGCGGGACATGAGGTAACCCACGGGCATCCGGTCGTAGTAGGAGAAGGGCAGTTCCTGCAGTTTCTGGAAACCGAGCTTGCGAATCAGGTAGCACGTTCCGGTTTCGACAATGCCGCACTGCCGCAGAAAGCCGAAAATCGTCGCCACTTGCACTGCCGTCAGCAGCGCATACGCCACGACAAACCCAACCAGCCCAGCCGTGCTGTGGTTGGCAATGAACACGTCAATCGCGTAGGCATTCATGTTCGGCATAATCACGTCGATGATTGCAGAAACCGCCATGAAAAGCACAACCGCAATCAGGTTCTTGTGGTACGGCTTTGCAACCTTGATGAGCTTGCGCCACAGGGAGAGATCAAATCGTTTGGTATAATCCTGTTCCTGAAAGGACTGCATATCAGTTCACCCCTTCCGCCGCCTTGGCCTGCGTCAGTTCTTCCTCCAAGGCGTTCTGGATGCTGTTGATGCGCTGGTACAGGCCCGGCTGGCTGCACAGCTCAGCGTGCGTGCCCTGCTGCGTAATCTGCCCGTTTTCCAGCACGAGGATGAGGTCAGCCTGCGAGAGCGTCGTCACGCGGTGGCTGATGATGAGGGTGGTCACGTCCTTCTGCTCGTGTCGGAGGGCAGCGCGAATCTGCGCGTCCGTCTCGGTATCCACGGCGGAAAGGGAGTCGTCGAAGATGAGGATGTTGTTGTCCTTGAGCAGCGTGCGCGCAATGGCGATTCGCTGCTTCTGTCCGCCGGAGAGTGTCACGCCGCGTTCGCCCACGACCGTCTCCCAGCCCTTGTCCGCCTTGGCGATGAAGCCGGATGCGCTGGCGATATCCGCCGCGTGCTCAATGCGTTCCGCCTCCTGTTCCGGCGCGGTGATGCCCACGTTCTCCCGGATGGACTTGGAGTACAGGAACGGCTCCTGCAGAATCAGGCCGACGTGTGCGCGCAGATATTTGCGGTCAATCTGCTGAATATCCACGCCGCCGATGGTGATTTTGCCGCTCGTGGGCGCATACAGCCGCTGCAGCAGGTACATCATGGTGGATTTGCCGCTGCCCGTGCCGCCCAGCACTGCCGCCGTCTTGCCCGCGGGGATGGTGAAGGACACGTCGCGCAGCACCGGCACGTTGTCATCCGGATAAGCGAAGGACACATGGTCAAACACAATATCGCCGTGCAGGTCGGGCTTCAGGGCGTTCGGCTCGTCCGGCTCGGCTTCCTCGTGCAGAATCGCCTGCACGCGCTTCATGGACACCATCGCCTTGCCCGCGTCGGACAGGGTGCGGCCCAGTTGGCGAATCGGGAAGAGCAGCATCCCCAGCGTGGAGGTGAAAACAATTAGCGTACCGACGGTAATCCAGCCGTTACAGGCGTAGATGATGCAGACCACCAGTGTCAACAGCGTCTGCGTCATGCTGATGGCGTCGCCGCCGCCCCAGTAGATGGCGAGCAGTTCATTCAGGCGGAGGTTCTTCTTGCGCAAATCGTTGTTCACGCGGTCAAACTTCTCCACCTCGCGCTCCTGCTGTCCGAAGGCGCGCACGACGCGGACGCCGGAGAGGTTCTCCTGCAAAACGGCGTTCAGCACACCGTCCGCTTCGTCCGCCACTTCGAAGGACTTATGCACCATTTTGAAGAACCACGTCGCGAAGCAGAACAAAGGCGGCACAAGAATCAGGCTGTAGAGCGTAATCGGCACGGAGCGCGGCAGCAGGATGCTCATGGCGATAACGACCATCAGCACCGTGTTGACGACTTCCATCACCTGAACCGCCAGAAAGCGGCGAATCGTATCCACGTCAGATGTGCAGCGCTGAATCAGCTCGCCCGCCTGCGCTTTAACGTGGTACGCAAACGGCAGGTGCTGCAAGTGGCGATAGAGGTCATTGCGCAGTTTTCGGGCGATATTTTCACTCGCAATTGCGGAGGAACGCCCCTTAATGAACGTGAACACGCCGTTGACGATGTTCATCAGGATGAGCGCCAGCGCGGGAATCCACAGATTTTGACGGAGGAAATCGCGTCCGCCGAGGGCGTTAATCGGGTTCATGAGGAAATCCGGCATTGTGAACGGCTCGCTGCCCAGTATGCTGTCCACGATTTCGGAGAGCAGCAGCGGCGTTAAAAAGCCGATGATGACCATCATGATGGTCGCAATGAGTGCCCAGAGGAAATGCGTCCAGTTCTGCCCGATGAGGGAGAGCATTGCGCCGAACGGGGTCTGTTTCTTCTTTGGTTTCGTTGTGGTGCGCTGCGTAGGAAATCACTCCTTTCAAGAGAGACAAAGTGGTTGATGACTCATAACTGCCCATTGTATGCTTTTTTCGAAAAGGGTACGAAAAAAGCACCATCCGTCTGAATGCAAACGGCTGGTGCTGCACACAAAACGCATGGTAACAGGAAAAGAGCGTGGAATTTTCCTATTACGGGCGCATATGGGCAGAAAGAGCCGTCGCAGTCAGTCCATTGGCACGGGATACAAGGGTTAGAATCATCATGGTCATTGCGAGGGCCTCCTTTCTGCATAATTTTGATTTTGTTGTGCTTCTCGCAAGCACGCAAGAAACAGTGTAGTCGAAAGTCAAGGTTTTGTCAAGGGGCAAATGGCGTTTTTTTTAAATATTCATCCCATCTTGCGCAGGATTCCCGTTTTTCCAGTCCCAAACCGCCTTTTCAATCAAGTCGGCAGCATTGGCACAGCCGTGTTCATTGCGCAGGGCCTCCCCGATGCACGCCGCGTTGCGCGTGTATTCCGGGTTGCTGATGAGTGCGCGCAGCCCCTCCGCCAGATTCTCTGCCGTCAGCTTATCGCTGTCTCTTATACACATCTGACGCTGCCGACGAAGCTAGAAGTGTAGA
>OWIP01002445.1_pt1 | contig 9757 bp, 10 predicted proteins | sample 1732581 | NCBI WGS metagenome assembly OWIP01 (sample SAMN05065731, study PRJEB22554) | human gut metagenome | biome: ENVO:2100002; feature: ENVO:00000062; material: ENVO:00002003 | host: Homo sapiens | place: USA
GAAAGTATGCTGGTTTTGGGAAAATACGCATCGATCCAGAAGTGTTTCCGGCTCTGAAAAGATAGGACGGATCATATGGATGTCGTTTTGTTACTGATGGTTCTTGGAGTCATGTTGAGTGGTTTTTGGGCAGCAGATGCGCTGGATCACATGCGGAAGGAGATCCTTCAACAGGAAGGAAAAAGACGTGGCTGGTGGTCGTGACCATCAAATTGTGCTATACTGTGGGCAAGGCAGGTGATCTTTATGAATCAGAACGACCCACCCACTGAACATATTCTGGCGTGTCTGTCGTCCTCTCCCTCCAATGCAAAGATCGTGCGGACGGCAGCAACGATGGCAAAGGCGTTTGGAGGGACCTTTACAGCTCTGTATGTCCGGACTCCGGATTCGGATCAGATGGGAAAAGAAGACCGTCGGCGTTTGCAGCAGCACATTCGTATGGCAGAGCAGGCAGGTGCCGACATTTCTACGATCTACGGGGATGACATTCCGCAGCAGATCGCAGAGTTTGCCCGCATCTCCGGCATTACAAAAATCGTGCTGGGGCGCTCCAGCGTACATCGCCGCCATTTCTGGAGTGGACCGTCACTGACTGAAAAATTGACGATGACTGCGCCTAATCTGGATATTTACATCATCCCGGATGCTTCTGCAGAGAACGGCTACGGTTCAGGACGAAAGCTGTTCACCCGTCCGCTTCTGCCGTCTGTCCGTGATCTTCTGATCACCGCAGGCATCCTGAGCTGCATCACGCTCATCGGCTTCTTTTTCCTGCAGCTGGACTTTGCGCGTTATAACATTATTATGCTCTATATGCTGGGGATGCTGTTCACCGCATTGTGTACCAGCGGTTACACCTGCGGTGTGCTGGGCTCTGTTGCCAGTGTTGCGCTGTACAATTTTTTTCTGACGGAACCGCGCCTGACATTCCATGCGTATGACCCCGGTTATCAGGTCACATTTGCCCTGATGCTGACCTCTGCAATCATTACCTGCACCCTGACAACGCGGTTGAAGGATCATGCAAAAATGTCTGCGCAGGCAGCATTCCGGACAAAAATACTGTTTGATACAAATCAGCTTTTACAGAGAGCAAAAAGCGAGGAAGAAATCCTCTCTCAGACAGCTTCCCAGCTGATGAAGCTGCTGAACCGGAGCCTGATCGTCTACCCGGAACAAAACGGAGATCTTGGGTCAGAACAGGTTTTTTCGGTTGACGGGAAATCGGCGCAAAATATCTTTTCTGCACCGGAAGAACGGGATGCGGCAAACTGGACGTTTGCCAACAAAAAGCGTTCCGGTGCAGGCACGGATAGCTACCCGGACGCAAAGGGGCTTTATCTTGCACTTCGGACCGGAGGCGGCGTGTTTGGAGTGATCGGGATCGATCTGTCCGAAAAACCGCTGGATGCCTTTGAAAACAGTGTGCTGCTTTCCATTCTGGGCGAAGGTGCGCTGGCCATCGAAAACCGCAGAAATGCGCTGGAAAAAGAGCAGGCAACCGTGCAGGCAAAAAATGAAGAGCTGCGGGCAAACCTGCTGCGCACGATCTCCCATGACCTGCGCACCCCGCTGACCTCCATTTCCGGCAATGCCAGCAATCTGCTTTCCAACGGAGAAACGCTGGATACAGAGACCCGGAACAAGATCTGCACCGATATTTTTGACGATGCACAATGGCTGATCGGTCTGGTGGAAAATCTGCTTTCCATCACCCGCATTGAAGATGGGCGGATGAATCTGCAGATCTCGCCGCAGCTGATGGACGAAATGATCGAAGAAGCACTGCATCATGTCAACCGGAAAAGCTGCGAACACACCATCACAACACAGTATGGGGACGAGATCCTCCTGGTCAATGTGGATGCACGGCTGATCATGCAGGTCGTTGTCAATCTGGTGGATAACGCCATCAAATACACCCCCGTGGGCTCGGTCATTCAGATTTCGGCTTACCGGAAAGACCATCAGGTCGTAGTGGAGGTGGCAGATAACGGTCCCGGCATTCCGGATCGCGCAAAAGCACAGGTGTTCGAGATGTTTTATACCGGGCAGAGCCGCATCGCAGACAGCCACCGCAGCCTTGGACTGGGCTTGCCCCTCTGCCGTGCGATCCTGACGGCTCACGGCGGAACATTGACCCTGCGTGACAACATTCCCAATGGCAGTGTCTTTTCCTTTGCATTGCCGCAAAGCGAGGTGAACATTCATGAATAAGCCGTCCATTCTGGTCGTAGAGGATGATGTTCCTGTACGGTGTCTGATCACAACGACCCTGAAGACCCACGGCTATAAATATCTGACTGCTTCCAATGGGGAAACGGCGATCATGATGACTACCAGCCACAATCCGGACATCATGCTGCTGGATCTTGGGCTGCCCGATATAGACGGCATCGAGGTCATCCGCAGCGTCCGCACATGGTCGAACCTGCCCATCATCGTCCTGAGTGCCCGGAGCGAAGATTCTGATAAGATCGAGGCACTGGACAACGGCGCAGACGATTATCTGACAAAGCCGTTTTCCGTGGACGAGCTGCTGGCAAGACTGCGTGTAACGCAGCGCCGATTGAATCTGCTGGCTTCTGACGGCATAAACAGCCCGGTTTTTGTCAATGGTCCTTTGAAGATCGATTTCTCGGCCGGCTGCGTCTGGTTGAGCGAGAATGAATTGCATCTGACCCCCATCGAGTACAAACTGCTGTGTGTGCTGGCGCATAATGTGGGCAAGGTGCTGACGCATACCTCCCTCACGCAGAAAGTATGGGGCAGTACGCAGGAAAATGACATTGCTTCCTTGCGAGTTTACATGGCATCCCTGCGCAAAAAATTGGAACGATACCCGGATGCGCCGCATCTGATCCAGACCCATGTTGGTGTCGGATACCGGATGCTGCGCGCAGAAAATGATGAAGCATAGTAAAAAAACAGGGTGCGCCCTGCGGACGCACCCTGCAAAAGACCACAGACAAGCGATATGTACAACAGGGCGTTCCCCGTCGGGAACGCCCTGTTTTTCTTTGTTGGTAGTGTGATGAGCCTGTTCCGCCTGCCATACTGAGGCATTTTTATGCGTTATTTTTTCATGGAGCTGTTTTGCAGCAGCCCCTCTCTGCCGTTAGCGGTTCTTATAAAGTTTCAGGTGCGGTCAACGCGCTTTTTGCCGAGGTATGCGGCCTTGACCTGTTCATTGGTCAGCAATTCAGCACCTGTGCCGGAAAGGGTCAGGGTGCCGGTCTCCAGCACATAGGCGTAATCGGCCACCTTCAGGGCCATGTTGGCGTTCTGTTCGTTCAGCAGCACGGTGATGCCCTGCTGGTTCACGGTGCGGATGATATCAAAAATCTCCCGCACCACGATGGGCGCAAGGCCGAGGCTTGGCTCGTCCAGCATGAGCAGCTTCGGCTTGCTCATCAGGGCGCGGCCCACGGCCAGCATCTGCTGCTCGCCGCCGGAAAGGGTGCCGGCGCTCTGCCAGCTGCGCTCCTTCAGGCGGGGGAACAGACTGTACACCCACTCAAGGTCTTTCTCGGTTTCGGCCTTATCCTTGCGCAGGTATGCGCCGATCTTCAGATTTTCCAGCACAGTCAGGTCGGCAAACACCCGGCGGCCCTCCGGCGACATGGCAATGCCGCTGGCCACGATCTGGTCGATGGGCTTGCCCAGCAGTTCCTGCCCGTTCCACAAAATGGAGCCGCTCTGTGCCTTTACAAGGCCGGAAATGGTGCGCATCAGGGTGGACTTGCCTGCGCCGTTGGCACCGATCAGGGTAACGATCTTGCCGTCCGGCACGTTCAGCGACACACCGCGCAAGGCCTGAATGCCGCCGTAGGAAACATGTAAATCCTTGATCTCAAGCATCTTCGTCCACCCCCAGATAAGCGTCGATCACCCGCGGGTCGTTCTGCACCTCGGCGGGCGTACCCTCGGCGATCAAGCGGCCAAAGTCCAGCACATAGACCCGGTCGGAAATATCCATCACCAGATCCATGTGGTGCTCGATCATGAACACGGTCAGTCTGAAATCGGTGCGGATGCGGTCAATAAAGGCGGTCAGTTCTTCGGTCTCCTGCGGGTTCATACCGGCAGCAGGCTCATCCAGCAGCAGCAGCTTCGGCTCGGTGGCAAGCGCGCGTGCGATCTCCACCCGGCGCTGCAGGCCGTAGGGCAGGCCAGTAGCCAGTTCATTGCGCACATCCTCAAGTCCCAGCACATGCAGCAGGTTTTCGCACTCCTCGCGCTGGCGCTTTTCCTCGTCTGCATTCAGCCGGAAGGTAGCGCTCAGCAGGTTGGCCGAGCGGCGGCAGTGCTTGGCGATGAGCACGTTCTCAAACACGGTCTGGCTCTTCCACAGACGGATATTCTGGAAGGTGCGGGCAATACCCATCTGGGTGATCTTATCGGGCGTGGGGGCGATAGTGTGGGAATACTTGCTCGCGTTCTGGCCCTTATAGAGCTTTTTCATCTTGCCGTGGGGCGTGTTCTCAATGATCTTGCGTCCCTCGAACCACACCGCGCCGTTGGTGGGCGCATACACGCCGGTGACAACGTTGAACGCGGTGGTCTTGCCGGCACCGTTGGGGCCGATGAGGGAGACGATCTGATCTTTATCCACCTTCAGGTTCAGATTGTCCACAGCCACCACGCCGCCAAACTGCATCGTGGCGTTTTCAATGGTCAATACGTTTTCACTCATTTGGAACGCGCCTCCTTTTTGGCAGCTTTTGCAGTGGATGCGGGCTTTTTCTGGAACAATTCACGGTCGCCCATGATGCCCTTGCGGAAGAACAGCACCACCGCCATAATGATGATGCTGAACACCACCATGCGGAAGCCGGAGCGCAGCAACGGCACATGGAAGCCGCCGATCCAGGTCTCGTTGTCGAGGAAGCGCAGCAGCCACTCGGAGCTGGCGATGAACAGGAAGGACGCGATGATGGAACCGGACACCGAGCCAATGCCGCCAATGACCACGATCAGCAGGATCTCGTAGGTCATGCTGGATTTGAAGGTGGTGGCCTGCACGCTGGCCTGATACATGGCAAGCATTGCGCCGGAGATACCGGCAAAGAAGCTGCTGATGATAAAGCTCATGCGCTTGTGGCTGGCAAGGTTGATGCCCATGGCTTCGGCAGCGATCTCGTCATCACGGATGGCTTTGAAGGCACGGCCATAGGTGGAGTTGATGAGCAGCAGAATGATGGCGATGCAGATGCCGGAGAAGAGGAAGGGCATCACGGTCTCCAGATGCAGAGTTACACTGCCCAGTGAAAGGTTGAAGCTGGCAAAGCTGGTAAAGCCGTACAGAAGGTTGGAGCCGTTGGTCAGCGGGCCAAAGCCCTCGTAAACCACGGCGGCACGGATGATCTCGGCAAAGCCCAGTGTAGCAATGGCAAGATAGTCGCTCTTGAGCTTCAGCACCGGCAGGCCGATGAGGAAGGCGAACAGCGCTGCGATAAAACCGGCCAGGATCAGGCAGAACACAACACCCAGCAGCAGGCCGAAGCCGCCCAGAGGTTTGGAGAGCAGTTCCGGGATGGAGAAGCCGATGCCGCCGTTTGCATAGCGCTGATAGATGGACTTCTGCGAAGCGGCGGGAATGGTGAGGATGGCGTAGGTGTAGGCACCCAGCAGCATAAAACCTGCCTGACCCAGACTGAACAGGCCGGTAAAGCCGTTCAGCAGGTTCATGGAGACAGCCACCAGTGCATAGATGGCACCCTTGCGCAGCACGGTGAGCAGCATGGAGGGCACAAAGCTCAGGTTATCCAGTGCCAGCAGCACCACCAGCAGAGCGGCCAGCGCCAGTGCGGCCCGGAGATAGATGCGTTTTTTCTCTTGTTTCATGGTCATCACACTTTCTCGGTCAGGTTTTCACTGAACAGGCCGGTAGGCTTGACGGCCAGCACCACGATCAGCAGTGCAAAGGTGAACGCATCACTGAAGGTGGTAGCGCCTGCACCTTTAATAAGGCTCTCGCAGATGCCGATGATGAAGCCGCCGATCACCGCACCGGGAATGGAGCCGATGCCGCCGAACACCGCAGCCACAAAGGCTTTCAGGCCGGGCATGGCACCCACAGTGGGGGTGACTGCCGTGTAGTTGGAAAAATACATCATGGAGCCGATGGCCGCAAGAAAGCTGCCCACCGCAAAGGTAAAGGAGATGACATTGTTGATCTTGATGCCCATCAGCTGGGCGGTCTCAAAATCGCGGGAAGCGGCGCGCATGGCCATGCCGATCTTGGTCTTCTGGATCAGGGTAACAAGTGCTGCCACCAGCACAATGACGAGGAATGGCGTTACCACCGTCACCCGCTTGGTCTGGCAGCCCAGCACCGTGACGGTGTCGCTGATCCACGGCAGGGCAGGGTACTGCTTGGCCAGACCGCCGGTGACATACCACATCGAGTTCTGCAAAAGGTAGGACATACCGATCGCGGAGATCATTACCGACATGCGCGGCGCAGTGCGCAGGGGCTTGTAGGCAATCTTTTCCACTGCGATGCCCAGCAGTACCGTTGCCACCACCACCAGCGGGATGGAAATGGTCAGCGGAAGGGAGGCAGTAGCGTACACCATCAGAAAACCGGCTACGGTAAAGATATCGCCGTGGGCAAAGTTGATCAGGCGCAGGATGCCGTACACCATCGTGTAGCCAATGGCGATCAATGCATACTGGCCGCCCACCGAGATACCTGCCAGCAAATAGGGCAGAAACTTTGCAGCCATAAGGGGGACCCTCCATTTCTTACAACTTTTAATAAAATAAACTCCTTCAGTCACCTCCGGTGACAGCCCCCTCCCAGAGGGCCAAACCTGCCGGAAAGCTACAAAAAGGCTCCCTCGTTGAGGGAGCTGGCAACGCCGTCAGGCGTTGACTGAAGGAGTTTACAGGTTCAAATCAGCCTTCCACGCTCTGAGTCTTGACGAACTCAAATGCGCCGTCGGCAGCTTTCTTGATGTAAGCCATATCCTTGTTGGCATCACCGGTGGTCTGGTCAAAGGTGATGTTGCCGGTTACGCCGTCATAGTTTACGCCGTACAGAGCATCGCGGATGGCGGTGCCGTCGGTGCTGCCTGCTGCCTTGATGGCTTCCAGAGCCACCATGTAGCCGTCGTAGCCCAGTGCAGAAACAGCTGCCACGATGTCATTGCCGCCGTTGTTGGTCAGCTTTTGGCTGTCGGCGTTCAGCCACTCCTTAAAGCCGGTCACGAACTCCTTGGCTGCGCCGGAATCATCGTTCTCATCAAAGAAGGTGGAGCAATACACCTGCACGCTGGTGCCCTTCTGGGCATCCAGAATAACGCTGGACTCCCATGTGTCGCCTGCGGTAATGGGCTTATCGAAGCCTGCAGAAGCAGCCTGTGTGATGATCTGGGCTGCGTAGGTGGTAGCGCAGGGAGCAAAGATCACATCTGCACCGGCGTTGATGGCGTTCTGGATGTAGGCGGAGAAGTCCGAGGTGCCCTCGGGGAACTGCTCGCTGGTAACAGTGCCGCCCAGATCCTCAAAAGCGTTGACGAAGTAGGTGGCCAGACCGGAGCCGTAGTCCTCGCCCAGCATGCTCAGCACGTAGGCGTTGGCAGCACTGAACTCATCCTTTGCAAAGTTTGCCATGACCGAGCCCTGGAACGGGTCAAGAAAGCAGACACGGAAGTAGTAGGGGTTGGCCTCAGTCACGGCGGGGTTGGTGCAGGAGCAGCCAATGGCCGGGATGGAAGCGGACTGGAAGGTGGGAGCGGCTGCAATGGAAACACCGGAGCCGTAGCTGCCCAGCACGATGGAGACTTTTTTGGAGACCAGCTCCTGTGCAGCAGTCACGGCCTTATCGGTGCTGGACTGGTTATCCACTTCCACCAGCTCCACGTTATAGGTCTCACCGCCGATCTCCACGGTGGGAGCAAGGCTGTTGGCATACTCGACACCCAGCACTTCCTGCTTGCCGCCTGCGCCGTTATCACCGGAAGCCGGTTCAAACACGCCGATCTTAATGGTCTTGCCGCCTGCAGAAGAGCCGCTTGCGGAACCGCCAGAAGAAGAGCAGCCTGCCAAAGCTGCTGCTGCGGCGGTGATGCCTGCCGCTTTCAGGAAATCACGACGCGAAATGAATGCTTTCATAAGAATTGCCCCCTCTATTATTTCTTGACACTTTCCCAGATAAAACAAGAAAAACCCGCAACGACGCAGTGATCCTCAGATCCTGCATCGTTGCGGGTTTCTTAACATTGTTTTAGCACATGAAAAGGAACTTGTCTAGGCTGAATATGAATTTTTTTAAATTTTCGTCAGATGATAAAAAGAAACTGTACTTGAACAGCGTGCATTTTGGGCGGGTTTGATACAGACTGTCTTTTGACCAAATACAGATTTGCCGTAAGGGTCATACTTTAATCCGCTGCACGTCCCAGCCGCATCTTGAAATCGCTGTAGCCGAACTTCACCAGCTCCCGGCAGGTGCCGTTTTCGTCCATTGCCCAGATGGGCGGCAGCGGCATCCCGTTGAAGGTGTTGTTCTTGCAGGTGGTGTAGATGGCCATATCGCCGAAAATGAGCCTTTGCCCCTCGGTGAGCGGGGAGGCAAAGCTGTAGTCGCCCACCACATCCCCGGCAAGGCAGGTGGGGCCGCCAAGGCGGATGAGGTACGGCTTTTCGCCGGGGTCCCCGGCATCCAGCAGCGGCGGGCGGTAGGGCATCTCGATCACATCCGGGGTGTGGCAGGCCGCAGACATGTCCAGAATGGCAAGGCTCGTCTCGCCATTTTGCAAAGTATCCAGCACAGTGGTAACAAGATACCCGGCGTTCAGCGCCCATGCTTCGCCCGGCTCCAAATACACCTGCACGCCGTACTTTTTCTGTGTTTCGGTAATGCACTGTTCCAGCGTGGCAAGGCGGTAGCCGGGGCGGGTGATATGGTGCCCGCCGCCAAAGTTGAGCCACTTCATCCGGGGCAGAAGACCCCCGAACTTTGCTTCCACCGCCGCCAGCGTCAGGGCCAGTGCATCGGCATCCTGCTCGCACAGGGTGTGGAAGTGCAGTCCGTCCAGTAATTCGGGCAGGGCCGGGTCTGCCTGCACGGCGGCATCCCACTGGGCGCGGGTAGTGCCAAGGCGGCTGCCCGGGGCGCAGGGGTCGTAAATTGCATGGCCTTCCTGCGTGGAGCACTCCGGGTTCAGCCGCAGGCCCACGCTCTTGCCCGCCGCCTTTGCTGCCGGGCCAAACTTTGCCAGCTGGCTGGGCGAATTGAACACGATGTGGTCGGCGTACTGCAGCAGCTCCGCGAACTCGTCTGTCCGGTAGGCCGCGCAGAACACATGGTTCTCTTTTTCCGGCAGCTCTTCTTTGCCAAGGCGGCTCTCGTACAGGCCGCTGGCCTCGGTGCCCGCCAGATAAGGAGCCAGCACCGGGTAAACATTAAAGTTGGAAAAAGCCTTCTGCGCCAGCAGAATTTTGCAGCCGGTGCGCTGCTGCACCCCCAGCAGAAGTTCGCCGTTGCGGCGCAGCTGCCCTTCGTCCAGCAGGTAGCAGGGGGTGGGCAGAGAGGCAAGCGCTTCCCAAGAAAGGTTTGCAAGGCCCGCAAAGGGCGGGCGGGTATCGGCCAGCCGCATCAGTCCACCAGCGCCGGGCTGTGGCTCTCGGAACGGGGCAGGCCGTACTTGTCCAGAGCGTCCAGATACGGGTCCGGATCAAACTCTTCCACGGTGTGCACGCTGTCTCTTATACACATCTGACGCTGCCGACGAAGCTAGAAGTG
>OWIP01002448.1_pt1 | contig 9754 bp, 7 predicted proteins | sample 1732581 | NCBI WGS metagenome assembly OWIP01 (sample SAMN05065731, study PRJEB22554) | human gut metagenome | biome: ENVO:2100002; feature: ENVO:00000062; material: ENVO:00002003 | host: Homo sapiens | place: USA
GGGTGGGGGCGGCTTCTGACCACTGCACCAACAATTAAGTGGACGCTTACTGCGCAAATGCCGTGACGTGGGCCGCTGACAACGGGATCAGCAAAGGAACAGGCAGCGGAATCGGTAGCGGGCTGTTCGACTCCGCCAACGACTGCACGAGCGCGCAGATCACGGCGTTCCCGTGGCGGCTGTACATGGAAAAGGGAGATTAAGACCTCTTATAAGAATTCTCACCGGTTTGATCGAACCGGGGAGAATAAGCGTCAAAGCTGGCAACAGCTATGAGACAGGCGTAATGGAACGTTTTGATATGCTACCTCTGCGAACTCAGCCTGTGTGGATGATTGATGATGTTCGCGTTGGACGTTCCCGACCATGCGGTTAGTTACGCCCGACGCGAACATTTTTGCGTATTTTAACCGGAAACTGGTGAAAGCTGCGTGGCCTTCAAGCTGCCTGATACAGGGTAGGAAGGCCGACAGCGGGCTTGTTCCGGTGAGAGTCAGAAGGATAAATTTCACTGCGAGATATGCCTTGACCGGTTTCGGAAAATCTGCTATTGTTAATTAATGTAAAGAATTTTTGCCATCGATTGACAAAGACGGGGGCATCTGACAGCGAATTTTCCGGTGTATTTGTCTCTGACGATCAAAATGGTACATGTTCACAAACTGTGAAAAGGAGATACTATGCCGAAACAATATTGCGTTGGTGCGGTGGAAAAAGCCATTAAAATACTGAATTTTCTGGCAGAGCACCCGGATTCATCTTTCAGTGAGATTTTTACGGCGCTGGAGCTTTCTAAATCCACAACCTACCAGACTCTTTCAACTCTTGAGATGTTTCACTACGTTGAACGACTGGACAACCGGCAGTATCGTTTGGCAATGGGGATCCTTCCGCTGCTGCGTGGTATCCCTAAGCAGAATGACATTGTGGAGTGTGTGCGCGGTCCCCTGACAAAGCTGGCAGATGAGACACGGTTTTCTGTTCACTTCTGTATTCTGGATGCAGGCAGCGCTATATGCGTGTTCAAGGCTGAGAACGGTAATATATCCATCCGTACCACCTCGGTAGGCCGGCCTTTGACGCTGCACTCCTCGGCTGCGGGGAAGGCTTTGATGGCTTGGCTGCCAGCGGAGCAGTTGGAACAGTATCTTTCCCGCATTGACTATACTCCTTTTACCGACAGCACGATCACAACCCGGGAAGGATACCTGGAAGAACTCCGGAAAACGCGGGAGCGGGGCTTCTCTGTGGACTATGGTGAGGGTACCAAAGGTGTGTTGGGTATCGGTGTGCCGGTGTACCGGGGAAATGATTTGATGGGGGCAATCAGCATCGGCACCGTGGTGACAGATTCTAGCATGGAAGAATATGAGCGTATCGCAGGTCAAATGAAGAAAAGCGCCCAGGAAATCGAGCAGAACCTGGTCCGCCCGTAAACTAATTCCCAGTTGAAGATCTTCTGGGCCTATGAAGGAATTCAAATGAGTTAAACAAATAAATTAGTAGTAAAAAATGTTCAAACCGCCAAAAGGGCTTGCCATCTGTGAATTGCAGACGGCAAGCCCTTTTGTTTTGTTTGGCCGGGAAAACCGCAGACCGATATCCTTGACTGCCGTGAGTTCTCAACTTATTGAATGTACAATCGGTCAAATGAATGAAATTTCATTGGCATTTTTGTATAAATTACTCGCTGTATAAGTGTTGACTTTTTTTTTCTCCTGCTATATTATCTATATACAGAAACAAGTTCTGAATTCAAAAACAACGGGAGGAGGGGGAAAAGCATGAGCAAATACTTGGATGAATATGTGTTGGGAGAACACTTTGTATCTGCCGCACGGACGGTGACGGAGTGCGATGTCGTCAATTTTGCCTGTATGACAGGGGATATGCACCCCAATCACACGGATGCCGAGGTCATGAAGCACAGCCAGTTCGGTCAGCGGATTGCCCATGGGCTGCTGGGGATCAGTTGGGCCCACGGGTTTCTGGACAGACTGGATCTGATCACGGACAGTGCCATCGCGTTTCTGGAAATTGAGGAATGGAAATTCAAGGCGCCTATTTTCTTCGGAGACACGATTCACGCGGAAATTACGGTGAAGGACGTGATTCCCAGCCGCAGCAAGCCGGATCGAGGAGTGCTCAAGCTGTACTTTGAGCTCATTAAGCAGGATGGTACCGTCTGCCAGAGCGGCACGAAAGCCATTATGATGAAACGCACCGCACAGAAAGAGGGATAAAGCATGAGTAAAGTTGTAAGTGTGGAAGAGGCCATTGCCTCCATTGCGGACGGCAGCACCGTTACTGTCTGCGGCTGTGAGAATATCCTGCTTCCCGAATATCTACTGGCTAATCTGGAGAAGCGGTTTCTGGAAACCGGCCATCCCAGAGACCTGACGGAGATCCACACCGTAATTCACGGCATGGGCGTGGGTCTGGGGCTGGAGCACTTCGCCCACGATGGTATGACGAAAAAGGTCATCGGCAGCGGTTACAGCTACTTGAAGACCTCAAAGATGACCTCCATGATTCGAGAGAACAAGATCCCCGCCTACCTGATTCCCATGGGCACGGTGCTGCAGATCATGGCCAACGTGGCTGCCGGCGAGCCCTATACATACAGCAAGGTGGGTTTTGGAACCTTTGTAGACTGCGATGTGGAGGGCGGCTGCGTCAACAGCATTGCGGAGAACACCTTCTGCACCCGAGATACCATTCACGGCGAGGAAATGCTCTGCTACAAAAATCCGAAGATTGACGTAGCTATCCTCCGGGGCACCACAGCCGATGAATTCGGCAATATCAGCCTGGAGCATGAGCCCATGACCTTGGGCGTTCGGACACTGGCCATGGCAGCCCGGGCCAGCGGCGGCAAGGTGATCGTTCAGGTCAGCCGTCTGGTGAAGCGGGGCAGCATTGACCCCCAGAAGGTAGTGATTCCCGGCATCATGGTAGACATGGTGGTGGTGGATGAGAATCAGGCCCCCAGCGGAGGGCGGATGAACCCGGCCCTCACCGGTGAAATTCGCATTCCCGTCTCTGCGCTGGAACCCCTGCCGCTGGACGCTGCCAAGGTTATCAGCCGCCGGGCGGCTCAGGAGATCACCAAGCAGTCCGCAGTGGTGAATCTGGGGGTAGGCATTCCCATCAATATTCCTATGATCCAAGTGGAAGAGAACTCTGACAAGGACACGATTTTCTTCCCGGAGCACGGCGCCATCGGCGGCGTTCCGGCAGAGCGGGCCATTTTCGGCACCAATGTAAACCCCGAGGCTATCATTGATTCCACCGATGTGTTCCGCTATTATCGGGGCGGCGGTCTGACTCAGACGTTCCTGGGCTTCGGTGAGTTTGACCAATACGGCAACGTGAATGTCAGCAAATTCAATGGCATCATCCCCGGCTGCGGCGGCTTCATCGACATTGCTCACAAAACGCCGAAGCTGGTGTTCTGCGGTTCCTTCACCGCCGGCGGCGCAAAAATTGAGATTGGCGGCGGTCGCCTGAAGATCATTCAGGAGGGCAAGTACCACAAGCTGATGGAAAAGGTGGAGCAGATTACCCTGAACGGTCAGGAAGCTCTGAAAAAGGGACAGGATGTCACTTATGTGACGGAGCGGGCGGTGTTCCACCTGACCCCCAAGGGCATTGAACTGCTGGAATACGCCCCCGGCATTGACATTCAGAAGGACATTCTGGATCTGATTCCCTTCCCGGTGCTGGTGTCCAACCCCAAGGAGATGGACGCAGCCTTGTTTACGTAAGAACGGAGCGTGGGTATGAGCAGCGAACTTAGGTTTGACGTACTGGTGCTGGGGGGCGGCGGCGCAGCCCTGCGGGCCGCCCTGAGCGCCTGTGAGCAGGGCGCAAAAACTGCCATCCTCTCCAAGGGTGAGGCAGGAAAAAGCGGCGCCACCTATTACAGTGTGGCAGAGGTGGGGGCCTTCAATGTGCCGGACGGAGCCCTGGATCCTGAGGACAGCCCGGAGGAATTCTACCGGGATATGGAGATGGCCGCCTTGGGTACTGCACAGTTGCCCCTATGCCGGATTCTGGCGGAACAGGCGGAGAGCGCCCTGCAATATCTGGAGAAGATCAGCAGCGGCACTGTGTTTGCCAAAGAGGATGGACACTTCAAGGTGTATCAGGCCTGCTTTTCCACCCGGCCTCGCTCCCATGTGGTGGAAAACCACTTCAAGCCCATCCTTCGGGCCCTCCGGGAGGAGGTGGCCAGAAGGGACATCACGGTTCTCAGCGGTCTGCAGGCGGTGGATCTGCTGAAAGAGGACGGACAGGTCTGCGGTGTGTACGCACTGGATGAGGCTGGTGCCCCAGTGATTGTTCATGCCGGCAGCGTTGTCCTGGCCACCGGCGGAGCCAGCCGCCTTTTCCGGCGGAATATGTATCCTCGGGACATTACCGGCGACGGATACGCAATGGCCTGGCGGGCCGGCGCCCGGATGAGCAACATGGAGTTCATTCAGGCGGGGATCGGCGTGGCGGCACCCTTTATCAACCTTTTCGGCAACTACCTCTGGGAGGCTAACCCCCAGATCGAAAACGCAGCAGGGGAGCCTGTGCTGGAAAAATACCTTCCGGCCGAAGTGACGCCGGAGGCTGTTATCCGGGAGAAGACCCATTTCCCATTCAGCACAAGAGATCTCTCCCGATATATTGAGATTGCGGTTCAGAGCGAGTATAATTACGGCCGGGGAACCGCCGGCGGCAACATGCTTCTGAATTTCCGCGGAACGGATTTTGACAGTCTGTTTCGGCGGGATCCGGTATTTGCCTCCATGTGGAAGGTTACCTATCAGTGGCACAAAGAGCGGGGGATCGACCTCTATCGGGATCCGGTGGAGATTGCCTGCTTTGCCCATGACCTCAATGGCGGTGTCCTGATCGACGAACATGCCGCCGCCAGTCTCCCGGGACTCTATGCGGCAGGAGAGACGGCCTCCGGCCCCCACGGAGCCGACCGGCTGGGGGGCAACATGTCCGTTACCTGTCAGGTGTTCGGCAATATTGCCGGCCGCAGCGCTGCCGCCTATGCAAAGGGGCTGAAGGCTCACCCAACTGGAGAGGCGTCGGCAAGAGAGATCGCCCGGCGGCTGGAGCAGCTGACCTCCGGCACCAGACGGGAATGCAGAGACCTGCTGGAGACCCTGCAGGAGCGCTCGGACAAAGCCCTGATGATTATCCGCAGCCAGACCGGACTTCAAAAGTACCTGACGGAGCTGGCAGATCTGAAGGCGGAGATCGCCCGCGGCGGAACGGCTGGGTGTCTGGGAGAACTGGTACAGCTGGAAAATCTGGCAGAGGTCGGCGGACTGATCGCCCGGGCAGCGCTGGAGCGGAAGGAAAGCCGGGGCAGTCACTACCGGGCGGATTATCCAGATGCAGATCCGGCCCTTGCCCATCCCATTATCCTTGAAAAGGCGTAAAATACTACATTAAATATAGTATGGACAGAGAAGAAAGGACGGTTTCCATGAAAAAAAGACTTGTCTCCCTGATGCTGGCAGGATTGCTGACACTCACACTCACCGCCTGCGGCGGACAGAAGAGCGATTCCCCCGCTACCAGCGGCAATGGGGATGCCGCTCCCTCCGGCACAATCGTGCTTAAGTGCGGCCATGTGCTGGCGGATGGCAGCCACTTTGACTTTGGCGTGGACAAATTCGCCGAACTGGTAAACGAGAAGTCCGGCGGCACCCTTCAGGTGGAGGTACACACGGACGGCACGCTGGGGCAGGAGCGGGAGATGATGGAGTCCCTTCAGATCGGCAATCTGGATCTGGCGCTGGTTTCCACGGCTCCCATCAGCAACTTCTATTCTCAAATGTCCGTGCTGGACATGCCCTACCTCTTTGACTCCAAGGCCCATGCCTATGCGGTGCTGGACGGCAAGATCGGCCAGAGCCTCTTTGATGGTCTGGAGAGTCAGGGCATGGTGGGCCTTACTTACATGGAAAACGGTTTCCGCAATGTCTTTTCCACTAAGCCTATCACCAAGCCTGCTGATCTCAAGGGTGTGAAAATCCGTATCATGGAAAACCAGATCCAGACTGCCACCTTCAGTGCTCTGAACGCCATCGTCACCAATATGGCCTCCGGCGAGGTTTATACCGGCCTGCAGCAGGGGACCATTGATGCCGCCGAGAATGCCATCTGCGCCTACTACAGCAGCGCCTACTATGAGGTGTGCAAAGAACTGAGCCTGACGGAGCATTTCTATGGCGCCACTGCCCTGTTGATGAGCAAGAAGGTCTTTGCATCCCTGACGGAGGAGCAGCAGACCATTTTGAAGGAGGCTGCGGCTGAGGCGCGGGATCTTCAGCGGGCCGATGTGGCAGAAAGAGAGACCCGGTATCTGGATGAGCTTCAGGCCGAGGACGGCGTGACGGTGCATGAGGATGTGGACAAAGATGCATTCCGGGCCATCACCGATGAGATCTATCCCAAGTTCTATGATACCATCCCTCAGGATCTCGTTGAGTCCATCCGTAATTGTGCCTATTAAATTCTCTGAGAGAGAAGGGAGGGAGACTGCCGCTTTACGCCTTGTAAAATGTCAGTCGCGAGTATGAAATTTTACAACGGAATCAACAAAGTCGAAAAAGTTTTGGTGGCAATCGTCACAGTGCTGTTAGTTGCGGTTGTGTTTTTGCAGGTGGTTAATCGCACCATCATCAAGGCAACCATTGCTTGGCCCGAGGAGGCGGCCCGCTACCTGATGGTGTGGCAGGTGTTCCTGGCATCTGTCATCGCGTTCCGAACCGGGGCAAACTGCTGCATTGACGTGCTCATTAACCGGTTCCACGGCAAGGCCAAGGTTGTACTGACCTGCTTTTCAAACATTGTGTGCCTGGTGTTTGCGGTGGTGCTGATCCTGGGGGCACTGGAGGTCATCCAGACCCAGATCGAATTCAACCAGACCTCCACGGCACTGCGGATCAATATGGCCTTTGTCTATGCGGCCATGCCGGTATGGGGGTTTCTCTTCATTGTAGAGCTGGTGTTTATGACTATACAGGCTTTTAAGCCGACCGCTTTCAAGGATCAGACCGATGGGGAAGGAAGTGCTGCATGAGCTTGATTTTCATCCTGCTGGGAACTTTTTTCCTGCTGGCGTTTTTAGGGGTTTCCATTGCCATTTCTCTGGGTGTGGCGTCCGGCATCGGCATGCTGACGGCGGGTGTGTCCGTGTCCGGTATCGCCCAGCGAATGTTTGCCGGCGTGGATTCCTTCTCCTACTTAGCCATCCCCATGTTCATGCTTGCTGGTAAGTTGATGGAATACGGCGGCATATCCGCCAGAATCGTTCAAGTGGCAAAGATCCTTTGCGCCAAAGTCCGGGGCGGTCTAGCCATTACCTCCATTGTTGCCTGCTCTTTCTTCGCAGCTCTGTCCGGCTCTGCGCCGGCAACGGTTTCTGCCATTGGCGGCATCATGTATCCGGAGATGCTCAAGGACGGGTATGACGAGGAGTTTGCCGGCGGCATGATTTCCGTGGCCGGCAACTTAGGTCCCCTGATTCCCCCCAGCATCCTGATGGTTACCATCGGTGTATGCACAGGCGTGTCTATCAGTGATATGTTCCTGGGCGGAATCGTCATCGGCATTTTGCTGGCGGCTGTCTTCTGCTTGACGGCTTACGTCATCTGCCGCAGAAGAAATTACGGCGGCTCCGGACAGACCTACAGCAGTAAAGAAAAATGGCGGATTTTCTGGTCTGCCATGCCGGCTCTGGGTATGCCTATCATCATTCTGGGCGGCATTTACGGCGGCTACTTCACCCCTACGGAGGCATCCGTTGTGGCGGTGGTTTACGGCATTATCGTCTCCTTCTGCATCTACAGAGAGATTACCGTGAAGCAGTTTATCCGGTCTCTGGTGGATTCTGCAGTGGCTGGCTCAGTGATTTTGCTGATGATTTCTACCTCTATGTCCTTCAGTTGGATTTTTGCAAGACAGGGCCTCTCCCGCCTGATTGTCAGCGGAGTTTCCTCTGTGTTTACCACGTCGGTTTCCTTTATGATCCTCTCTTTTGCGATCTTCCTGATCTTTGGAACATTTATGGACGCCAATGCTAACGCCCTTCTACTGCTGCCCCTGATGTTCCCGGTGGCCCAATCCCTGGGAATCAACGCCATTCATTACTGCATTTTTGCAACCGGCGCACTGATCATCGGTTCATCTTCTCCTCCGGTTGCAGTGAACATCTTCACGGCGGTCAGCGTCACGGGCCTGCCAATGAGCCGAATCATCAAAGGGATGCTGCCTTTCTTCATTATGATGATTCTCACAGTGCTCATCTATTCGTTCTTCCCCGATCTGAGCACTTTCCTGCCTAATCTGGTGGGGTAAGGAAATGGCCTGCGGTCTGTGAACTGCGCTCCGTCTAAACAACGACATTAAGATAAGACTGCACAAAGAGCAGCTGCCACAAGTAAGCGAAAAGGCTTATTCTTGTGGCAGCTGCTCTTTTTGCGCATGACAAAAGCTGTTGACCCTTCAGGAATTGATTGTATAGGGTAGGGCAGCCGTCAGCGGCTCTGTCGCGCTGCGGATGCTGCATGCCCCTTGCGGGTGAAGGGGGTGTGCGGGCCTGTGCCCGCAGGCGCGTTTCGGAGCGCAACCGCCGTAAGGCGGCTCTTAGCGCGGAGATAACCCAAGAAGGGGAAACAGGCGAAGCGCCGCCGGTGGCGGATGAAGCGAGCATGTTTCGAGGAAGGCCCCCAAACAGCGAATACGCAGTGTCCGCTGTTTGGCTTGGGCCGACGGTGGAAGGCGAAGTGCCGCCGGGAGCGAAAAGACTTTTTCGACACGTTGAAGCAGCTATCGCAGACGGGCACAGCCCGTTCTGCGGCGGCTGCTTTTTTTTGGCGGGGCGGCATGGGCGATTTTACTAAAGGGAAACGGCTTTTCGCCGGGGTTCGTAAAATTTCTTCCGAAATTCAAAAAAGCTCTTGCATCGTACACCGGTGTACGGTGTATGATCTTATCGCGAAAAAAGAGGCCGGATACAGAAGGAATGTTGGCCGGAGCCGCTCCGGTGACATTTCGTGTCGAAAAAAGGACGTTTCATGCAGACGGTCACGCAAGGCGCGGAAAATATGCTACACTGAACACCGAAAACTGAAAAACTGTCCGGGGGCGCCCCCGGACCCGTAGGGAGAACTCCCTACGGGAAGATCTCTGTCCGTGGGAGACTGATTCGGACAGAGAAGGAAACGAACAGGAGGAGATCTATGAAGAAGCGTATCTTGAGCTGTCTCATGGCGCTGGCCCTGTGCCTGACGCTGCTGCCCACGGCGGCGCTGGCGGAGGAGACGGACGCTTCGGAGACCACGGACGAGTCCGTGGCCGCTGTGCAGGTGCGGATCGACGCCCTGCCTGACGCGGCGGAACTGGACGGCATGGACGATGCGGATGCCATGGCGGTCTACGAGGCGTTTCAGACCGCCTGCGACGCGTATTATGAAACCCTGACCGAGAAACAGCAGGCACAGCTGAAAAACACGGAGAAGCTGGCGGCGCTGTCCGACTGGTTCAGCCAGTCTGCGGCGCTGGCGGCGGGCGGACACCAGCACCCCATCTGCGGCGCAAGCTGTGTGGATGGCGAGAATCACGATAATGTGACTTGGACAGGTGCCATGGGTGTAACCGGTATGCGGGCGGGCGGCCACTACTACCTCATGAAACTGTCTCTTATACACATCTGACGCTGCCGACGAAGCTAGAAGTG
>OWIP01002453.1_pt1 | contig 9746 bp, 5 predicted proteins | sample 1732581 | NCBI WGS metagenome assembly OWIP01 (sample SAMN05065731, study PRJEB22554) | human gut metagenome | biome: ENVO:2100002; feature: ENVO:00000062; material: ENVO:00002003 | host: Homo sapiens | place: USA
GGGACTGCATCATACTCACGCACGACCAGTTCGCCAAGATACCGCAGTCAGAAGAAACCATGATAGATATATTCACGGAAGAGCTTGTCGATGTGGAACGTAACCTTGAATTTTTGGAGCAGTCCACTATGCGTTACCGTAGCGGAAAGATGCAGGAGGGGTTAGAAAAGCGCAAACAGAACCTTGGGGCTAAATTACAAGAACTGCGTATGAAAATCAATAATCGGAAAGACGATGCTGTGGACTTCCACACAATGGGAATAGACCATATTTTTGTAGATGAGTGCCATTATCAGAACTTTTATGAATTTCCTAAATTTCGCATCAAGTTGCTGATTCTTATTTTGTTGCATTTTAATATAGTTCGGATTATTTATTGAGTGAGTTGTTATGAAATGAGGCATTGTACTTATTACAAGCACAATACCCCACATTCGTCATTTATGCAAACCCAAGAAAACCTCAAGTTCCATTTTACCTTTTGCCGATTTCCATTTCTTACCAACGCACCTCTGGTTTTCATCCTCAAGCGTTTCCAATGCTTTTTCCTCTTGTTCGGTAGTTATGTCAAGATATACCATTGTCGTTTGGATATTCTCATGCCCAAGCAAATAAGAGATTTGGGCAATGTTCATGCCGTTTTCAAGCCAATGGGATGCTTTGGCGTGCCTGAACTGATGCGCATGTATGTCCAAAGGAACGTCACTGCATTTGCCATGCGCCATCTTTGCGTACCTTTTCAGCATTTTATTAACATTTTCCGCAGACATGGGCGTGTATATACCTCTGCTTTTTGAACTGAAGAGTAATGCTTCAGCATCGCCAGGATTAGGATGACACTCGGTAAGGTATTTCTTCAAATATTGAACAGGCTTTGCCAGAAGAGGTATTGGGCGTCTCTTTCGTCCTTTTCCTATGACAATTATGTGAGGCTTTGCGCAGTCCATGGTAATATTGCAAATCTTCAGCGTCAAAAGCTCATTGATGCGCATGGCAGTCGAATACAGAAGAAGCAGAAGCGTGTAATCACGAAAACCAATGGCGGTTCTTTGGTTTGGCATGGATAAAAGCGTGTCAACAGCCAACTTGCTGAGCCCGATCACTTTCCTTTTTGGAGTTTTTTCATTCGGCACATTCTCCGCCTGCAGGAACACTGAAACGAATGATATGTCATTATCTGATAGGTATTTCAGAAAAGCGCGCAAGGCGGACAATCTCACATTGCAGGTTGCCGGGCTACAGTTACGGACTTTTTTCATCCAAACAATCCACTCCTCAATGTTTTTCTTGCAAAAGCAATCAGCATTCAACGTTTCGGGCGTTATGCCTTTTACCGTTCTGAGGAACTCTGCATAAAGCGTCATGGAAACATGGTAGTTTCTTAGGGTATGTCGGCTGCACGCCTTGATGGAAGGCACATGGTGTTCAAGCCAGTCATGCAGGCACGCGGCAATCTGCATGGCCTGTGGGTTAATCTTCTTTTTCATAATCGTCTTGCGTTAATTGTTGGCTGATTTCATTGTCGGTACACGCCATTATGTCCGAAATCGCCGGAGTCAAAGAGTAGTAAGCCAATGTACTTTCTATTTGCCTGTGCCCCATACTCTTGCTTAGAGCCAGCAATTTGTCATGTACGGCAAATCCTTGGTGTGTCCAGCTGTTTATGTTCTCTATGGCGTAGTTGTGCCTTAGTTCGTATGGGATTGCGCGGGATGAATTGCAGCTTTGCCACAGCACCCTGAAGTGGTACGTTACCCATACAGGAGGGTGCGGCTTGTCATCCGGTGTCGGGAAAAACACCCTACGGTTCGGAATCAGCCCATCTATTTTTCCGTCATAAGTACGCATCAGGGGCAACATTGTGTCATGGAGGACTACATAATGCTGGTCATACCCTTTGCCACGTTTGATGGATACCACGCCATTTTCAAGGTTTACGTCATCGCGTTCCAGCAGGATGGCCTCGGTTGTCCTTATTCCTGAACTGTACAGTAAACGGAAGAACACCGGCAGTGTCATGCGCTGGATGGCCGCGAGTCTGCCACGCCTTGGCTTTATGTTGTCGCAAGCGTCAAAGAAGCGTTTCAATTCATAGTGTGTAAAAGGATGCGGCGTATAAGTCCTCGGCACAGACCTTGGCACTTGCGGCAAGTCAATTTTCGTCATTCCACGCTTGTTCATGTACTTGATGAAGTCTAAGACAGGATAGACACGTGACACGCAGGAGTTTGTGCATTCAGTCGGACGTTGCCTGCACCATCTGTCCACGATTTCTTGGGTAAGCTCAGTTTGTCCCGGATATTCCCTTGCGCAAAAATGATCGAACAGTATTACGTTCTTGACATAGCTATGGCTGTTACGCCCGGAAGCCTTGCGGTATTTTACATACCCTTCTATAGCGTTGGATAGGAATGAAATAGTTTTCATACGTCAAACACCCCCTTTCCTACGGGAAAGTATTCTATGCTCAATGAACATTCCTTCAGCCTCTTGAATTCCGCACTAAGGTAGCGGTCGAGAGAATCCGGGGACGCATGGCCGAGGGTGGCACTTATAACAGGTTGCTGCACACCGCCCTGCAACAGGGCCGTTGCCACATTGTGGCGGAACAGATGCAGACTCTTTCTCTCATTTTCACCTTGTCTTATTCCTGCTTTGCACATGACTTTTGAGCATATAGCATCGAGATTGCTTGTATGAAGCCTTCTGTATGGCACCTGTACTGTGAGAAAAACATATGGTTCCGGGCTTCGGGGACGTTCTTTGAGCAGGTAATCAAATACAGCGTTTCCTACCACGGCACGGAGTGGCAATGTCAGGGGCTGTCCCGTCTTTGCCTGAGTGATTTTTATCAGGTCGTGTTCCCAATCGAAGCTGTCAAGCGTGAGTGCAGAGATGTCACATCCACGCAATCCCGTGTACATGGCCAAGGTTATGATGGCTTTGTCCTGTAGAGATATTGTGCTATCGTGTTCTAAAGTATGCCTGATAGCAGTCAGTTCTTGCTCCGTAAGGTATTGAATGTTTTTCCGCATATTGGGTATGGACGGCAGGTATGCGATTATACGTTCAACGGATTTGCCATAGTGAGGCAAACAGGCTTTCAGCCCATATTCCACCGAATATTTGAACGAATGGCCCATTTTCGGTTTTCCGTCTTTGGAAAACACTTCCAATACCGCATTTTCTGTTATTAATTCGAATGAGTACACCCCCATTTCCTGTAGCCGGAAGAAGAACGAAGATAGCGCATACTTCACATTTATTGAAAATTTGCAACGTCTGTCTACCATGTTGAAAGCCATGTCCGTTACATCCTTGTATTCTGCGCCGAGCAACTCATAGTGGTGAGGCTTGCTGTAGTGTTTGCAACCATCGGGTAATAATCCATTCTCAATATATTGGCAGATTACACGCAACAGGCGTACCTTGTTCCTGTAGGTATACTTGTTGGACCACAATTCTTTTAATATCGGTTCAACGTCGGAGAAACTCTGCCATTTATAATGGTTAGCATTTTCCGATAGCCACTCAGCCATTTTCTTCACATAGCCTATGTACATGGCTGAATAACCGGTTTCTTGTAAATAAGAAACAAGCCCCTCGACTTTTTCATTCAGATTAAATATGTCCATAATCGCATCTTGTTTAAAAGTTATTCTACAATTATGACGGAATATAATCAGAACTGTTTACAGATCAAAACAAATGATTACTAAATAATTGAGTGATTTAATAGGAAACTCATAAAAGTTCTGATAATGACTCTCGTCAATGAAGATGTGGTCGATGCCCATCTGCTTGAAGTCCACCACATCATCCGTGCGGGACTTGATAGCGTGTTCCACCTTCTCCAGCTTCGCCACAAGGTTGTGCTTGCGCTTCTCCAGCCCTTTCAGCATCGCCCGCGACACGTTCTTGCCCTGCTGCCGCAAGACTTCGAGGTTTTCCTCCACCGTGTCAAGCTCCGCTTGCAGGATGCGCTGCTGCAACTCCGGCGACTGCGGAATCTTGCCGAACTGGTCGTGCGACATGATGACGCAATCATAGTCGTTGTTCTTGATGTTGTTGAAGAAACGCACACGGTTGGCGGTCGAAAAGTCCTTTTCAGAAGCGTAGAGAATCCTCGCATTGGGATATGCCGCCTGATAGGTGGCGGCAATCTCCGCCACATTCGCTTTCAGCCCGATAATCATCGGCTTGTGCGCCAAGTTCAGACGCTTCATCTCATGTGCCGCTATGCACATTATCAGCGTCTTGCCGGTTCCCACCTCGTGGTCGCAGATCCCGCCGCCGTTCTGTTTCAGCATCCAGACGCAATCCTTTTGCGACGGGTAAACGCTCTTGATCCCCCGGCTTGCCAGCCCTTTCAGGTTGAGGTCGGGAAAAGTCTGGTGCGAGCCGTCATACTTCGGGCGCACGAAACAGTTGAACTTGCGGTTATACATCGTCACGAGCCGTTCCTTGAACTGCGGCGACTGTTCTTCCAGCCATTCGGAGAACCCGTTACGGATTTCGTCTATCTTCGCGTTGGCGAGCTGTATGCCCTCGCTGTCGCGTACCTTGATGTCGTTGCCGTTCTCGTCCTTGCCGATACTTTTCATCATGTCGGGGCAGGTGTTGTGCAGGGCGTGCTTCAACAGGTGCATACCGTCATAGTTCCGGTAATAGCCCTTTACTAAAAACTCGTCCGTGATCTTCATGGTGCGGTAGCCGCACGCCACGGAAAACTCGTCCATGCTTGCGGAGTAGGCTATTTTCACGTCCGTGTCGAAAAGGTGGCTCATGTAGGCGGCATACACGCCCGTGGGAATCCAGCGTTCCCCGAAATTGAAGTCGAGGTCTTCAAAGGCGATGCGCTGCGGTTCGGCCTCCTTCAATGCCTCCCACGCCTGTTTCACCTCCGGCATCCGCTCACTTTCGGGATTGTCCTCCATCCAGCCCTCTATGCGTTCCGCCTTCTCTATCACGTTCCCCGCGATGAAGCGGTCTTTGATTTCGTAACCGGTTACGAGCGGGTTGTAGAAGATGCGCCCCTTGAGGGCACCAAGCAGTTCCTCTTCCGTGGTGTCGGTTATCTCCCGCATATAGCCGAGATTGACCGTGCCGAACTTGTTGAGCGATGCGGACAAGGCTTCTTCGGGAGAGCCTGCATTGACACGGCTCTCCACCGAGAAGGAAACGGGACGGTCGAAGATGTCCGCCTTGACAAACTTGCCGTCCTCCGCACGTTCCAGCGAAAGGATGTCGCGCCCTCCGGCATCCATCATTACCAGTTTCACGTTCTGTCTGGCGTTGAGGTTACCGTAACGCATGACAAACTCATCGTAGTAGGTGTTGAGATACCCGCGCTGCGGTTTGTGTTCCGTATGGTTCTCCGTCTCGTGGCTATACAGACGTTCGTAAGCGTCACGGAGCGATATATACAGCATCGCTTTCTCTTTTTGATAGCCACGAAGGTCGAGCGGTTGGAAGGTCGCACCGTAAGGCGTGAGGTCTTTCAGGTAACCGAGATTGCGTGAAGCATCCAGCACCATCGAGCCGTCACGGTGGTGTGGCTCCAGCAGGCCGTTGAACGGACGGGGAGAAAGGTCCATGACTTCCTCCTTCGGCTTTTCCGTTTCAAGTTCCGGGAACAGGGAAGTGGCAACCGTTTCGGAAGTAGGCACAACTTCTGCCAGTGTTTCAGGTTGCTTTATTTCTTCCGTTTGTTCCGGCTTTTTATCCATATTGTCCGAAGAAGGCGCAAAAGCAGGGTTCAACGTGTCTTTGATACCCATCTTTTTCAGTTGTTCCTGCCTGTGCCGTTCTGCCTCAAGCCGTAGGGCCTTGCGCCGTTCCGCTGTCAGACTCATCATTGTCTCATAGAAGCCGTTGATGGGAGGATTGGTTTCCCAATCCAGAGTGGCGTAAATGTCGTCCGGGTCGTTTGGCTTTTCGGCATTTTCCGGCTTTTCTTCCTTATTACCGTTTACCGGCTTGGCGGCTTCAACGGGTGGAGTAACTTTGACCTGCGGTTTAGGCGTGGACGGCATAGGCTTCGGCTTGCTTTCCTTTTTCGCTGCCTTTTTCTTTTTTGCCGGTTCCTCTATGGGCATACCCCAAAGGTCGAGCAGGGTAAGCTGCACGGCTGACGAATGGTTGGGTTGGCGCGGCTCAATCTCCGGCTTTTCCTCTATGGGCTGTGCCTGCGGCTTCTCCACTCCCTTGACAGGCTCAATTACAGAAACGGGGGCTATTACAGAAGGTGATACCTTTTCTGTTTTCGGAGCAGGTTGCACTTCCGCAGCCGTGCTTTCCTCCTTTGTCGGATGCAGGCTGTGTTTCTCATACAGTTTCCTGTCAAGTTGTTGCAGTTCTATTTTCAGATGCTCCCGCAAGTCTTCCGCCAGTTGTGCGATGTCCCCACGGTGCAGGAGTTTATAGGCTGGTTTCCCGTATGGGTCGGTACTTCTGATCAAATCCGTGTGTGAAAGCGAGCCGATGCTCCATACATACCCATTTACGGAAGTGCCGATAGGGGTCTGTTCGGTCTGCACGAAGAGTTTTTCGTTGTAATACAGTTCACCGTTCTTTCCGCTGTTCTTTTGCAGGATAATCAGGTCGCTGCCCACCTCCGTTCCCGCGTTATCCGTAAAGAGGTTGTTCGGCAGGCGGGCTACGCCCACCAGATTGGCATGGTTCATCATATACTCGCGTATGGGCGCGTTGGTCGGGGCATCCAGTACCCCCTGCGAGGTGATGAACGCCACGATTCCGCCTTCACGCACCGCGTCAAGGCTTTTCAGGAAAAAGTAATTGTGTATCGTCCGTGCCGCCGAGTGCCTTGCAGGATCCTTGCTGCCCGAAAATTCCGGGTCGAACACCGCCACATCGCCAAACGGTATATTGGAGACAGCCAAATCAAAATGGTTCATGAACGGCTTTTCTATCTTCTCGAAGCCCTGTACCCTTACTTTCTGTCCGGGATGCAGGTGCTTCAGTATCTTGCCCGTCATCAGGTCTTTCTCAAAAGCCATGATGTCCGCGTCCGGTCTGTTCTCCAGCACGGCGTCCACGAATGCACCGACACCTGCCGACGGCTCCAGCACCCGGTCGGGACGGATGCCGTGTTCATGCAGCACGTCCGCGATGGTCCCGGTTATCTCCGGCGGGGTATAGAAGGCGGTCAGCACGGACTGCTTCATGGCATCCATATACCGTTTGTACTCCGTCTCGTCTTTTGTGTTCTCCCGCAGCAACCTGTGCAGTTCCACGGTAGGGGCAAACAGTTCGAGGTCGGACTTCGCCCAGTGGACGGCATCCGTCAGTTCCCTTGCAGGGTTGAGTATGCTCTTCAGTCCCCCGAACCCGCAATAACGCTCTAACAAGAGCCGTTCGCGTGCGGTGGGTGTGCGCTGTTCCCTGTCAAGGAGGAATGCCGTCCGTATCGCCTCGATGTTGTCCCTCAACCTCTGTTTGCGGTTAAACGCCATACTCTTCGATATAGAGGATGACGGCTCCCGTCAGCTCCGTGTAGAGCAGGTCATATTCGGGCGACAGGGCGAAATTGTCGTCCGAGAGGTCATAGATGGAGAATACGTTTCCGACAAGCGGCAGCAGCTTCTGGGTAAAGGCTTCACATTTTTCTCCCGGTACTTCACCCGCAAATTCGTTCTCCACGACTTCGCGCAGGATGGCGTGCCTGGAGTAGCGAAGGCCCTCCGTCAGCACCTTCATCGCCAGTTCCTGCGCCCCGTCGACAGGATAGCCTTCGAGCCTTGCCCGTTCATACGCTTCGGCGGCACGGTCGGTTCTTTCTCGGATGAAGGCTTCATCGGCTGCCTGTTCGAACTTGTTCGTGGTGAGGTAGTCCAGCAGGTACAGACCGTAATAGGAAAAGTCGGTCCGACCCTCGTTTTTCTTCTTGTTGTTCATTTCTTTGGAATTTAGTGGATTGATAATGATGATAGGGATAATCGTTGGAAAACGAGAAGAAAAAGGCACCCGGTATCCCTCCGAGTGCCACCACTAAATCCAAAGTATGAGTGTAATCCGGTATCGAAGAACAATTCATTACTCTGAACCAGTGGCAAAGTTAAACATTTATTTTCTTCTTTTCGCAGAGGTCGCTTTACTTTTCCTTTCTGGGAACACGAAAACCGTGTTATAGTCCCCGTCAAAGGCGACTACGGCATCAAAACTCTTGCCCTGCTTGCTCTTGAATCCTTTGAGCAGTTTCGTGTGTCCGTCGGTGAGCAGGTTTTTGATTTCATCATCAGAGAGGGTGCGGTTTGCTTTCAGGCGGAACACGGGCAGACCGCACTCCGCGTTGTCGCAGCGGACGACCTTGCCGTAAAACTGCATCGTCCCCGCTCCGCACTTGGGACACTTGCAGCCGGAATCCCTGCGGGCGAACAGCTTGTCGCACGACAGCAGTTCGGAGGTAATTTCCCGTGTATATGCCTCAATCTTCCTGCGGAAGTCATCGGCGGGCAGTTCCCCACGCTCGATGCGTGCCAATTCCTTTTCCCATTCGCCCGTCATGGCGACATCGGCAATACGCATCGCCTTCACGACCGAGTAGAGGGCAAGCCCTTTTTCGGTGGGGACAAGCGACTTCTTGCAGCGTTCCATATAGCCGCGCTTGAAAAGCGTTTCGATGATGGACGCACGGGTGGCGGGCGTGCCGATGCCGCAATCCTTCATAGCCTGCCGCAATGCGTCGTCCTCTATCTCCTTGCCAGCCGTTTCCATCGCGGACAGCAGGGTGGCTTCGGTATGCAGCGGCTTGGGTTTGGTCTTTCCCTCCGTGATGGAGGCGGCTTTCAGTGCCAGCGTGTCGCCTTCCTGCCAACAGGGAATGGCGGCGGTTTCCTCTTGGCTGTTGTTCTCTTCTCCATTCTCCTTGCCATAGACGGCACGCCATCCGGCTTGCCTGATGATGCTGCCTTTTGCCACGAACTCCACTCCGGCACACTCTGCCGTGACGGTGGCAGTGTCCTTGACGCATTTTTCGGAGAAAGCCTCAAGCATGCGCCCGGCTATCATGTGATAGACGGTGCTGTCCTCTTTGGAGAGGAACAGCGGCTTCTCGCCCGTGACGAGCAGGGCATGGTGGTCTGTCACCTTGCCGCCGTCCAGGCTGCGGCGTGTCGGCACGGCTTTCGGCTGCAACTTGCCCTTCCATTCGGGCAGGCTGCCGATGAAGGCAAGCAGCTTGGGGATTTCCGCGAACACGTCTTCGGGAATGTAGCGGCTTCCGGTTCGCGGATAGGTGATGAGCTTCTTCTCGTAGAGCTTCTGCGCGATTTCAAGCGTCTGTTCCGCCGTGAAGCCATGCTTGGCGTTGGCTTCCTTCTGGAGCGTGGTCAGGTCGTACAGGAGCGGTGTTTCCTCCGTCTTCTCCTTGCGTTCGGCTTTCGTGACGGTGGCTGTGCCTGCCGACTTCACCTTATTATACAGTTCCGTCGCGGACTCTTTCTCTTTCCATTTTTCGGAAGAGGAAAACTTCACCGTTCCTTCATCGCAGCCGTCCGTTGCGATATGGAGCTGCCAGAAGGCTTCGGGGGTAAAGCGGCGGTTCTCCCAATAGCGTGCGCACACCATCGCCAACGTGGGTGTCTGCACCCGCCCGACGGAATACGTGCCGTGTCCGGCGGCGATGGAGAGAGCCTGCGTGCCATTGATGCCCACGAGCCAGTCGGATTCGCTCCGCGCTTTGGCGGCGAGGTAGCTGTCTCTTATACACATCTCCGAGCCCACGA
>OWIP01002459.1_pt1 | contig 9726 bp, 10 predicted proteins | sample 1732581 | NCBI WGS metagenome assembly OWIP01 (sample SAMN05065731, study PRJEB22554) | human gut metagenome | biome: ENVO:2100002; feature: ENVO:00000062; material: ENVO:00002003 | host: Homo sapiens | place: USA
CCGACACCAAGTTTGAGTTTGGTCTGGATGAGAACGGCAACGTGGTGCTGGGCGATGAGATGCTCACCCCCGATTCCAGCCGCTTCTGGCCGCTGGAGGGCTATGAGGCCGGCCACGGTCAGCCCTCTTTCGATAAGCAGTTCGTCCGCAACTGGCTCAAGGCCAATCCCGACAGCAACTACGATCTGCCTCAGGATGTCATCGACAAGACCATTGCCAAGTACGAGGAAGCTTATGAGCTCCTGACCGGCAAGAAGCTGTAAACACTCTGATCTTCTTTCTCCCCTCTGCTGTATAACGGCAGGGGGGATTTTTATATCAGCAGACCTGCCTGGAGGGACGGCGGGGTGTTCCCCAAGCAAGTGTCCGGAGGGTGGGACCCGACTGCCGTAGGCAGTTGGGCGGGGGATGGAATGCCCCGTATCACTTGCGGGGGAATACCCCGCTGGCCCGACAGTACGCTGTACCCAAAAAATCCCCCCGCCCATGAACAGATGGGGCGAGGGGAAAGCTAAGGGTTGGCAGTGTTACAGGATGCGCACCCGGATAACGGCAGGGATGGCGGCCAGCTTCTCAGCCAGCCTGCCGTCCACGGCACCGGTCGCGTCCAGCATGGTGTAAGCCATGTTCTTTTTGCTCTTGTTCACCATGTTTTCAATGTTCAGGCCCGCTTCGGTGGTCAGGGCGGTGATCTGGCTGATCATGCCGGGCTCGTTCTTGTGGATGATGCAGATGCGCTTGCCGCCTGCACGGGGCTGATGCACCTCGGGCATGTTCACCGAGTGGGTGATGTTGCCGTTCTTGAGGTAATCGCTGATCTCCAGTGCGGCCATTGCGGCACAGTTGTCCTCGGCTTCCGGCGTGGAAGCACCCAGATGCGGGGTGCAGACGATGCCGGGCTTGCCCAGAATGGCCTCAGTGGGGAAGTCGGTCATGTAGCCGGAGACCTTGCCCGTCTCCATGGCCTCCAGCAGGGCTGCGGTGTTCACCAGCTCACCGCGGGCGTAGTTCAGGATCTTCACGCCGTCCTTGCACAGGGCCAGGGTCTGGGCGTTGATGGTATCCTTGGTGGTGGGCAGGTAGGGAACATGGAGGGTGATGTAGTCGCACAGAGGGAGCATGTCGTTCAGGTTCACGCAGTGGTGGACCTGGCTGGAAAGGTTCCAGGCGGCATCAATGGAGATGTAGGGGTCGTAGCCGTAGACCTCCATGCCCAGCTCAATGGCGCAGTTGGCCACGCGGGAGCCGATGGCACCCAGACCGATGACACCCAGCGTCTTGCCCTTGATCTCGTTGCCCACGAACTGCTTCTTGCCCTTTTCCACGGTCTTTGCCATGGCGGGGTCGCCGGCAAGGCCCTGACACCACTGGGCAGCAACAGCCACATTGCGGCTGCCGGCGATCAGCATGCCGATCACCAGCTCGGCTACAGCGTTGGCGTTGGCACCGGGGGTGTTGAACACTACGATGCCCTGCTCACTGCAGCGGTCCAACGGGATGTTGTTCACGCCGGCACCGGCGCGGGCGATGGCCAGAAGATTGTCGTTGAAGGCGGTATTCAGCATGTCGGCGCTGCGAACGAGGATGCCGTCCGGGGCATCGGTGTCCACAGCCACGTCAAACTGCTTGTTGTTCAGCTTTGCCAGACCCACCGGGCTGATGGCGTTCAAAGTTTTGATGGTGTACATAGTCCAGATTTCCCTTCTATTATACAGGAACCCTCTCAGTCACGGCTTGCGCCGTGCCAGCTCTCCCGAAGGGCGAGCTTAGAAAGCGGGTTCGATCAAGTTGTCCCTCTGATAAAAAGCTCCCCCCTCGGGGGAGCTGCCGAACGAAGTGAGGCTGAGAGGGTTTTATGCGTTCTCCTTGCGGAACTTCTCCATGAAGTCCACCAGCTTGTCCACGCCCTCGGCGGGCATTGCGTTGTAAATGGAAGCGCGCATACCGCCTACCAGACGGTGGCCCTTCAGGTTCACGAAGCCTGCTTCTGCAGCTTCGGCGCAGAACTTCTTGTCCAGATCTGCATTGGGGCTGGTGAAGGTGACATTCATGGTGCTGCGGTAGCGGTGCTCCACAGGATTCGTGAAGAAGCCCTGACCGTCCAGATAGTCGTACAGCACTTTGGCCTTGGCTTCGTTGATCTTCTGCATGTTGGCAAGACCGCCGATGTCGTTTTCCAGATACTTGAGCACCAGACCGGTCATATAGATGCACCAGCAGGGGGGCGTGTTGTACATGCTGTCCTTGCCCAGCAGGGTGGTGTAGTTCATCATGGTGGGCACATTGTCGGCGGCATGGCCCAGCAGGTCGTCGCGGACGATGGCAATTGCCATGCCGGCGGGAGCTACATTCTTCTGCACGCCGAAGTAGATGCAGCCGTACTTGGTCACATCCACGGGCTTGGAGAGGATCATGGAGCTCATGTCGGCTACCAGAGGCACACCCTCCACCTGCGGTACCTCGACAAACTGAGTGCCGAAGATGGTGTTGTTCTGGCAGATGTGGATGTAGCTGGCATCCTTATCATAGTTGATGGCGTTCACGTCCGGGATGTAGGTGAAGTTCTTGTCCTTGCTGGAAGCAACGATGTTCACCTCGCCGAACTTGGCGGCTTCCTTGGCGGCAAGGTTCGAGAAGTTGCCGGTGACAAGGTAATCTGCCTTGCCGGTGGTCATGAAATTCAGCGGGACCATGGCAAACTGCTGGGTGGCACCGCCCTGAAAGAAACCGACCTTGTAGTTGTCGGGAATGTTCATTACCCGGCGCAGGGTGGCCTCGGTGTCCTTGATGATGGCATCGAACCACTTGCTGCGGTGGCTCATCTCCATCACGCTCTGACCGCTGTCGCCGTACTCGAGCAGCTCTGCCTGTGCCTGCTTGAGCACCTTCTCGGGCAGCATGCTGGGGCCTGCGCTGAAGTTGTAAACTCGTGCCATAATGAACTCTCCCTTTCCTGTATCGCACAGCACCGCGGTTTTCTGCGGTGCGTTCTGTTGATTGCTGTAGCCGTAGTATACCGGTTTTGCAGGGATGAAAACAAGAGCATCTTTGCACAAAGATACGGCGCAAAAGCCCCTGTGCGGGCACAAAGCACACAAATGTCCTTGATAGAAAAACAAAAACAAAGACAAATGTAAAATAGAGCTAAAAAAGCCTGATTTCATCGGCATTTTCGGCTCTTGCACTTTGGAGCAGAAATTGGTATAATAATAAAACAAAGACAAACGTAAAAGAAAAAAGATGCCAAAAGGAGGGAGAACAGCAGGATGTACGGCATCCCGGACAGTGTAAAGCCGCTTTCGGCGGCAGAGGAGCAGGTGATGCTGGCGGTGTGGGCCTGCCGTGCGCCCGCGACCCGGCGGGATATCGACGAAAAGCTGCGCGCAAAGGGCTGGGCTCCGGCGACTGTGCTCAACTTTCTTTACCGGCTGGAGGAGAAAGGCTGGGTGAAAAGCGGCAAGGACGGCAACCACAACACCTATACCCCGGCCATCACCCGGCGCGCCTATCATGTGTGGAGCATGCGCGAACGGCTGGACACCCTCTTTGGCGGCGACCTTGCGGCGGCGGTGCACGCGCTGGTGAGTGAGAGCGGCTGCGGCCAGAGCGAGCTGGAACAGGCCATGAAGGTGCTGGAGGAAAAGCATCTGGAAGCGGAAGAATATGATCTGTATGACCCTTATGGGTAAAAAGGAGAGCGGAAGATGGATTGCAAACTGCGTGCCAAAAACTGCGGCGGCTGCCCGATGCTGGGCATGGACTACGCCGCACAGCTGAAGCAGAAAGAAGAGACCGTGAAAAAGCTGCTGGGCAGATTCGGCCCGGTGGAGCACATCCGGGGCATGGAAACGCCGTACCACTATCGGAACAAGGTGATCTCCACCTTTACCACCGGCTGGGGTGGAAAACTTACCTCCGGCATCTACGCGGCAAACAGCCACAAGGTGCTGCCGGTGGAAAGCTGCCTTTTGCAGGACGAAGTGCTGGATAAGACCATGCTGGCCGTGCGTGCGGCAGCGGGCACCTGCCATTACCAGCCTTTTAATGAGGATAAGGGCACCGGCCTTCTGCGTCACTGCCTGCTGCGGCGGGGCGTCATGACCGGGCAGGTGATGGTGGTGCTGGTAACGGCCCAGCCGGTGCTGCCGGGAGCCAAAAACTTTGTCAAAGCACTGCTGACCGAAGCCGGAAGGCAGGGCGTGACCATCACCACCATCGTGCAGAATGTGAACAGCCGCAGGACCAGCGTAGTGCTGGGTGAAGCGGAAAAGGTGCTGTACGGCAAGGGCTTCATTCTGGATACCCTCTGCGGCAAGACCTATGCCATCAGCCCACGCAGCTTTTACCAGATCAACCACGCCCAGACCGAAGTACTGTACGGCCTTGCGGTGGACGCCGCAAAGCTGACCGGAAAAGAGGTAGTGCTGGATGCCTACTGCGGCATCGGAACCATCGGCCTGACTGCCGCCGACCACGCAAAGCAGGTGGTGGGTGTGGAACTGAACCGCGACGCCGTGCACGACGCCATTGGCAATGCAAAGCACAACGGCGTGAAGAACGCCCGCTTCTTTGCCGCCGATGCCACCCAGTGGATCGGCGAGGCTGCCGCCGCAGGCGAGCGGGCAGACGTGATCTTTATGGACCCGCCGCGGGAGGGCTCTACACCGCAGTTTATCGAAAGCGTGGCCCGCATGGCCCCGAAGCGTGTGGTGTACGTCAGCTGCAACCCGGTCACGCTGGCCCGGGATCTTGAGCTGCTGACCCGAAAGGGATACAAAGTGGAGAGCAGCACGCCGGTGGATATGTTCCCCCACAGTGAGCATATCGAGACGGTATGCGCATTGTCCAAACTGGATATCTACCAGAAGATTACGGTGAATCTGAAAATGGATGAACTGGATGTGACTGCTGCGGAGACCAAGGCTACCTATGAAGAGATCCGGGAGTACGTCAAGGAACACACCGGTCTGAACGTGAGCGACCTCTATATTGCACAGGTCAAGCGCAAGTGCGGCATCAAGGAGCGGCAGAACTACAACAAGCCTAAGGCTGAGAGCCCCAAGCAGCTCAAGTGCCCGCCGGAGAAGGAAAAAGCCATCCGGGAGGCACTGAAGTATTTTAAGATGATTTGAAATAAAAAAATAGACGGATGTCTGTCAACTGGCAGACATCCGTCCGTTTTTATGATAATCTGTTATGATCGCAGTTCCTCAAGCAATGCCGTGCATCCTTCCAGTATATCCTGCCATGTGGCTTCAAAATCTCCCGTGAACCATGGGTCTGCCACTTCACGGGGATGATCCGTATGCGCCATCAGCAGCGAGACTTTATGCTGTGGGTCTCCGCCGACAAGCCGCAGGATGTCGCACAGATTACTTTCGTCCATGCCAATCAGATGATCATACCGTGCATAATCCAGCCGGGTCATCTGCCGGGCGGTCTTGCCGTTGCAGTCGATGCCATGTTCTGCCAGCTTCTGCCGTGCAGGAGGATAGACCGGATTTCCGATTTCCCATGCACTGGTGGCGGCTGATGCGATTTCAAATTGCTCGGATAGTCCTGCCTTGGACGTAAGGTCTTTCATCACATACTCCGCCATCGGGCTTCGGCAGATATTTCCGAGACAAATAAATAAGATCCTGGTCATGCCGGGTCGTTCTCCTTTTGGCTTACAAAAGCATAGCCGCCGTGGGTAGTGCGGATAAAGCTACCGCAGCCGGCCAGCTTCTTTCGCAGATTGGAAACGGTATTTGCCACGACCTTTAAGGTGTCGTCACAGTTTTGTCCCCACACAGCACGGAAAAGCTCTTCTTTTGAGAAGATTTGTCCTTCGTGGGAGGCAAGCATCAGCAGCAAATCGAACTCCAGTCGTGTAAGGGAGACTTTTCTGCCGTTGCACGACACTTCGTGGGTCATTCCGTCCAGTGTAAGCCCCGGAAGAACCAACTTCTCCCATGAATCAATGGATATTTGCTCTGCCTCGATGTGCTCTCGTTCCAGAAGCATCCGGATCTTCTGCTCCAATTCCGGGTCAGGCTGTCGGGTCTTTATAACGATCATGGCAAACTCCTGCGTGTATTTTACTCTGCGGCGGTATCCATTTCCCGGAGCAGGTTTACCATCTCGATGGCACTGACTGCACAGTCATAGCCTTTATTACCTGCTTTGGTGCCTGCCCGCTCGATGGCCTGTTCGATGTTTTCGGTGGTCAGAACACCAAAGAGGACGGGAACCCCGCTTTCCAGCGAGACCGTGGCAATGCCTTTGGAAACCTCATTGCACACATAGTCGTAATGGCTGGTAGAACCGCGAATCACGGCACCAAGGCAGATCACAGCATCATACTTTCCGCTTTTTGCCATTTTAGAGGCAACCAGTGGGATCTCAAAAGCACCCGGAACCCATGCAACATGAATATCAGCGTCCTGCACATCGTGCCGGAGCAGACCATCCATTGCTCCGCTCAGAAGTTTGGACGTGATAAATTCGTTGAATCGGGCAGCTACGATACCGACCTTGATGTTCTGAGAAACCAGCTTGCCTTCAAATGTTTTCATTTTTAAATACCTCTTTCGTTGTTAATATTCCAGAAGATGCCCCATCCGTGCCTGCTTCGTTTTCAGGTAAAACAGGTCATACGGGGTCGCCGTCATCTGAATGGGTACGCGCTCGGAGATCTCCAGCCCAAACTCGGAGAGCTGATATACTTTGTCCGGGTTATTGGTAAGCAGGCGCAGGCTTTTTACGCCAAGTTCCCGGAGGATCTGTGCGCCGAGATAATACTCCCGTTCATCTCCATGGAACCCCAGAGCGAGATTGGCTTCCAGCGTATCCATGCCCTGCTCCTGAAGTTCATAGGCACGCAGCTTGTTGATCAGACCGATGCCCCGGCCTTCCTGCCGCATATAGAGCAGGATACCCCGGCCTTCTTTTTCGATCTGCGTCATGGCAGCGGCCAGCTGCTGGCCGCAGTCACAACGCAAAGAGCCAAATGTATCTCCTGTCAGGCATTCCGAGTGGACGCGGCACAGAATATCCTTTCCATCGCCAATGTCACCTTTTACCAGTGCAATGTGATGCTCTCCGTTCAGGCGGCTCACAAAACCATAAGCTCTGAAGGTGCCATACTTGGTGGGCAGGTTCACTGCCGTCACCTGATCGACCAGTTTATCGTGACACTTGCGGTACTCCTGTAAATCACGGATGGTGATGAATTTGATCTGGAAACGCTCTGCCAGCTTTGCCAGTTCAGCGGTGCGCATCATCGTGCCATCCTCCCGCATGATCTCGCAGCACAGGCCGCATTCTTTCAGCCCTGCCAGACGGCACAGGTCAACGGTTGCTTCCGTGTGACCGTTGCGCTCCAACACACCGTTCTTTTTTGCCAGAAGGGGGAACATATGGCCCGGTCTGCGGAAATCTTCTGCTTTTGCGTGATCGTCCACACAAGCCATCGCCGTAATGGAACGCTCTGCGGCAGAAATGCCCGTAGAAGTAGAAACGTGGTCGATGGACACCGTAAATGCCGTTTCATGGTTGTCGGTGTTATGCTGCACCATCTGCGGAAATTGCAGCTTCTGGACGAAAGCCTCGGACATCGGCATACAGATCAGACCTTTGCCGTGGGTCGCCATAAAGTTGATGTTTTCGGTGGTGGCAAATTCGGCAGCACAGATGAAGTCCCCCTCGTTTTCACGGTCGGGGTCATCCGTTACCAGAATGATTTTTCCTTGCTTCAGGTCTTGCAAAGCTTCGGGAATGGTATTGAAGTTCATCGTAAACTCTCCTTAAAAGCCGCAGCGCAGCAGCATTTCTTTTGTGAGCGTGTTTTGCTTCGGTGTTTCTGATGGAAGCAGCCTCTCGATATATTTTCCAACAACATCGGTTTCCAAATTGACAAAATCCCCTTTGTGCCGTTGGTTCAGGTTCGTCTGACGGACGGTGTGCGGTATCGTGGACACGGAAAAGCCCGTAGGTTCCACCGCAGCCACGGTCAGGCTGATACCGTCTATTGTGATAGAGCCTTTTTCAACGACATAGCGAAGGATCGCAGGATCTGCATGAATGGTGTACCAGATAGCCGTATCGTCTTTTCGGATATTAGCAATGCGTCCGACGCCATCCACATGGCCTGCTACGATGTGTCCGCCAAAACGTCCGTTGGCCGGCATGGCACGTTCCAGATTGACAGCACTTCCAACGGTGAGCTGTGCAAGTGCAGAGCGGTTCAAGGTCTCGTGCATGACATCCGCAGCAAAGCTATCCGGGAAGAGCTGCCTGACGGTCAGACAGATGCCGTTGACGGCGATGCTGTCGCCGATCCTGGTTCCTTCCAGAACCGCTTTTGCACGAACAGTCAGTACGGCGGAATGCTGTCCCCGGTTGATGGACTTTATTGTTCCGACTTCTTCCACGATTCCGGTAAACACGGGTACTCCACCTCACTTTCGATCAGGAAATCTTTGCCAAGCTGTTCCAATCGGCTGTTCTTCAGGCGGAATGCAGCATCCGGAAGCGGGACACCTGCACCCTCAATGGGTGCTTTGGCATCCCTTCCTCCGAACAGCTTCGGGGCAATGTAAGCCTGTACCTGCTGCACGATGCCGCTTTCCAGTGCAGACCAGTTCAAGGTTCCGCCGCCTTCCAGCAGAATGCTGTCGATCTGCTCCTGCCCCAGCTGTTCCATCAGTTGCAGAAGATTCACATGACCGCAATGCGCTTCCAGACAAAGGACCCGGCACCCGGCCTGTTGATATGCCGCCTGCTTCTCCGGGTCGCCGCAGCAGGTCGCAAGAATGGTCGGAACCTGTTTGGCGGTCATGACCACCTGTGATTGCAGCGGTGTCCGCAAATGTGTATCACAGATGATCCGGACGGGATCACGGCCACCCTCTATCCGGCAGGTCAGCAGCGGGTCATCTGCTAGGATGGTTCCGACTCCCACCATAATGCCGCGGAATCGGTGTCGCTGCCGTTGAACATGATTCCGGGCAATTTCCCCGGTGATCCATTTGGAAGCGCCTGTGTATGTGGCGATTTTTCCGTCCATCGTCATGGCGTATTTCATGGAAACGAAGGGGCGTTTTGTGGTGATATAGTGGAAGAACACCTTGTTCAGCGCATCGCATTCCTCTTGCAGAACATTTTCGGTCACATCTATGCCGTGTGCGCGCAGGATTGCAATTCCTTTTCCAGCCACCAGCGGATTCGGGTCAGCAGAACCCACGACCACCCGGTGAATGCCCGCGTCCAGAATCGCATCCACGCAGGGCGGCTGCTTTCCGTAATGGCAGCACGGCTCCAATGTCACATACAGGGTCGCTCCCTGCGGATCTTCGGTGCAGGATGCCAGCGCATTGCGCTCCGCATGAGCCTGACCGTATCTCTGGTGCCAGCCCTGTCCGATGATCCTGCCCTCTTTTACGACCACGGCACCCACCATCGGGTTGGGCGATGTCCATCCGCAACCCTTTTTTGCAAGCTGCAAAGCCAGACGCATATACTCTTTGTCGTTCATCGTGTCGCCTCCAAAAGAAAAAGCCCTGAACAAAAACGTTCAGGGCAAGCCGAAAAGACACAAGGGACCCTTGTGCAAAAAAGAAAGCTCCAGAATGCAAACGCATCCCAGAGCAGCCTCCACAAGCGCAGAACCGTGCGGGCTCTGCGCTTGGTATCTTCTTTCATCCAGACTGTACTGTCGGCTTCGGAGTTTCACCGAATCATGCC
>OWIP01002465.1_pt1 | contig 9702 bp, 6 predicted proteins | sample 1732581 | NCBI WGS metagenome assembly OWIP01 (sample SAMN05065731, study PRJEB22554) | human gut metagenome | biome: ENVO:2100002; feature: ENVO:00000062; material: ENVO:00002003 | host: Homo sapiens | place: USA
ATGGAGCGCAGGCCGCACAGAGCCAGATGGCGCTTCATCCAGCGGGGAGACTCGCCCATGCGGATGTTGCGCACATAGTGTGCCATATAGCGAGGGCACAGGTCGGGCGCTTCCACCTTGACGGTGATGGGCGCGTCCGGCTCGCAGACAGCCTTGTAGTCCATGGCGGGCATGTGCAGGGGCTTGCCCAGAACGGCAGCCACCTCGCGGGCGATGCCCAGAACGGACTGGCAGTCCGGGCGGTTGGCGGTGATGGAGATATCAAAGATATAGTCATCCAGACCCACCACGGGAGCAATGTCGGTGCCGGGGACAGAATCCTCGGGCAGAATGAGCAGGCCGTAGACCTCAGAGCCCGGGAACAGGTCGTCGTTCAGGCCCAGCTCTTCGCCGGAGCACAGCATACCGTTGGACTCCACGCCCTGCATCTTGCGGGCCTTGATCTTGATGCCGCCGGGCAGGGTGGAGCCATCCAGAGCAGCGGGCACGCAGTCGCCCAGCTTCATGTTGGCGGCACCGGTGCTGATGCGGATGTCGTGGCCGTAGTCGCCGCAGTCCACCACACACTTGGTCAGGTGGGTGCCCTCCTGCTTTTCCATCTCCACGATCTTGCCGACAACCACCTTGCTGATGCCGGCATCCAGCGGGATCAGCTCTTCGACCTCAAAGCCGCAGGAGAAGAGCTTTTCCTCCAGTTCCTGCGCAGTAACGTCGATATCTACAAATTCTTTTAACCAGCTGAAAGGTACTTTCATTGTCTCTTCTCTCCCCTCTTATTCGTGGAACTGCTTGAGGAACTGCAGGTTGTTCTCGAACATCAGGCCGATGTTGTTGATGCCGTATTTCAGCATGGCGATGCGCTCGATGCCAATGCCGAAGGCGAAACCAGAATACTCATCCGGGTCAATGTTGCAGTTCTCCAGCACCTTGCGGTTGACAACACCGCCGCCCAGAACTTCGATCCAGCCGGTGTGCTTGCACAGGGGGCAGCCCTTGCCGCCGCACTCAAAGCAGCTGACATCGACCTCCACACTGGGCTCGGTGAAGGGGAAGTAAGAGGGACGCAGGCGGGTGCGGGTGTCCTTGCCGAACAGCTTCTGCACAAAGGTGTTCAGCGCGCCCTGCAGGTCGCCCAGGGTGATGCCCTTATCCACGACCAGGCCTTCCATCTGGTGGAACATGGGGCTGTGGGTGGCATCGGAATCGGAACGGAACACACGGCCGGGGATCAGCACCTTGATGGGCGGCTTCTGGCTGTCCATGGTGCGGATCTGGCCGCCGGAGGTCTGGGTGCGGAGCAGGAACTCATCGGACAGGTAGAAGGTATCCTGCATGTCGCGGGCGGGGTGATCCTTGGGCACGTTCAGGCGGGTGAAGTTGTGGTCGTCGTCCTCGATCTCAGGTGCGTCAGCCACGGCAAAGCCCATGCCGGAGAACACGTCGATGATCTGGTTGGTGACCAGCGTCAGGGGGTGCAGACCACCCACCGTGCGGGTCTTGGCGGGCAGGGTGATGTCCACAGTCTCAGCGGCGTTGCGGGCGGCCAGCTCGGCCTCCTTCACCTTGGCAGCGGCGGCATCGTAGTCTGCCTGCACCTTCTGCTTGAGCTCGTTGATGATTTTGCCCATGGCGGGGCGCTCTTCGGGCGCGACAGAGCGCAGATTCTTCATCAGCGCGGGGATCTTGCCGTTTTTGCTCAGATATTCCTGCCAGAACGAGGCCAGCGTCTCCTTGGAAGAGACCTGACCGAGGCTCTCTGCGGCCTGTTTGGCCAGCTCGTCGATCATTGCTTGCATGGAAATTCTCTCCTTCTCAGTTCGTGTTTTCAAAGCGGGGCAGCAAAAAAGGCCCCGTCCCCTGCCGGGCCATTTCTGGCCGGACAAAAGGGACGAAGCCTTTGCAAATCCAATGCTCCGCGGTACCACCCGGTTTCCGCCCTGCACAAAGAAGGGCGGCTCTCAAACGCCGTAACGGGGCGCGCCGTCCTGCCCTAATAGAAGCCGTTCGGGCAGGCCGCTCAGGAGCGAACTTCGGCACACACCCACGCGGAAGCCCTTTCAGCCGGTGAAGCTTCTCTCTTTGCTGTGGAACTGCATGCGTACTCTCTCCGTCGCTGCGTTTTCAAGATATTCAGGTTTCATAACCAGATATCATCTTACCACACTTTGGGCCTGTTTGCAAGCCGGGGCGACACTTTTTCCCTGAATTTTACGGTTTTGCTTGTGTTTTGGCCGAAAGTATGGTATTGTAAGCGTAACGTTTTACTGAAAGGAGGGTACACCCAGATGGGTTGGAATGGCTGCATCTTTTTCAAAAAAGGTCAGATTTAATACGTTCCGGCTCGAAGTGTACCCTTTTGTCTCTTTCAGCAAGACGTGGAGCATGATTTTCAGCGCCGCGCAGCTTTGCTGTGGGGCGCTTTTGTTTTGGAAGCGGCCTCACCCTCTCCGTCATTGCTTCGCAATGCCACCTCTCCCAGAGGGAGAGGCAACGCATATCCCAGATTCAGCAGCAGCTAACCGTGGGATAGCAATTGGCTCTCCCTTTGGGAGAGCTGGCGCGCAGCGCCTGAGAGGGCGCGATCCATGGCATAAGTTCTTGCTTCCGTTTGCAAGGGTACACTTTCTATTTTGAAATTTCACAACGACAAATAGAAAGGGTGTTCCCCATGAACCATAAACGTAAACTCAATTTGAAAAAGCAGCTTGCCTGCATTTACGCTGCCGATCTCTTCTCCGGCCTGCGCATCACGGATGCGGTATGGGTGGCGCTGCTGGCGGCCCGGGGCTTCTCCCTGTGGGAGATCGGCCTGGCCGAAAGCGTGTTCCATGTTGTCAGCCTGCTGTGTGAGGTGCCCAGCGGCATGGCGGCAGACCTGCTGGGCCGGAAAAAGACCCTCGTGTCCGGCGGCGTGTGCATGGTCCTGCAAAGCCTGCTGATGGCCTTTGCGTCAGACCTGTTCACCATCTGCTTTGCCATGGGGCTGAACGCGCTGGCCATGACCATGTTCTCCGGCACCTCCACGGCGCTGCTCTACGACAGCCTGAAGCAGGAGGGCTGCGAAGCGGAATACATTCAGGTCTCTGCCAACGGCTCCCAGATCTCCATGCTGGCCAACGCCATAGGCTCCATGGCCAGCATCCTGAACCAGTTTCTCGGCTACGCGGGCTTTTATCTGCTGAACGCCGCCTTTGAGGGTGCTTCCGCCCTTGCCAATATGCTGCTTGCGGAGCCCATCGTCACTGAATCACAGGCCAGCCGGGAAAAGCACCCGCTGCGCGCTCTGCCCGAACAGTTCCGCCAGCTGGTGCGGGACAGCCTGCATGTCCTGCGCACCTGCCCAATGGCGGTGAAGCTTATCGCATCCAGCGCCCTCATCAGCGTGCCCAGCTACCTGACCAAGATGTTTTTACAGCAGCGGCTCGTTGAGCTGGGCTGGCCCACGGAGCTGCTCTTCCTTCCCCTGCTGCTGGGCGGTCTGGCCTGCGTTGCGGGCACCGAGATCGGCCGCAGGGTGAGATGCCGCTCCATGCGGCGGCTCTACACAGCCTGTGCTCTGCTCTGCGGTGTGGGCACTCTGCTGGTGGGTACTGCGCCCGCCTGGGGCGGCATCCTGGGCATGATGCTGGTGCAGGGTGTGTTGGAGGTCTATCTGCTCCACGAGAGCCAGAAACTGAACGATGCCATCCCCAGTGACCAGCGGGCCACCCTCATCAGCGTGGACGGCATGGCCTACAGCCTGCTGATGATCCCCGCAAGTCCTCTGGTGGGTGCTGTCGGCGATGCCTTCGGGCAGGCCGGTGCAGGCCTTGCCCTGCTGGGCGGGGTCATCGTGCTGAGCGGCGCGGCGCTCTTGGGGAAAAAGCCGCAGGAATCCTGATACAGCAAAAAGCGGATGCGTTCCGGTGGGAGCGCATCCGCTTTGTTATTTTGCTCAGAACCGCCGCCAGGTGTCCGGCATAAAGAACACCAGCATGGGGAAGATCTCCAGACGGCCCGCCAGCATGTCAAAGATCATAACCAGCTTGGCGGGATTGGAGTAGCTGCCAAAGTTCATCATGGGGCCCACCTGGGCAAGGCCCGGGCCGATGTTGTTCAACGTGGCGGCAATGGCGGTGAAGTTGGTCACCATGTCAAAGTCATCCAGACTGATGAGGAAGAAGGATGCCGCAAAGATGAAGATGTAGGCCGCCACATAGACATTGGTGGCGCGGATGGTCTCATGGTTAACCACCTTGCCGTCCATCCGGACGGGGGCCACCACCTGCGGGTGAAGGGCCTGCTTGAGCTCCTTGCCCACAGTCTTGCCCATCAGCAGGAGGCGGCTGACCTTCATGCCGCCGCCGGTGCTGCCTGCGCAGGCACCCACAAACATCAGCATAACAAGGATCTCTTTCGAGAGCGTGGGCCACAGGTCAAAATCGCAGCTGGAAAAACCTGTGGTGGTAATGATGGAGCCCACCTGGAAGGCGGCGTGGCGCAGGGCTTCGCCCAAACCGTTGTACATGCTGTAAATGTTGGCCGTGATGATGACCACAGCCACACCAATGATCACAAAGTAGGCGCGCACCTCCTCGCTGGCGGCAGCGCGGCGGAAGCGGCGCATCAGCAGCAGGAAATAGGCGTTGAAGTTCACGCCAAACAGGATCATAAAGATGGTCACGACCCACTGGACATAGGGCGACATGCTGGCAAAGCTGTCATTGCGGAAGCCGAAGCCGCCGGTGCCCGCTGTACCAAAGGAGGTCAGCAGAGCTTCAAACACCGGCATCCCGCCGAACAACAGGAACACGAACTCGATGACAGTCAGGCCAAAATAAATACCATAGAGGATCTTTGCCGTGGACTGCACCTTGGGCACCAGCTTATCCACCTGGGGGCCGGGGCTTTCGGCTTTCATCAGGTTGACATGGGAGCCGCCGGTCAGGGGCAGTAGGGAGAGCAGGAACACCAGAACGCCCATGCCGCCGATCCAGTGGGTGAAGCTGCGCCAGAACAGGATGCCCCTGGGCAGGTCCTCCACAGCGGGCAGGATGCTGGCACCGGTGGTGGTGAAGCCGGAAACGGTCTCAAACATGGCATCCACCGGGTTGGGGATGCTGCCCGTGAGCACAAAGGGCACCGCGCCCACCACACTGATGAGCAGCCAGCAGAGCGCCGTGGTGGCAAAGCCCTCCCGCATATAGAAGATCTGGCTCTTGGGCTTGATGCGGTGGAGCAGAGCGCCCGCCACCGCAGAAAGCGCTGCCGTGAGCAGGAACACGCCCAGCACCATCCATTCACCGTAGATCAGGCTGGCCATGGCAGGCAGCAGAAGCAGCGCAGCTTCGCAATAGAGGATGTAGCTCAGCAGCCGCAGAACGATTGCATAATTCATGCCGCGCCTCCGTTAATCTTCCACGATGTCCCGCAGGTCATGCAGGCCGTGCTCCAGCGTGACCACGATGACATTGTCGCCCACCTGGATCTCATCGCCGCCGCGCGGGATCTTGATCTCGTTGCCGCGGGTGATGCAGCAGAGCAGCAGGTTCTTTTTCAGGTGGAGCTGGCTCAGGGGCACACCGGTGGCGCGGCTCTTCTCATGGACCGTGAATTCCAGCGCCTCCACGCGGTCGTCCAGAATGCGGTACAGGGTCTTGATGTTGCTGCCTGCCTCGTTCTGCAAAGCGCGCACATACTGCACGATGTAATCGCAGGTCATGTACTTGGGGTAGACGATGCTGCCCAGATCAAGCCCGGCCAGGATATCGTCAAATTCCAGGCGGTTGATCTTGGTGACCAGCTTGCCGTTGGAATGCTTCTTGGCAAACAGGGTCAGCAGAACATTTTCCTCGTCGATGTTGGTCAGGGCCACAAAGGCCTCGGTGGAGGTCAGGCCCTCGGAGAGCAGGAACTCGCGGTTGGAGCCGTCCTCACACAGGATCTGTGCCTCGGGCAGGGCCTGGGCCAACACATCGCAGCGGGCGGGGTCCCGCTCCACGATTCGCACCCGGACATGATTTTCCAGCAGCTCCTGGCTCAGGTAGAAGGCAATGGCACCGCCGCCCACGATGAGGGCATTTCGCACCGGGCGCACGGCCAGATGGATGCGCTGGAAGAACTCGTGGGCCTTTTCCTGCGTTGCAAGAAAAGTGACCTGATCGCCGGTCCGGAGCACAAAGTTACCGTTGGGGATGATGACCCCGCCGTCGCGCTCCACGGCACAGACCAGGATATCGCTCTTGAGCCGGGTGGGGATCTCCCGGATGGCCACGCCGTCCAGTGCCTGTGCCTCGGTCAGGGTGAACTTGATCAGCCGCACCCGGCCTTCCGCAAAGGTATCGATCTTGCTGGCACCGGGGAAGCGCAGCAGGTGGGAGATCTCCCGCGCCGCCGCCATCTCCGGGTTGATGATGGCCGAAATGCCGATCTGCTTTTTGATGAAGTCCAGCTCATGGCTGTAGGAGGGGTTGCGCACACGGGCAATGGCGTGGCAATGGCCCGCCTTTTTGGCAAACATGCAGCAAAGCAGGTTCAGCTCGTCCGAGCCGGTGACTGCAATGAACACGTCCGCCTCCTCGATCCCCGCCTCGGACAGCGTTGTGATGGAGGAGCCGTTGCCGGCAATGCCCATCACGTCATAGGATTCGCTGATATGCTCCACACGGGCCTTGTTGGTATCAATGACCGTGACATTGTGGCCTTCCTCGCTGAGCTGTCGTGCCAGCGCTGTGCCGACTTTGCCGCAGCCCACCAGAATGATCTTCATAGAAAATGTCCTTTCCGTCCCTCCCTCCTTGCGGGAAGGATGCTTTCTCAGTAGCGCTCCACGCCGTCCTTGGTGACCAGGGCGTAGACCAGCGGGGCCTCCTCGGGCTTTTCCGCACCATAGACCAGACCGCTGCGGTACTCCGCAGCAGCGGCTTCAAACTTATCTGCCGCACCGTAGAAGGTGGCCAGACTTTCGCCCTTGTGCACATAGTCACCGCGCTTTTTGTGCAGGGTGATGCCGGCCGCAAAGTCCAGCGGGTCACCCTTCTTCTGGCGGCCAGCGCCCAGCAGCACACTGGCAGAGCCGATCTTCTCGGCATCGTTGGCCACGATGTAGCCATCCTGCTCGGCCAGCAGCTCAAAGCTGGCTGCGGGCTGCTCAAACAGGCTGTAATCGTCCAGCACACGGGTGTCGCCGCCCTGGGCCGCAAACATCTCCTTGCACTTGGCAAAGGCAGAGCCGTCCGCGATCACAGCCTCGGCCATGGCACGGCACTCCGCTGGGGTACCCTTGCCTGCCAGCACCAGCATATTGGCGGCCAGCTGCAGGCAGACCTCGGTCAGGTCGGCAGGGCCCTTGCCCTTGAGCACGTCCATGCTCTCCATGACCTCAAGGCTGTTGCCGATGTTGCGGCCCAGCGGGGTGTCCATATCCGTGATCATGGCGGCCACCCGGCGGCCATGGTGGGTGCCGATGGCAACCATCAGTTCAGCCAGCTCAATGCTCTGGTCCACGGTCTTCATAAAGGCACCGGTGCCGGTGGTCACATCCAGCAGGATGGCATCAGAGCCGGAGGCCAGCTTCTTGGACATGATGGAAGAGGCGATGAGGGGGATGCAGCTGACCGTGGCGGTCACATCCCGCAGGGCGTACATCTTCTTATCCGCCACGGCAATGCCCTCGCTCTGACCAATGACCGACAGCCCGATCTTGTTCACCTGGGCAAAGAACTCCTCCTGCGAAAGGGCAGTTCTGGTGCCGGGCACGCTCTCCATTTTATCAATGGTGCCGCCGGTATGGCCCAGACCGCGGCCGCTCATCTTGGCAATCTTTACACCGCAGGCCGCCACCACCGGGGCGATCACAAGGGTGGTCTTATCGCCCACGCCACCGGTGGAGTGCTTATCCACCTTGATGCCGGGGATGGGGGAAAGATCGACCATCACGCCGCTGTGGGCCATCACGTCCGTCAGCTCGGCTGTTTCTTCGTTGGTCATGCCGCGCAGGTAGACCGCCATCATCCAGGCAGCCATCTGGTAATCGGCCACTTCCCCACTGACAAAGCCGTTGACAATGGTTTCCAACTCTTCCCGGGTGTGGGTACCGCCATCGCGCTTTTTCGCGATCAGATCATAAATACGCATCGCAATTCTCCTGTCTGACAGTATGACTTTCAGTAAATTCCATTATAACAGACTTTTTGACAAAGGCAATCCACATTCCGTCTCCTTTGTCGGGTTTTGAACACCAAGGGCGCAGCTGCCCGGAAAAGCAGCTGCGCCCTTGGAACAAACCTCGCTCAGCGGGAACCCTTGTCGTAAGGGATGCCCTCAGCCTTGGGGGCCATGCTGTTTTTGGAGGTAAAGGCCAGAATGATCATGGATGCGATGAACGGCATCATGTTATAGATGTTGCTGGACCAGTGGAGCTGCGCCAGGAAGGTGGAGTCCGCAATGTTTGCCAGACTCTTGAACACGGCAAAGAACATGGCGGCGGCACAGATGTTGAAAGGCTTCCACTGGCCAAAGATCATAACAGCCAGTGCAAGGAAGCCCGCGCCAGCCACGCCGACCTCAAAGTTCCAGGTCTGCACCGGGGGCACGATATATGCCAGACCGCCGATAGCGCCCAGCGCACCGGAAAGCAGCACACCCGCGTAGCGCATCTTGTAGACGTTGATGCCCAGCGAATCCGCCGCCTGGGGATTTTCGCCGCAGGCGCGCAGGCGCAGGCCGAAGCGCGTCTTATAGAGCAGGATCGACAGGATGATGAAAAGCAGGATGCAGACGTAGGTCGCAAGGTAGACCTTGTTGACGAACGTCTCGCCGAAAAAGCCGAGGTCGGTGTTCTTGTCGATGCCGAGCGTAGACTTTTTGATCATGAACCAGCTCGCCGCGTCGCCCGTGAGCATCTGCAGCGTATTCTGGTTGGCGATGATGCGGATGAAGAACAGCACCAGTGCGGGGGCCATCAGGTTCAGCGCCGTGCCGCCGATGGTCTGGTCGGCACGCAGGTTGATAGAGGCAAAGCTCAGAAGCAGCGAGAACAGCGCGCCGAAGGCCGCCGCGACCAGCATCGTGAGAAGCTCCACGCCCTGAAGTGCGACCCAGTTGCCGCTCTGCTTGAGGGAGAGGATGGCGTCGCTCGTCTGCAAAATGCGCACGAACCAGACGCCGATGAATGCGCCGAAGACCATGATACCTTCGAGCGCCAGGTTGATGATACCGCTGCGCTCGGCGAACACGCCCGCAAGCGCCACGATCATCAGAGGGACGGCATAAATGAGCGTCTGCTGAATGAGGAATGTCATTTCGCGTCGCCTCCTTTCTCCGTTTCCGCTTGTGCACCGGCTGGTGCGGAAGCTGCCGCCGGGGCGGGCTCCGCGTTGGCATCCGCGCCGTCGTCCTTCTTCTTGCCGAGCTTGCCGATCCACATCTTGATGACCAGCGAGAAGGCGCTGAGGTACACGATGACGGCGATGATGACGTTCGTGATGTACTCGTTATAGGCCGTCAGGTTCGTCAGCTGCAGGCCCGAGATATCGAGCATCGACATGAACAGCGCCGTGAAGATGATGCCGATGGGGTTACAGGAGGCGAGCATCGCAACAGGGATGCCGTTGAAGCCGATGGCAGGGAGCGACTGGTACGTGGACCAGAAGAACTCCGTGTTGCCGGAGAGATAGTAGAGCGACTGTCTCTTATACACATCTCCGAGCCCACGAGACCGGA
>OWIP01002476.1_pt1 | contig 9660 bp, 7 predicted proteins | sample 1732581 | NCBI WGS metagenome assembly OWIP01 (sample SAMN05065731, study PRJEB22554) | human gut metagenome | biome: ENVO:2100002; feature: ENVO:00000062; material: ENVO:00002003 | host: Homo sapiens | place: USA
TACAAAAGTAATTAACTTCTGAAAAGCACCAGTTTTCGGAGGCCAGTTTAAGGCACAAAATACTTTACGAATTACTGATTCTTTCATATTATTAAACCGTTAATTAGATTCGACATCACCAACCCTAAATATAGGATGTTCAATACCATCACCTTCTATCTGCATATAATCAATACCGTCATTTTCAAATACTGGTTCAGGTACTAATTCAATAGTTGTAACACTATGATTTGCAAGACTGTCATAAGTTTGATTATATTCAACGTAACCATCACGTCTAACCAAAATTACAACTTTGTAATCATAAGTACCACTAATATGAGCTATACCTTGATAATCAGTAACGATAGTTTTAACAGTAGAAGTAAACCGACAACTAATACCTGAGGTAATAGGAGCTTTAGTAACAGAATCTACAAATTTAAGAGCTATATAATCCTGACCTTCTTTCGGATGTAAATCAATATAATTAACAACAGCTTCAGAAGGTTTAACTGCAATAAACATTATAGGTTCAGTAGCTTCATAACGATTATCACCTAACGTCTTATAATTACGTTCGAAACCTATCGGATTAGCTTCACTAACATAACCATCTTTTGATGAACCACAGGTACCTATCATTTTACCAGTTTCATCATAAATGGTATCAGTAAGCATGCAACCAGTTAAAGCATCCCGTGTACGAACTTTAATAAGGCCGTTATTATTACGAAGACATAATATCTCAACTATTTTATCAGTATCAAATACTACTTCTTCACTACCAATATTATACCAATCAGAAGATAACGGTAAAGCATAATAAGTTATAACACTATCTTTATTCTTTGTGATTACCAAAGGTTCATCAGGTCTGGTTGTACCAACAGTAGTTCCAGTACTTGATATTTCTTTAATATTAGCAGCTAAATAAAGTTTATTACTATCATAAATTTCATAAGCCTTGATGGTTACAGAAACCTCTTCGGGTTCAGGTGGTAACTCTTCAAGTACAATAGTAACACTATGTTCACCAGTAGAATTAATCGTACCAGTTCCAGTGTTAGTTATATAACCAGTTTTAGAAGCTCGGAAATCAATACTTGTTCCAACTGGAGCTGTAACAAGTTCAGATTTACCAGTAGTTGATTCATCGTTACCAAGAGGTTGCCAATTACTTTCAGTACTGAGCTTATACTCAAACGTAACACCGTCTAAAGCAGTAGATTCAGTATTTACAGCAGTTGCATAGATAGTACCAGATTGAACTGGAACTTTATCCATTTCAACAGTAACTTCTGCGGTAGGAATTGCATAAGTTACCAGTTGTTCAACCTCTATATAACCCGACGAAACAAACCTTAAAATTCGGCTCGTATTGACATCTCCGGTGAGTTGTAGCGGCGTATCTTTTGTGACTTGACCTAATATACCACCCGTGTCCTTATCATAGACGTATGCGGCTATTTTGGCCTTTGTTTCGCTATCGACTACCGTAAGACTTACAGCACCTTGTTCAACTGGTAGAGCTGTAAGAGTAATATCACGAATTATATTCTCATCTAACGTAATACGCTCTTCGTAAGTTTCATATCCACTTGCACTAACCTGAATTAAAATATCACGTGAGTCATAAGTTTCATATGTAAGAGTACCAGTACCTTGAGCAATAATTACATTAGAAGGTTTATCAGTAAATACAATTAAAGCATTATCAGGAGTTGCATTTACAGTTAATGTCTTTTTAGTCTTAGGTGTAAGAACAACATTAATTGTCGTATCTTCAACACCTACATCGACATAAACATCTTTTGTAATGTAATTCTCTTTTTCTACAATATAATGTAAACGACTTTGAATTAAACATTCAAGACTTGCACTGCCAACACCTGCTGATTCTTTACCTTCCGAATTAATCATTCGTATAGTAGAATCAACCGGAACAGCTTCAATCTTAATTGTTATATAATCTTCTTCATTTCGAGGAATACGAATCCAAAGTGTACCATCTTCAAACGTAGTAGGAATCTCGCTTGTAACTTCAATTTGATTAATACTGTTGCTACGAACATGATTATTGTGTTCTACAACAATACTATAAATCTCATTAATAGCATCTACAATACGTTTGTTATCAGTAACAAGTTCTTCAGAAGTTTTATCTTGCTTATTAATAAGCAAACCTTGAAGTTCTTGAGCTTTTTGTTTTAATTTCTCAATGTCACTTGCGGCAGTTGGTAAACCAACTTGTGCAGCAGTAACTCTATGAGGATTATCATAATTACGAATATGAGCATTGAAATTATCTTTATCATTCTCGTAATCTTCTTTATCAAGTTTCTTGTTTATAGCAGCCCAAACATCTTGAAACTTTTTATTAACTTCTGCAACATGATTGTTAATCCAAACATTCAACTGTTTGAACCAACCTTTAACCCTATTTTCAAGAGCATCAATATACTCTTTCTGAGGTCGAGATACAGGTTTATCCATATCGGCAGTGTTATCAACATTGCCAAGACCAACTTGTTCTTTTGTTACCTCATGAGGATTAAACTTATTATTAATATGTTCAAATAAAAGTTTCGTAAGTTGTTCAATAGGATTTAAGTCCTCAGCTGTAAGCTCACGAACATATACTTGAACATCAAGAATCTCATTAACAGCATCATTAAAATCAAAATTGGTCTTTACATTCGTCCGATAAATCCACCAAGATTTACCCTCGTGAACATAAATACCAGTAAGAGTGAATATCTGATTACTTATGATGCCTTGTACTGTAATTGTATGTATAGAACGAACAATCGGTACAAGTATATAAAGATATTGTTGAGTTGATTTAACCCACGGAACTTTATATTCATAATGTCCTACATCAATATTTCGAGATTCAAACTCGGTAATCTTTGCAGAACTAATATCAGATTTTTCAGTTAGTTTAAATAGAGCACTATTATCGTAAGCAGTTACATTAGTTAAGTCTATTTCAATCCTCTCCTTTGTCCTATATAAATATAGGTGGCCGTTCTTTCGATAGTACATATATAATGTAGGAACTGTTTTAACACCAGCACCTTCACCATCTACTGTACCAATATATTCTCCGGTTTGGCCATTATAAACACTCGGATATACACCATCTTCAAGCACACCGAGCGCTACAACATTTCGAAGATTAATTACTGCCATACCAAGAACAATAACGAAATAAATACTCCAACTACAAAGTTAATAATAATAGGATGAATTTTAAGACCAATTATTGCTTTCTTTCTTGCAGCTTGAATACCACAAGTAATGATTTGATAAGCTAATGTAATCCATAAACTCATAAACCAAGTAGCAACAGTAGCCTTAAATAAAATACCTACGACAGTAGCAATGACGAAACCAATAATAATATCGTCTTTATGTTCTGAATAATAACCACTTAAAAAAGTAGTTATTTTATTCCATATTTTCTTTATCATAATACTAATCGTATTTATTGTTATATGACGATTAATAATAATAATGGTGCAACTTGTATGGCTCGGCCTGCGGCCTCGCTCCCCGGTGGGGCAGGAGGTTGCACGCCCACTTGTCACATAACATTAGCATCATTAAGAGAATAACTCCTAACACCACAATTAATAGCATTAGGAGTTATCCTTGTGGTTACATTTTTAACAAATCAATTTCTTACTTAATGAGTGCCAATACCCCTTCAAGTGCAGTAATTGCAGAAGTTTTAGTATTGTCAATAGCAATAAATTGAGTAACCTGTAAACCCTCTGTATGTAAATTAAAGGGATGTGTGAAATCAGCACGAGAAGTAATTACATAAGTGTCATACATAACACCCTCGGTAGCTGTAAAAATATCACCATAAACACGGTCATATTCCTTGAAATTAGGATTATAACCTACACCGGCAACATCTGCTTCTTTCTCAAGTTTAGCAACTTGGTCATAAGTACCAACCGGAGTTTGATTCTCGTCACCCTCTTCAAGCGTAGCACGAAGAATACCATCAAACGTCACATAATACTCAAAACCTGCGGCGCCAGTGAACGTAACACTTGCTTCGGTAAAATCATCAATCGTAATGCTATCAGCACCAAAACGAGCGTTAATCTTAGTTAAAGTCTTTTCAACCTCAACTTTCAGACGAGCAATAATATCTGCACTTGCTTCATCAATTCCGTTGATAGTTACGCTGGCATTATAAACTTCCAGAGGATAACCACCAAATGAATTAATAGGCTTGCACGAGATAATAACCTCAGCATCGAAACCTTGATAACCAATACCACGATTAGCTACAAGATTCGTAAACTTATACGTTTTACCAGCAGGAGCAAGATATTTTTCTTTATGTTGCTTCGACCACTTAGGATTAATCCAAACGCCGCGTTTAACCTTGCCATCACCAAGACCAAGAACAAACTGCAACATCTCATCATCCTTTACATCAGAAGCAGCTGCAACGACTTTACCAGCCGAATTAAGAAGAACAGCTTGTCCGCGAGTCAACTTGCTAACATCATTATTAGCAAGTGTTGTCAGAAAATCATTTGCGACAATTACACTTTTCATTTTCTATTCTAAATTTGATTGTTGTTTAACAGCACTAAAACTGTCATCTTTAAGAACAAGAAGAATATCGCTAACTACACTATCTATGAAATCAGGTGTAACTTCCATATCTGACATTTGGTTAATATCAATGTTAAAAAGACGTGGCTTCTTAATATATGAAATCTTAACCGCATCAACACAAAAATCATCACCGTAATAAACAAACAGCTTATCATCAACAAGTTCACTTATTGGATTAAGATGTCTATTTTTATTACCATAGAAGTTGTTTAGAGTAGCTCGAATATTTTCGGTAGCAATTAAATCATTTTCAGAAAACTTATTTCCTACATTTACGAACTCGTCATAAGTAGTATTATAAGTAATAACAGGAATGTCTGTATCATTAACTTTCAATGCAATTTCATCTTTTGCATTAGAAGTAATAATAATACAATCTTTATAATAACGACCAATCAGATTCTCCCAATAAACATTATATTCATTAGAAAGAGCTTGACGTAATCTATCACAAGTTAAACCTGCAATTTCATATAAATCAATCTTATCTGAATCACTATCATAAAGAGAAAGAATATTTGAAATATCAATCTCATTCCCATTAACAATAATTTGTCCATTAAATTCATCACCAGTTAAGGCAATTTTAGACAAATCAATTAGATGATAATATAAATTCTTAACTTCATCATCAGGATAGACCTCATGTAAATTCTCAACAAGTCGAGCTTTGCCATAAGTTAATCGAGAAGTAGAAGAAATAAGTTTTAGATAATCACCCGGAAGAATAACGAAAGCTCTATTTGGATAATCCGTATCTTGCTTATCACGTTTAAGTTTAAGCCACGGTGTTTCACGTTTTAATGATTGAATATCATCTACACGTTTTTTACTATCTTCAAGACCTTCGCCTTTATAATTAGTTTTCCTATTTGATTTAGTTTGTATATATTTAACGGCAGCTCGATTCAGCATCATATCAATAAACTGAGGAGCAATACTCCGATGTCTATTAGATGTTATTTGCTGTATTCGTTGCTCTATTTCGATGTGTAACTCTTTTACCGTTTCATACATGACTAACCTTTCAAACTACGATACTTCGCGTTCCACTCGGCAACAATACCTTTGTTGTTATCATTCGAGAAATACGAGATAGCATCATTAATATTATTACCAATAACATTTTCCGGATTAGAAGCATCGACAATGATAGAACTATTCGGAAGTTGTCGAATAATATTCATCCAAAGATAAATAGTAATCTTAGCTTTCATCTCCAGATGTTTATCATCAACAATACTAATAAACTTCTGCGGGTCACTGTCAATAAGTTCAAGAAGAACAGATTGCTTATCATCAGCAGTCATTGCCATAAATTCCGAATAATCACCTACGCTACCTGTCGATACAACAACGTTGTCGATAAGTGCGCTATTCGGATTATTAATAAGTTCTGTATATTTCTTGAGAGCATCAGTGCGAAGTTTCGTCCGAGCAGCTTTGAGTGCTTTACGCTCACTATCCGAAGTAAGATAAAACTGAATATTGACGCTCTTATTAATGTCTTCAACCTTATTAGCAACTTTGCTACTTAAAAGGCAATATCTCCAACTAATATAATCGGGAATATTAACAAAAGTAACATACTTATAAAGTTCCGTTTCATCAAGTTCCTTAATCCGTTTCAGAACAATAGCTTCAAGTTCCGAACCAGTTTCATTCTTAATCTTATCAGCTTTTTTAAGTTTACCGATAAGTTCGTCGATATTACTTTTCAGAGCAGGATTACCTAAATCTAAAACATAAGAAGTATCGAACTCTAAGCCATGAACAGGAATCTCAAGAAGAAAATCATTTAAGTATGTAGTGATTCGTTCTTGCCAAGAACTATCAATAGGAGATACACCAACAACAGTAGGAAGAAGAACTCGCATTTCCTCACTACGGCTCAGCAGTTCATTAACAGGACGAATAGCAGAACCAAGACGAAGAAAGTCAGTTTTGAAAGCATCTTTATTCCGAAGTTCAAAAGAAGAAGGATTGTTCCTCCATTCAATACGAACTGAACGATTAACTTTAATCATATTTTTAACATTTTAAGTTATTTAATCTTTTATATGTTAATGAGTAGTAATAACCTTTCGATTATTACTACTCAAATTGGGTGTTTAGTTCAGAGCTAAATCAAGCCAGAACGAAGTATTAGGATTATCAATATTGATACCCTGCGAACCAAGAACTTCATAAGAAGCAATATCCTTCGTATCCGACAGTTGAGTACCACTTGCAAGTCCCCACGAAGCAGGCAGTTCAGCCATACCTTTATAGACACCTACTTTATACTCACGACCCTCTTCACAAACAAACTTAATATTACGCTCACCATTCGAACCCATAGTATGGTCAAGGAATACAGCACTATAAGAAGTAATAGGCAGACCTTGATACATATTACCGGCTTCACGGTCACGACGAGCACGAATACCGTGGTCGAACATATCAACAATCTTAACAGTAAGAATCTTACCATTAAACATCTTATAACGGTTAAAATACTTACCATAAGACATCATTTCACCATCACTCTTAATCTCGTTATCACCAAGAGTTACAAAGTAATTCTTAAGACGAGCATCATAATAGATAGCATCATTGAACATTCGTGCGAAACCTTTACCGCAATAAAGAACAAGTTCCTCAACGGTAGAATCAATACGATTGTCAAAGATACGAGTGATGATACGGTCGAAACGATTAAGTGTCAGAACAGAATACGTTTCATAATTACCAACGGCCTTGAGAATATCAAGAACACCAGCACCACGAGGAATTGCCTCACCAGTCTTCTCATCCTTTAAGTGGATAATACCATTCGAATCGCGGTTGTACTCCGAGAACCACAAGTCCTCTTCGAGCATCTCACGTCGCATGATTTCCCACATCTTCATTTCGTAAGGCATCCACAGACTACGCTCACCACCAGATGCAGTATCAAAGGCAATATTAACAACCTTATTACCCATATTACCAGCAATCTCTTTCGAGAAACGGTAGTAACCATACTGGTTGGTTGCCTTGCTGAACGACTGGTTATTCGAACGGTTTCCGTCAGACTTGCTACCCGGAATAGTCGAAGCACCTAATGCCCAAATAGCACCACTAATAAAGTCTTTTGCAACAGCATCAGCCGAGATAGGAGCACCCGACATATTGGTAAAACGATAAACGTATCCACCAGTCGAAGTAGCAATACCCTCATTCTGAATACGCCATTGCATACCCGAAGGAGCAATAGCTGTGTGCTGATAAATAAACCAATTATCCTCCATTTCAACCTCAACAGTTCCATAAGGCTGAATAGCAGTTTTATCAGATACCAGCTTTTTCAAACGAGAAGTAACACGCTGACGAGGAGCAATTTCCCAAGTATATTGAGTATCACCACCATTCAGTTTAACTTTTGTTGTAACAGCACCTTGACCCTCAGTAAGAGTAAGAAGAGGATACTTGTCACTATCCTTACCCCAAAGATAAGTAAGATTACGATTAAGTTTAACAGGGTCAATCAAATCAAAATTCAGAAGCATATTAGCATCTGTATATTGATTCGAGTCAAATTTTACAGTTCCAATTTCACGCATTGTAAATTAGATTTTTGGTTAAGTTATTATTATAAGGCAAGAACATTTGCTTTATTTAATAGGTAAAACAATTTTATCATCCTTTGCAGTCTTTTGAACTCTGGGATTACCATTGTTTTTACCAGTCTTACTTGCTAATGAACGAAGACGTTTAACTTCTTTTTTAGCAAGTTCAGCTTTAATCAGTTGGTCAACTCCACCATCAAGATTCATAATAAATCGCATAGCCAATTCAGCAGGATTAGAAAGACGATTAATCTCATCAATCTGTGCTTGACTATAAACCATTCCATTAATCTCTTGAACAGGACGAGAGAAATAATCAAATAACTCTTGACGAGAAACAAGTTTCTCACCATCAATTGTCTTAATTCTCAGACCTTCTTTCGGAAGAGCATATTCTCCAATCTGACCTTTAACAACAATTAAATCATAAAGACTACCCGGTGCATTATGAACTTTGACAGTACCGTCATCTTCATACGAAACACCGAAGTATTTAATTTCCTTTTCAAGTTCAGCCTGCATTTCTTTGGCCTCACGTTTACGAATTGCTTTAATCTCATTCTCTTGAGTTTTACGCAACCAATTAAGACTTTCAGTCGCATCGTCTTTAAGAGTGTTATTTGCTTTTGCAAATTCAACAATTCGTTTGGCACGTTCCGGAGAAGTACCTTTTTGAATTTCAGCTTTATAGATTAAATCAGCAAGTAAGTTATCATCATCTTTGATTTCAACTTTGCTATAATCTACATTTGTCGAATAACCTTCGATTGTACCGAACTTACTCTTATATTCAACAAGAGCTGCAATATCAAGATTGTTAGCTAAAAACTCGTTAAAACCTTTTGCAAAACCCTCTCGTTCACCAAGAGCTTTTACAGCAGCTTCACGTTTAGCAAAACCCTCAATCGTAGGTTCAAACTTAATAGGTTCACCTTTCTCATCTTTAATAACAATGCCACTGGCTTTTGAAATAGCTTCGATATAATCACCGTCTAATTCATTAGCATCTTCATCAGACATTGCATCAATTTGTTCTTTTGTGAACTTAATTTCACCGTTATCATCTACGGCGTTTCCGTTATCATCAAGTGTGTAAAGAGTACCATCAATTTCTACTTGTTCCGGTTCAGTTTCTTCTTCACCATTACCAGTAGAACCACCCTTCTCACCTTCTTCCTCAGCTTTCTTACGAGCAGCTTCCTCTTCAGCTTTACGTCGTTCTTCAGCTTCTTGAGCTTCTTTAGCTTCCTTAGCTTTACGTTCTTCTAATTCTTTACGAAGATGTTCTTGTTTTTGCTCCTGAGTTTCATCATCAGGTATAACAACTTTTTCAACAGCCATATTAGTATTTATTTATAGTTGAATATTATTACATGAACAAAGATATACTATATATAATCTGTCTCTTATACACATCTGACGCTGCCGACGAAGCTAGAAGTGT